>ERZ795054.4467-NODE-4467-length-10255-cov-6.192255_pt1 | contig 10255 bp, 11 predicted proteins | sample MGYA00375138_ERZ795054 | MGnify/ENA primary metagenome ERZ795054 (study PRJEB30183, sample SAMN05720215) | anaerobic digester metagenome | isolation source: active sludge of municipal wastewater-treating anaerobic digesters | place: USA | collected 2014-12-23 ...
GTTCCTTGAATTCCTTGTCGTTGGTTGTCGGCATGGCATCACTTTCCGTCTGTTTCGGTAGGAACGGGGTCGGGAATGTGTTCGGCGATCATTTCGGTCAAGCCGACGATCGGCAGTTTCATCCGGTAGTGTTCAAGCCCCTCTTCCATGACGATCCGGCAATTGGCGCACGCCGTCACCAGGCGGTCGGGCTTGACGGCATCGAGCTGCGTTTTCTTCTTCATGAACGCTTCGAGGCGCAATTCCTCACCTTCTTCGATGGCCGAAGCGCCGCCGCCGCCGCCGCAACACCAGTTCATGAAGCCGGCGTCGGGCATTTCGACGAAGTTGCTGGCGACCATGTTCATCAGGGTGCGCTGCTGCTGGATGACACCGCCCCGGCGCGCCAACTGGCAGGGGTCGTGGAAGGTGAGGCGGTCGGTCTCGAAACCCTCGGTCCTGAGCAGGCCCTGCTCCTTGAACTCCGCAAGCACCTCGATGATGTGCTTGACCTTGAAGCCGAACGGACGGCCGACCAGGTTGGCGCCCTCCCAGCGCAACGCGGTATACGCATGTCCGCATTCCGGGCTGATGACTGTCTTGACCTTGAGCTTTTCGGCACCGTCCACAATCCGTGAAACGATGACGCGGGCAAGGTCCGAATTGCCGATCTGCATTCCGGCATTGGTTGCCTCGAAGGCCGTGGAGCACAGGGTCCAGGTTTTGCCGGCCTGGTTCATGATCTTGGCGATGGCACCCAGGTATTCAGGGAAATTCATGATCTCCATGGAAGAGAGCATCACCATGTATTCGGCACCCTCCATGTCCAGCGGGATCGGGAGACCGAAATCCTCTTCCACGTGGCGCATCTGCGCCTTGACGGCGGGCAGCTTGATGCCCATCGGGCTACCGATCGTGATGGTGCGGTTGGAAGCCCCCTTCAGGCCGTCCGGTGCGTTCCCGGACGCCGACATGCCTTCGCGGAACTTGCGAACCATATAGACGATGTCGTTGCCCACGGGACAGACCACCGAACAGCGGCCACACAAGGTGCAACTGTTGTAGACCAGCTCCTGCCACTCGGCGAGTTCGGCATCGGTCACCGCCTTCGACAGGCCGATCAGTTTCTTCAGGCGGCCGATGGCCGTGTATTCCTGCTCGTAGAGCCGGCGCATGGGTTCCAGTTTGTGGATCGGCGTGTATTTGGGGTCCCTTGTTTCCGTATAGAAAAGACAGGCCTCGGCGCACAATCCGCAATGGACGCAACTGCTGAAATAGCTGGCGATCGGGGCGTCGATGACTTCCTTGAGGACCCGGACTCCTTTTTCGAGAGAGGCGCTCATACCGCAACTCCTTTGTGACCGTTGACCGCGCCGCTGAACCAGCGCGAGCCAAAGACGGTGAAGGCGTGGAAAAGCTTGGTAAAGGGCAGGCACACGAGCAGCAGTTCGACTGTCAGGATATGCAGCGCCAGCATGGTCGTGTAGGGCAGCAACAGGTGGTGGACCGCCATCCAGCCGGTGAGTACCGGGAGGAAAGTAAGCGCCCAGGTAAACCAGTCCTGGAACGTGCTCAGGTAGCGCTTGACCGGTTTCATGATGCGATCGGCCAGAACGATCAGCATTGCGACGATGGTCAGCACCGTCGCGAAGTCCACCAGTTGCGAGGGCAGTCCCGGCCAGGAAATGCCGACCAGGTCCTGGAAGAGCTTGATGTGCGGTGCGAACAGAAAGACGATGATGGCGAGGCCGATATGGAAGATGTAACCGCCGATGTAGGTGATCGGCGAGTTCTTCAACATTCCTGGCGGCGGTAGCGAGCGGCGGAAAACCGTGTTCATGCCGGATGCGCCGGACACGGTCCTCGGTTCGGACAGGTCCTTCTTGCGGCCCAGGCTGTAGATCTCGAAAAGTCGCAACAGGACACCCAGGACGAAAATACTGATGGCAAGGTCGAGGCCGGTGCCCCTTGCCCAGGTCAGAAGCTGCATTTCGCTCATGATCATTTCTCCAGGTCAGGCAGGGTGGTGGTCTCATGCGCAGCCTTGGCTGCCCCCTTCTTCGAGCGGTTGGCAAAACTGACCGCAGCGCCTGCTGCGGCGCCCACGGCGGCCGCCGCAGCAACCGTCTTGAGCGGGCTCGCCGGCATGGACAGCGCCTTGTAGAAGCTGCCGGCATCCCAGAAATCGGGCTCCGAGCAACCCAGGCAGCCATGCCCCGACTCGACGGGCCAGGAGGTGCCACCATTCCATTTTGTCGTCGCACAGGCGTTGTAAGTCACCGGCCCTTTGCAGCCCAGTTCGAAGAGGCACCAGCCATTGCGCGCACCCTCGTCATCAAAGGTCTTGGCGAATTTGCCCTGGTCATAGAATGCGCGGCGATAGCAGCGGTCGTGGATGGTTTCGCCATAAAAGGCTTTCGGCCGCCCCAACTTGTCGAGTTCAGGCAGGCTACCGAAAGTGAGAAAGTGGGCGAGGACGCCGGTCATGACGACCGGAATGGGCGGGCACCCGGGAATATTGACGATCGGCTTGTCCTTGATGATGTCGGACACCGAAACCGCCCCCGTCGGATTGGGGTTGGCCTTGGGGATCCCGCCATACGCCGCGCAGGAACCCATGGCGACGATGGCCGCTGCCCCCTTGGCAACTTCCTTCAGGGTGTCGAGATTGGACTTGCCGGCAATGCAGGAGTAGGCGCCATCGACGCCGAGCGGGATCGAGCCATCGATGATCAGCAGGTATTTGCCGAAATTGTCCTTGATCGCGTTGTGCAGGGCCTCTTCAGCCTGATGACCGGCCGCGGCCATCAGCGTCTCCTGGTAGTCGAGCGAGATGACGTTGAAGATCAGGCTCTCCAGGGTCGGTGCGTGCGAGCGGGTGATCGACTCGGTGCAGCCCGTGCACTCCTGGAAGGGCAGCCAGATGACGGACGGCCTTCGCGCCGCTGCCATCGCCTCGGCCATTGCCATCCCGGCTGCGGGCGGCAACGCCATCGCCGAGGCCAGCGTGGTGCAAAACTTCAGGAAAGAGCGACGGGAGACGCCATGTCGCGCCAGACCCGCCATCAGTACCTCTTGTTCTTGTCGCATGATGCCAGTACCCCCTTTACGAATTCCTGTCCAGTCGCCCAGGACGCCATCACTTCTGCTTCACAGATCGTCGATCAACAGGGCGAGCCGGTCGGCCGCCTCGCTTATGTCTTCGGGGTGTGCCAGCGCCAGCGCCGGCACACGGTTCACTTCGATGAATTCACCGGTCAGTACGCCCCTCTGGTTGTAATGAACCAGCCACCAGACCCCGTGAAACGCGGTTTCGTGTATCTGGCTCGCTCCTTCCAGGCTCAGCGCCATTTCGATCTCACCTTTGCCCAGTTTGGCCCTGAGCCATTCCTTGTCCGCATTGCTGAGCGGCATCCCGTTCAGGTCGATGACGCCGCTTTCCCCCCGCCCGGCCAGCGCAGCGAGCAATTCCGCCACTTCGTGCAGCACGGCCGTCGCGTTGCCTGTGAGTTGGTCGCGGTCGGGGGCGCTGACCACGCTGATGTCCTCAAGTGCCATTGAGCCACCCGTCGATCAGGGAATTGACCTGCCGGCACGCCGCCGGAATCGCTGCCGCCACCTCGGGCGTCGGATAGTCGCCCCAGTCCAGTTTCTGCGGCTGGATGCCGATCAGGGCGCGCCGCTCGGGCCAATGCCCGGCCAGGATCGCAATCGACCTCAGGTCGGTCAGGCCCACCTCGTGAACGCTGGCCATCCGGTTCGCGGCCAGAAAACGGTCCATGTCCTCGCCGAGGAATACCTGAAGCGATCCTGCTGGCGCGCTCAACTGGGCAGCATCGATCACGATCAACGCATTTGCGGACTGAATCGGGCCGGCCAGTGTGAATGACAAGGTGCCTCCGTCTATATATTCGACTTTTTCTCGCGGACCGTTCGGCGGGCTCAGTAGTGATTGCACGACATGAACACCAATCCCCTCATCCGAGAGCAGAGTGTTACCGATTCCCAAGACCAGTATATCCATCAGGGAAAGCTACTCTTCGAACAACAGGGGGTCAACATTAACAAATCAGGTTTTATTGATCTTCGTCAACATCGGGGCATTTAGGCAGGGCAACAAGAGATCTGGCGCAAGAATGGGCCGTTTTGCATCAGCTCACGTGCGCCCGGCAGGTGTCAGGTGAACATGGCGGGGCCGCGCTTGAACCAGGGTTGTGACTGTTCCAGTTGCCCTGCCAGCTGGAACAGCTGGGCGTCGCTGCCGAGTTTCCCGACGAATTGCACGCCAACCGGGAGTCCTGCGCTGTTCCAGTAGAGGGGGACGGACATGGCGGGTTGCCCCGTGGCATTGAACAGCGGGGTGAATGGGATGTAGTCGAAAGTCTTCTCGGCCAAGGCGCCAAGGACCCCCAGGGATCTCAACAGCCAGCCGGCGTTCATCTTGTTGACGATGCGCAGCAGGCGTTTCTCGCCGGCTGACGGCTGAAGCGAGCCGATCACGGCCGGCGGCGTGGCGAGCGTTGGCGTGAGCAGCACATCATGCTGCTCGAAAAATGGCGCCATCGATCGTGCGGCCAGTTGCAGCGTCCGCACGGCGTTGATGAAGGTCGCGGCCTTGACCGTGCGACCAAGCAGGGCAAGCCCCCAGGTTGCCGGCTCGACATCGGCCGCCCTGAGCGCGTGCCCGCTGGTGCGGGCGAAAAATTCGAGCTCCGCCCGCAGTTCGCAGGCGATGACGGTGATGAACGCCAGCGCATAGGCCTCCCGGTCAACAGGCGGCGCCGCCTCCTCGACCTGATGTCCGAGCGACTCGAGCAGCCTGGCACTGGATTCCGCGGCAGCGACGCAGTCCGGATGAACCCCGTGTCCGCCGAGCAGCGGCTGGCTGGTGAATGCGACGCGCAGGCGGCCGGGGGGCGTGCTGGCGGATTCGAGGAACGTACGCGCGCAATGCGGTGCCGCGTAGGGCGCGCCCGGATCGATGCCGGTGGTCGCATCGAGCATGGCCGCGCTGTCGCGCACCGAGCGGGTGAGCACATGTTCGATCGCGAAGCCGCGCCAGACCTCGCCGAACTCGGGCCCGGTAGGCGTCATGCCGCGGCTGGGCTTGAAACCGAACAGGCCGCAGCAGGACGCCGGGATGCGGATCGAGCCGCCGCCATCGCCGCCGCTGGCCAGAGGCACCATGCGCGCCGCCACGGCCGCCGCCGATCCCCCGCTCGAGCCCCCGGGCGAGTGCTCAGCCGACCACGGGTTGCGGGTCGGCCCGAAAGCCTGCGGTTCGGTATAAGGCGTCAGGCCAAACTCAGGCGTGTTCGTCCGGCCGACGATCACCAGGCCGGCCGCACGGAATCGGCGAACCAGTTCGCTGTCCTGCGGCATGGTCAGCGCAGCAAGCGAGCGGTTGCCATAACCCGTCGGCTCGCCAGCGATCGTTGCGATCAGGTCTTTCAGCAGGAACGGAACCCCGGCGAATGGCGCCTCCGGGGTCACCTGCAAGGCTTCGCCCCTTGCGCTGTCGTAGCGTTTGCGGATGACCGCGTTGAGTGCCGGATTGTGCTGCTCGATGCGGGCAATCGCCGCCTCCAGCACCTCGCTGGAACTGACCTCGCCGCGCCGGATGAGCGCGGCCAGGCCAAGGCCATCATGATCAGCGTACTCATAGAGGTTAATCATCTGCCCTCCCGGGTTTTTCGCGTTCAGTCACGCAGGTCGCAACGACACCTGCCGCTCAGATCAGCTTGACCAGTTGCTTGCCGAAGTTCCTGCCCTTCAGCATCCCCAGGAATGCTTCGGGCGCGCTGGCCAGGCCCTGCGCCACCGACTCGCGCGGGCGCAGTTGGCCTCCGGCCACCAAGCCGCCGAGCTCGGCCAGTGCCTCAGGCCAGATTTCCATATGCTCGCTGACGATGAAGCCCTGCAGCCGGAGGCGATTGACGAGAATCAGGCCAGGATGGGTCAGGGGCAGCGGCTGGCCATCGTAGCCGGCGATCATTCCGCACAGGGCGATGCGCCCGTGGGCGTTCATGCGGGTCAGCACCGCATCGAGCACCATCCCGCCGACATTTTCGAAGTGGCAGTCGATCCCGTCGGGGCAGGCATCCTTAAGTGCGCGGGCAAGCGAACCCGCGTCTGGATGCAATTTGTAGTCGATGCAGTCGGCGAAGCCGAGTTCGTCGACCGCATACCGGCATTTTTCCGGCCCGCCAGCGATGCCGACCGCCCGCAAACCCCTGGCCCGGGCCAGTGCCGCGAACGCACTCCCGACCGCGCCGCTGGCGGCGCTGACCACGACCGTATTGCCGGCGACGGGTTCGCATATCTTGACCAGGCCATACCAGGCCGTAACCCCGGGCATGCCGACCGCTCCAAGGTAATAGCTCAGGGGAATACGGCTGGTGTCGAGCTTGCGTAGCGCGCCCACCTGGTTAGCATCGACGACGGAATACTCCTGCCAGCCGCCGATGCCGACGACCTGGTCGCCCACCCGGTAGCGCGGACTGCGCGATTCGACGACCTCGCCGGCCGTTGCGCCCTGCATGACTGCGCCCAGGGGCTGCGGGTCGGCATAGCTTTTCGCATCGTTCATGCGACCGCGCATATAGGGGTCGAGGCTCAGGTAGTGGTGGCGCACGAGCACCTGCCCGTCCTGAAGCGGCGGTATTTCGCTGCTGATCAGGCGAAAGTTGCCGGGGCTCGCTTCGCCGTGCGGGCGATTGTCGAGAATGATCTGCTGGTTACTGGTCATGGTTTCCTCGAGGCAGGTGGCGTACTGCGGTCAGCCGGCGCTGCCCTTGGCTTTTGCCTGCACGGCGGCGATGAATCCGGGCATCGCCTCATCGCGCCGGGCTGCCAGCTGCATTACGTTCGGATTCTCGCCGAGGCGTTGCAGCAGTGCCCGGGCGGGCGCGCAGTCGCCGAGCAGGTCGAGACCGAAAAGGATCCGGCCGACGGTGGCACCCAGATCGACGCTGTACAGGAAGAGGATGTCGGCCAGGGTGAATTGCCCGCCGGCCACGAAGGGGGCGAACCTGCCATGTCGCTTGAGTGCCGCGAACCCCGCGAGCAGTTCGTCGCGGGCCTTGAGCTTGATGGCATCGGGCAGGGTTGCACCGAAGAATGCTTCGCCGAAACAGGCGCGCGCCGGGAGTTCGATGTAAAGCTCGATCTCCTTCATCAGTGCGCGTACCTGCGCCCGCTCGAAGGGGTCTTCCGGGAGCAGCGCCTTGCCGGCAACCGTTTCCTCTAGGTACTCGAGGATGACGCTGGCCTCGGTGATGAAACCCTGTGGCGTTTCCAGGCAGGGCACCTTGCCGCGCGGGCTCTTGGCGAGGAACTCGGGACTCTGGTCGGGAATGGTCAGCACGTAGTCGAATGGCACGCCTTTCTCCAGCAATGCCAGATTGACCATGTTGACGTAGTTGCTGACGGGAAAGCCATAGAGCTTGAGCATGTGCGTCTCCTTGGATGGTGCCGCCAAGTGTAACGTGACCCCGGCGACGCGCGCGGCATTTTCCGCCGGGTCGCCACGATTGCTGCGCTGCCCGCCCGGGGTTGGTGGCGAGTCCTAGAAGCCGATCGCCAGCAGGGCGTAGGCCGCCAGCAGCGTCCCGAGCATGGCCAGGCCGTAGCAGGTCATCCGGGCGCCGGTGCCGGCATGGATTCCGATGTCGTGCAGGCTGTGGAAGATGCGGTGGGCGGCATGCCACAGGAATAGTGCAATGACCGCGAAGATGAATCCCTTGCCGATCCAGTTGCGGGCAAAATCCATCATGTGCGGGTAGCTCATCGTATCCGCCGGCAGGATCAGGGCGAGCGGCACGGCGATTCCCGTAATGAATACCAGCATCGGGCCGAGCAGGGCGGAGAGCATGCCGCCGGCACCGAACAGCGCCCAGAAGATCGGTGCATTCGAGCGTTTCAGTTCGCGTTTCATCGCGCCATCCCCCAGACCAGGGCGAACAGCGCCAGGCTGGCAATGCCTGCCGCAGCGAGTCCGCTGCCGGTGATTGCCCAGGCCGACAGCCGCTTGCCGCCAACGATGACCGGCGGCATGGTGCGCGGCATGATTTTGAACCAGGTGTAGGCGTGATAGCCGATCGCGGCCAGTGCCAGCAGATGGAAGCCGATCGACCACGGGCTCTTGAGGGCCAGCAGCCAGCCGTTCCAGGCGGCTTCGCCCTGCGCCAGGCGGAGCAGTCCGAAGAGGAGGACCGCTGCATAGGCGGCCACGAAGAGGGCCGTGCCCTCGTGGATCATGTATTCGACGAAGTAAGGGTTCTTCCGCCACCAGCCATCCATGGGGCGGACATAGGGACGACGCTTGCTCACTTGGCACCTCCCTTCGGCGCGAGGAAGCGCAGGAAGTAATCCATGGCGCTGTTGGTCTTGTTCAGGTTGACCGCGTTGGCCGGGTCCACATGTTTCGGGCAGACCTCTGAGCAATAGCCGACTGCCGTGCAATTGAACACGCCTTCCTCGGCATTGACCAGTTCCATCCGCGCGGCCTGGCCGCCGTCCCGCGAATCGACGTTGTAGCGATGGAGCAGGGTCAGCGCCGCCGGGCCGACGAAATCCTTGTTGAGGCCGAACTGCGGGCAGGCGGCGTAGCACAGCAGGCAGTTGATGCACGAACTGAACTGCTCGTAGGCAGCAAGCTGGGCCGGTGTCTGCAGGTACTCGCCCTGGGCCAGCGTGCGTGCTTCCTTGGGGATGATGTAGGGCTGGATGCTTTCAAGCTTCTCGATGAAGCCTTCCATGCCGATCACCAGGTCGCGCTCGATCGGGAAATGGGCCAGGGCTTCGACACGCACCCGCCCCGGGTAGTAGTCGCGCAGGAAGGTCTGGCACGAGAGGTTCGGCTCGCCGTTGATCATCATGCCGCAGCTGCCGCAGATGGCCATCCGGCACGACCAGCGAAAACTCAGGGAGCCGTCGAGATAATCCTTGATGTACTGCACGCCCTGCAGCACCGACATGTCATCGGTAAACGGCACTTCAAAGACCTGCGGGTGCGGCACCTGGTCCGTTTCCGGGTTGTAGCGCAGCACCTCGATCTCGATGATCTTCTGTTGTTCAGGCATGGGACGCCTTCCTTTCCTGCTCGGCCTTCTCGCCGGCTGCGCCGTAGGCGCGCGTGCCGGGTGGCGACTTGGTGATCCTGACCGGGCCGTAATCGATGCGCGGCGGGCCGTCGGCGACGTAGTGCGCCTGCGAGTGCTTCAGGAAGTTCGCGTCGTCGCGCTGCTCGAAGCCGTCCAGGCGCTGATGGGCGCCACGCGACTCGCGCCGCTGCAACGCCGAATGGGCCATCGACTGGGCCACGTCGAGCTGGTATTCGAGTTCGATCGCGAGCAGCCACTCGGTGTTCCAGACGCTCGACTTGTCCTCGACATTGACGTTGCGGAAGCGTGCCTTCAGTTCGTCGAGCTTGTCGCAGGTCTTCTGCATGGTTTCGGCCAGGCGGTAGATGCCGCAACCGTCTTCCATGGTCTGCGCCATTTCCTTGCGCAGGGTGGCGATGCGTTCGTTGCCGCCGGTCCTGGTCTTGAGCCCGCGGACGCGCTGTTCGACCGCTTGCGCCTGTTTCTGCAGGCTCGCCGAATTTCCCGGCGCCACCGATTTTGCGAAACGCGCGGCTTCGTCGCCGGCCACCTTGCCGAAGACCAGCAGTTCGGACAGCGAATTCGATCCGAGCCGGTTGGCGCCGTGAATGCCGACGCTGGAACATTCACCCGCTGCATAGAGCCCGGGCAAGGGCGAGGCGCACAGGCCGTCGACGAGAATGCCGCCCATTGTGTAGTGGACCGCAGGACGTACCGGAATCGGCGCCTTGGCCGGATCGACGCCGAGATACTGTTCGGCCAGTTCGTAAATTTGCGGCAGTCGCTCGCGCAGCTTGGCTTCGCCAAGGTGGCGCAGGTCCAGATGGACCACCGAGCCGTGCCGGCCCTCGATGGTCCGGCCTTTCTGCTGCTCGTACCAGAAGGCCTGGCTGAGGCGGTCGCGTGGCCCGAGCTCCATGGCCTTGTTGCGCGGCGTCGGTTCGGCCGGCCCGAGGCCGTAATCCTGGAGGTAGCGGTAGCCGTCCTTGTTGACCAGGAAACCGCCTTCACCGCGGCAGGCCTCGGTGAACAACAGGCCGGTGCCCGGCATGCAGGTCGGGTGGTACTGGACGAACTCCATGTCGCGCAGGGGAACGCCGTGCCGGTAGGCGAGCGCCATGCCGTCGCCGGTCACGACGCCGCCATTGGTGTTCTCGCGGAATACCCGGCCG
>ERZ795054.4468-NODE-4468-length-10255-cov-3.014608_pt1 | contig 10255 bp, 10 predicted proteins | sample MGYA00375138_ERZ795054 | MGnify/ENA primary metagenome ERZ795054 (study PRJEB30183, sample SAMN05720215) | anaerobic digester metagenome | isolation source: active sludge of municipal wastewater-treating anaerobic digesters | place: USA | collected 2014-12-23 ...
GACCCCATTTTTGTGAACTTGCCTGCTCAAATGCTCATAAATATCATCGCCAGTGTCAGGATAATATTGATTAAAATTGACCATCCCAAAATCAGGTAAACCACATTCTTGCCGGCTCTCTCCTGCAGGTACAAAAAGAGCCCGGTCAAGGTATTCAGGATGCTAAAAAACAACCCGATGAAAGCCAGCAAAAAGAGCCTGGAGGAAGGAACCGTTTCCATGCTCACCCAAACGACCTGCTGAAGGACTCCAACGATGATTGCTGTCGAAAGCAGCAGCACGAAGAAGCTGCCCGCTGCACCCAAAAGCAGCCGCTTTGCCGCGTGATCATCCATCACCCGCCGCCAGAGCATGTCCAGGTTTTCTGATTCAGGTTGAATTGATTGGAGACTTCCAAGTTGTGAGAGCTGCTTAAAAGCTTCAGTAAATGCCAGTTTGTCTTCTGGCGAGATGACCAGGTATGCCTCGCTAAGTTTGACCAGCACCATTTGCTCTGGTGTTGTGGCGACGAACAAAGTTTTGCCCAGTCCTTTGATGTTGGTTTCCCCATAATACGAACCTCTGACCAGTGCAAATTTCAAAGGCAGTGGCGTTTCGAAATCGCTGACGGGATGCAACCACGCTATCTCGCGCAGCGGGATCAACTCGCGCCGCAAGCCCCATTTCACTTCCAGCGCATCGCGCGACAGGCTATAAACTGTGGTGGCAATCGTGATGATGCGGTAAACAGCCAGCGCAAGCGGAATCAGAAGAACCAATCCAGCCCCAATAAAGATAATCGACAACCATCCCTGCCCTCCCATGGAACCGCTGATGAGCAGAAAGAGGATTGCAGCAACTAAAAGCGCCGTAACAAGCGAATTGATAGCCAGGCTTTTGCTTTTTGGAGGTGAAAATTCCGTGTTCATTCTTAAAATTATACTTGTACATGAGTCTGGATGGCAAAACGTCAATCAGATGGTTGCGAATGACAGGCGGAAAAGTTGAAATTGGACCATATGGGAACTGTTTTTTGTAGGGAACTGGCCTGCCTGTTCCTCCGAGTTGGTGTTGACGCAGGCGTCAACCCTACAAGAGAACGTTTTTGTAGGGAACTGGCCTGCCTGTTCCTCCGAGTTGGTGGTTGACGCAGGCGTCAACCCTACAAGAGAACGTTTTTGTAGGGAACTCGGCTCGCTTCCGGTAAAAGTATCTATCCCATATTCCGCACTGAATTTCACAAGACAATTCCTTACTAGCCAATCCTCATTCAAGAATAACAAAAAGACCCAAAGGAACTATCCTTCGGGTCTGGCATTTCAGCACGTAATCGTTAATCGACCTTGTATTCTGCGCCTCTGTGCATGGCTTCAATGTTCAAGCCAATAAATTTCTGCAATCTTTCGGCGGTATGCGCTGCCAGGGCTCGTTCCAGGGCACCATCAGGCAATGCTTTCATGTTGGCTTCCAGGGCGCCCAGTAAGATCATGTTGGCAACGCGTTCGTTGCCAAGCTCGCGGGCAATATTGTTTGCCGGGATCATCAGCCAATGGATGTCTGTGCGGGTTGGTTCACGGTTGACCATCGATTCGTTCACGATCAAAAATCCACCTGGAGCGACCAGCGGCTCGTACTTGTCCAGGGAAGGCAGGTTGAGTGCAATCACGGCACGGGGGTGCAGTGCGCTGGGTGAACCGATTTCTTCATCCGAAATTACAACAGTACAGTTTGCTGTGCCGCCGCGCATTTCGGGACCGTAAGAAGGGATCCAGGTGACGTGTTTGCCTTCATCCATTCCTGCGTAGGCATAAACCTGTCCGGCATAGAGCGTGCCCTGACCACCAAATCCAGAGATGATTACTTCTGATTGCATTGTTTAGCCTCCTTTGACCAATTCTTCAACAGCCGAAGAAACCTTGAAATCGCCTATGGGATATTGCGGGATCATATATTCCCGCAACCAGTCCCGGGCTTTCACCGGGGTCAGCCCCCAGTTGGTGGGGCAGGTGGACAGCAGCTCGATGAACGAGAAGCCCATGCCGTGTTTTTGCACTTCAAAGGCGGTGCGAATGGCTTTCTTGGCATTGCGAATGTTGCGTGCATCGTGCAGACTTCGTCGAACAACAAACGAAGCTCCGTCAAGGGACGACATCAGTTCAGCAGTCCGGATTGGGTAACCCTGGGTTTCCACGTCGCGACCGAGAGGCGAAGAGCTGGTTTTCTGACCGGGCAAGGTGGTAGGTGCCATTTGACCACCGGTCATGCCGTAGTTGGTATTGTTGATGAAGAAAACGGTAATTTGCTCGCCTCGGGCAGCGGCTGCGATGATCTCGCCCATGCCCATGGATGCCAGGTCGCCATCCCCTTGATAGGTGAAGACCATCTTATTTGGAAGCGTACGTTTGATACCGGTTGCCATAGCTGGCGCGCGACCGTGAGCAGCTTCAACAAAATCAAAATCAAAATAATTGTAGGCAAAAACTGAGCAGCCGACTGGTGCCACACCGATGGTGTTGTCCAACTCGCCCATTTCTTCCAAAACTTCCGCGATCAAACGGTGTGCCACACCATGTGTGCAGCCAGGGCAATAATGAGTGGTCACATCGGTGAAACCATGCGGGCGTTCGTAGATCAATTTCACATCAGAATCAAGCATTTCAGGCTCCTGTTCCAACTAATTCGCGCATCTTCGCCAACCAGATGCCGCGGGCATCACGATTGACATCATGATCGCCGTGAATCATTTCGTCGATAGCAGCGTCGATCTCATCCGGGTAAGGCACCATACCGCCCATACGCCCGTAAAAATGGATCAGAACGCGTTTGGCAACAACTGCTGAAACATCGTCCAACATTTGGCCATTATTCATTTCGACTACCAGGACTCCCTTCTTACCAGAAACCAATTTGTCCAAAACCTCAACCGGGAACGGTGAAACCGTGATGGGACGCAGAAGACCAACCTTGATGCCTTTTGCGCGGGCAGCCCGCACGGAGGTCAGGGCGATTCTGCCGGCAGTGCCATAGCCAACCACGACGTATTCCGCGTCGTCCAGGTAGTAACCTTTGTAACGAACTTCGTCCTTCTCAATTTGTTCCCAGCGGCTCATCATCTTGACATTGAAAATCTCTTGCATAGGCGGACTGATGTTGATGGAAGTCAGAACGGCACGTTCACCCTCAGGGTGCTTGGCACCGACAGCCCACGAAGGCGCTTGGGTGCGGATTGGGGCAAAAGGAGGCAACTCAACAGGTTCCATCATCTGTCCCAAGTAGCCATCCATCAAGAGACAGGCGACCATACGATACTTTTCTGCCAGATCAAAAGCTAAAGCGGTCAAATCCACTGCTTCCTGGACAGAGGCAGGCGCCAGGACGATCAGGTGATATTCGCCATGCCCGCCGCCGTGTACCATCTGGGTGTAATCAGCTTGTGAAGGAGCAATATTACCCAAACCGGGACCACCTCGAACCACGTTCACGATCACCGCCGGGAGTTCCGTGCCAGCTATATAAGAAATGCCTTCTTGCATCAGGCTGACGCCAGGGCTGGAGCTGGAGGTCATGGTGCGCATACCAGTGCAGGCAGCACCGTAGACCATGTTAATTGCACCAAGCTCGCTTTCAGCCTGGACAAATGCCCTGCCAATTTCCGGCATACGGGCAGAGAGGTGCTCCAGCAATTCAGTTTGCGGAGTAATGGGATATCCGAAATAGGAAACCAATCCGACCCGCAGTGCGGTTTCAGCAACGGCGACATTTCCTTTGATCAGTTCGAGTGCCATTATTCACCAACTCCTTCTTTTGCCGGTGGCGTGCCTTTGTAGACCGTGATGGCTGCATCCGGGCAGACCACGGCGCAAATTCCACAGGCGATGCATTCCTCAGGATGCAGCATATAGGCGGGGTGATACCCCTTGGGGCTCAGCCGGGACATATCCAGCGCCAGAACGTGCGTGGGGCAGTCCGTAACGCAGATTTCACAGGCTTTGCAATACAAGTCGTTTATTTCTACCCATCCCTTAGCGGGCATGTAGTGCCTCCTTGGTATTGATTTTTCCTGCCGATTGGGTGAGTCTGACAGGATCTGATGGTCTTAGTATAACGCAAAAGAAGGTCTGATTTGGTTTTAAGGATTTTGGGATCACGATCGTGATGCGCTGGCTTAGGGCTCGAAAGGTCCCTGCAAGGGGTAATTTTGCTCAATTAACGCCAACATTTCTTTCCTGACAGCCAGGTTCAGCTGGCGGGGATCCAGTCCTGGGTCGAGTTCTTCGGTTGTTACCTCCAGACCAATATCGATTCGCAATGGTTGCTTCCAGTGCGGTTTTTTCGAAAACCGCTGGGCGATAAATTGCACTGCCATGGCAAGCTGCTGACGGCGTTTCGGGTTCCGCCCTAACTTTGCAAAATTACTGTTGAAGGCTTTTTCTGTCAGAACGTTGCTCACCAGGACGGGCAGAAGTTGGGTTTTGGGAACCTTATTGAGAAAGACCCCAATACTATCAGACCAGCCTCGCAGGCTTTCGACCGCACCAGGCATAATCGCAGGGTCTGGCTCAAGGCGACCACTGGGAAAGATAATAACCGCCATGCCATCATTAAGCGCCTGGATGATTTCCCGGATGACCTTCAACTTGAATGTGGAATCTGGTTCGATGGTAAGCATGTGCTGGCTGATGTTTCTAAGCACTCGCATAAAGCTCTTTTGTTGAGCCACAATTTTGACATCATCGCGTTTGAGACTGGCAATAACCCCAAAAATGTCGGTCAGACCGGGATGGTTTGCAACTACCAGCAAAGGTCCACTGGCCGGAACAGGCTCATTAATGTGGAGGTCAAGCCCATCGGATAACGAATTCAAGGCTCTTGCGGCAGTTTCGTGGAGTGAAGTTTCATTAAGTTGGTCATCGATCCGGGTAAGTATCTCAGCCAGCCATCCCGCCGGGCGATAACCAAAGCGGTCAATGATCCAGCTGAAAAATTTTTGCCCGCCCAGGTTTGCAGAGGTTTTTACATCTTCCAGAACGAGGCGGGTCAGACTATCCTTCTTCCACGCGTCCATTTGAACTCAATTTTACGATGAAAATCCCTTTGGCTGTGGCATTTGTATTTGTTTCATGTGCAATAGATTGCTTGCCTTTTCCTCTGGAGAACCCCGGATAAGCCAAGGCGGGCGCAAACGACGGCACTGCCCATTCCTCCCTTGCATTTTCAAAGGTTTGCGTTTTTTGAGGAATAACCTCCTGCCTATAGGCTATCACCTATGATCTGTCACCCTTTTCTGCTCTGGCAAGGGAATTGCAACTAAAACGATGACAATACTATATTGACTGAGTGGAAGCCTATGAGCAATCAAACCTACACCCCCAACGAAGAGCCCCCAAAGCGTCAAAGCCAGGCATCCAAAATTTGGATTCCAACCCTGGTATTACTGGTTTTGGCTTTGTTCCTGATATTTAATGAGAACAAAAACGCTGGACCCAAAAGCGTTGACATGCCCACCCCCATTCCAGGCAGCCAGAGCGCCCTTGAAACGCTTCTCTACAACCAACTGCCAGCCTTGGTCGCTGATGCGGGTCATGGAGAATGGTCATTGGACGAAGTTCAATTCAACGAAGACTACACCCAGGCATTATTATGGATGGCTGAAAGTGATGAAGAAGACGGTGAGGTGATTCCACGTGAGCCGGAAATTGTGCTTGCCATTTGGGATGAAACGAATCAGTTATGGCAGCTCCACCAGGTGAGCGATGAGGATTTTGGCGAAATTTTTATGGAATCCGACTTTAAAGACAGTGAGATGGCTTCGTATCTATTCCCGGATGCAGACCCCAAGGCAGGACCCGCCGGAACAGTTTATGGCGGATACAGATTGCCGTGGAGAGGTGGTGAGACCAAACGATTGACCTGGTCAGTGGCTCACTCTTCCTGTAATCCGCAATATTATTGCAATTACGCGTTTGATTTTGCTGACGGAACGATGTTTGATTTGTTAGCCTCAAAGGGCGGCTATGTATATCATTGGCGTGACACTTGCGCCAACGGCAACTCTGGCTGCACGAACAGCATCACATTACAAGACCGGACGACCAGCCCCTGGACTTATCAAATTTACATGCACATTGCTCAAAACAGTATCCCTGCTAATCTCAAAACCCAAGGAGTGTACGTAACTCAAGGGACAAAAATTGCGAATGTGGACGACACTGGTGTGAGCACAGGTCACCACGTGCATTTAATGGTGATTGAACAATCAACGCTTAACTCGTGCACTAATTATTGCTTTGGCAAGTCTGTCGACATCACCTTCAATGATGTGAGCATCAATTGGCACGCCGGCACCCAGGGCGGTCGCCCGCGGCTGGAAGCAGAAGCCAGTTGGTTTGGCGGTCAAGGACAGAAATATTACGTTAGCGGGAATACTTTTGAGAGTTTCCGTTATATTATCGTGATTCCTTGAGGCTGTTCCTGGTGTTGTTTGTCTGTTCTTTTGGAAGATTCCGATTTCAACATCAATTATAATGAATCTGAACAGAGAGATTGGACGCGCTAATTTCAGATTATGGAAAACAACATCAACTTGCTCAGTGACCGCGAAATTGAAGTCCTACAACTTGTAGGACAGGGTAAAAGTAACAAAGAGATCGCGGTTAACCTTAACATCAGCATCAACACGGTAAAGGTCCATATTGGCAACATTTTTCAAAAAATTAATGTAGCTTCCCGAACGGAAGCCACCTTATTCGCGATTGAGCACGGTATTATCAAGTCACCGGCTACCCCTATCCCTGAGATCGAAGCAGAAGTCACATCAATAGAAATAGTGGACGAGCAGCCCACCCCACCCAATGTGTTCCGTCGTTATCGTTGGATCCTCTTGGTTTTCGGTTTGCTTTTGGTAGCAAGTTTGTACCTTCTGATTGCAAAACCTGCATTTTTGATGTTGCAGGAACCGCCACCGGAGATCCCACAACAAAAATGGGAAACATTAGCATCCTTGAATACTCCGCGCAGCAGCATGGCAGTCGCCATTTTCGAAGGAAAAATAATTATCATTGCTGGGCATTCAGATTCAGAGGTGCTCTCATCTGTTGAAATGTTTGATCCCACCACCAATGCCTGGTCAGCCTTGTCAGAAAAACCGACAGCCGTCTACGATGCGTCAGCTGTGGTAATTGGAGAGAAGATCTATGTCCCGGGTGGGGTGACTCAAGACGGAAGCCCCACAACAGTGGTGGAGGTTTTTAATCCTCGAAAGAACACCTGGGAGCAGGCTGCTGAGTTACCTGTCGCCATCAGTGCCTATGGATTAGCCTCTTACGAAGGACAGGTTTTCCTGTTTGGGGGTTCGGATTCCACAAAGGTGCTTGATTCTGTCTGGCGCTACGACCCAATCACCGATAGCTGGCACGAAGGTACTCCCATGCCAACCGCCCGGATGTTTCCTTCTGTGCTCGCCGACGCGGGCAAGATTTATGTGATGGGCGGCTCAGATGGAGAGAGCAAGTTAAATACCAACGAGAGTTACAGTCCATATACTGAACTCGAAAAAGAGAACCCCTGGCAAACAGAACCCAATCTTCCTGAAAAATTGTATGGCTATACTGCCATTAAGCTGTACGACAAAATCTCAGTAATCGGGGGAAAGTCTTCTGTCAGCGGCGCGATCGATCAGTTCCATTACTCTGCGACTCAGCAAGAGTGGCTGATCGCAAACATCAACCCCGAGACCACAAGTGCGATCTCTGAGGCAGCCTACGTCTTGCTGGGTGAATACATTTATGCGATCGGTGGGATGGTTGTTGAAGGATATTTGGATAGTGTCTCCAGGTATCAAGCCATGTACACCATCTTGCTTCCCCTGACAATCAATTAGCCAGGGCGATTTTGTTTCGATTCAACATCAGAATTCTTATCAATCGTACCTTCATGCGACGCTTCAGCCTCAGAACTTTTCGGCATTGAGAACGAAAATGACTTGTTGAGAAGGATAAAAAAAACAAGTCCAAAGAGCAATTCAAACAACGTAGTATAGATGCGTACCAGCAGGGCAATCACTGTCGCCAATGAAGCCGGAATAATGGACGATAACATGGCAAGCAGGGTCAAATCCGACGCGCCCATACTGCTCGGTAACAAGAAGGTCAACATACCGGCAGCCCCTGATAAAGCCCGTGCACCCAGGACAAATAAAAGGGAGTCAATACCAAGTGGCGTAAAAATCCGAATGGTGAAGAAGATCATCAAACCGCCGGTGAGCACCAACGCCATGCGAAGCAGCAACCAGCCAATCACCTGTCTCATTCGAACTGGTTGAGCAAGCGGATACTTAAGCTTGACCATGATTTTTTCCATTGTCTTTGGGCGTAAGACCAACAAACCAAGAACGACAACCAGCATTAGAGGAATTAACCAGATTTTGGATAAATTCAGACCGAGGGGGATAAAAATGGCAGCCAACAATGCATCTGCCACAAAACTGATAATAAATTCGATACCGCTGGCTGAAGCCGTCTTAATGGATGGCACCCCCAGTTGTTTATAGAGGACCATTCTGCCGCCAACATACCAGATAGTTCCTGGTAGACGCCTCGAAACCATCGAAACCAGGTAGATTTTGGCATGCATCCACAATGAAATCTTGTCTTCAAAAGCGTGCATGATGACAGCCCAATTAAGTACAGCCAGTAAAAGGGCTATTAGGTAAATAAGTAGAACGGGGATGAATTGGGAATAATCAGCATCAGCTAAGTATGGCAAAAGTTGATCGCGGGAATTCCAAACCGTGTAAGCCAGGAATGCAAACAACACTGCCCAAACAAGATAAAGCAGAATCTTTAATAATTTGCTATGGTTTGCGTAGAATGCTTTAATTCTTTCTGTGAGGGCAGGCATGATCAGTCGGTTGTTAATGATCGTTTACAGAAATACACGAAGCAATTGGAAAGGTTGAATGGAATTGCCCATGCCAAAGCCCAGCGTAGAAGTCTTGAAGGTCGTTTCAGGTGGGAAAGCCAGTCTTTTTTCGTTTTTGGGAGAAAGTGTTCGTACCTGATTGTCTTATAAACTGTCAGTCCGTTGGCTTCCAACAACATCCGCCAACCTTCACGCGTGTTATAGCGTTGAAGAGGCTGACCGTCATCAAAAACCCAACCCGTCCTGCGAACATGCTGAATATTCCCGGCAATCGAAAACCCATTAGGAAGCAGGATGACCCCGATACCATCAGGCTTTAGTAGACGGGCAACTTCCTGAACACCCGCAGAAGGATCCTGGTAGTGTTCCAGGTTTCCAATGTGGGTCACGTAATCGGCACATCCTTCTTGTAAAGCAATCATTTCCCCGTCACTGACAAAAAGGTTGAGATCAGAGTCCTTTTGTTGCGCAACTTTGATGGCGCTCATCGAAAAATCCAATCCAATCACATCAAGACCTTTTTGCCTGGCAAAGGCTGCCAGCTTCCCTCTCCCACAGGAGACATCGATCAGCAATTTTCCTGGAACTGGATTGATTTTTTGTAAAAGCCACAAGTAGTACGAGTCAGACAGATCGACTCCACCATCCTCATAAAACAGGTCGTATGCAGATTGCGACCTGGAGGTATTAGTGATCGTGTCGTGGCGAATTTCTATCATGGTAGACCGGGATGTGATTATAAACCAAAATAAAGAACGCCCCAATTTGCATTGGGGCGTTCCTTCGGAACTAGATTTTACTGATTGAAAGCGTCGTATGCTGAGGTTACGTCACGAACATAGTCGGCAGGCAGACCTTCGCGGCTTTGATTGACAACAGCTACGATTGACTTGCCACCGGTTTCAGTACAAACTGCGCTACCAACCCAGCGGGTATCACCAGCACTGAAACCAGCCTGCTGGCTGAAGACGAGCACTGCTGCGTCGCTCTTGGTGGTATCAGCGATATCAGCAAAGCCTTCGCTCGGTTTCCAGTCGCAGGTAACATTGATGTTGGTGCCATCGATAGAAGCAACGCTGAAGGCGGTGAAGGCCTTGGTGGTTGTACCGTTCTTGCTCATGATCAAGGGCATCACAACGGTGTCGGTTGCTGCAGCGGGGCTGAAACCTTCGTACAGGTTGGAATTCTTCTTGGCAGGACGTGTCTGGTTGACAACACAAGCGATGGAAGCCGAACCACTGACGGTTACAGTTGAACCACCAACCCATTTGGTTGCTCCAAGGTAATCCATAACCTTGACTGCAATACCGTTCTCAGGAACATCCACAAATACATCAGAGATGCGGGCGGGATAGCC
>ERZ795054.4471-NODE-4471-length-10249-cov-16.622229_pt1 | contig 10249 bp, 10 predicted proteins | sample MGYA00375138_ERZ795054 | MGnify/ENA primary metagenome ERZ795054 (study PRJEB30183, sample SAMN05720215) | anaerobic digester metagenome | isolation source: active sludge of municipal wastewater-treating anaerobic digesters | place: USA | collected 2014-12-23 ...
TGGCGGAGACGGAGGGATTCGAACCCTCGATGCACGTTTTTGCGCGCATGCTCCCTTAGCAGGGGAGTGCCTTCGACCTCTCGGCCACGTCTCCTGGACGGCGCAGCGATCAAGCATGCCGCGACGAACAAGGGCGCGAGTTTAACCCGGCGCCGGGGTGCGCTTCAAATCGCGCGGCGCTCAGGCCGGCGCCTGCTCCAGCCCGAAGGCCTTGTGCAGGGCGCGCACGGCGAGTTCCATGTACTTGTCGTCCACGACCACCGAGATCTTGATCTCGGAGGTGGAGATCATCTGGATGTTGATCCCCTCCTCGGACAGCGTGCGGAACATCAGGCTGGCAAGGCCCACGTGCGAGCGCATGCCGATGCCGACCACGCTGACCTTCGCGATCTTGGGGTCGCCCACGACTTCCTTGGCCCCGATGTGCGCCTTGACCTTGCTGTTGAGCACGTCCATGGCGCGGGCGTACTCGTTGCGGTGGACGGTGAAGCTGAAGTCGGTGGTGCTGTCGACGCTGATGTTCTGCACGATCATGTCGACGTCGATGTTGGCTTCGGCGATCGCGCCCAGGATCTGGTAGGCGATGCCGGGCCGGTCCGGCACCTTGGTGAGCGTGATCTTGGCTTCGTCGCGGGTGAAGGCGATGCCGGAGATGACGGCCTGTTCCATCGTCGTGTCTTCCTCGAAGGTGATCAGCGTGCCGGAACTGGCCTCGATGGCCAGCGGCATGTCGGGGTCGGTGAGGCTCGAGAGCACGCGCAGCGGCACCTTGTACTTGCCGGCGAACTCGACCGAGCGGATCTGCAGCACCTTGGAGCCGAGGCTGGCCATCTCGAGCATTTCCTCGAAGGTGACCTGATTGAGCCGGCGCGCCTCGGGAACGATGCGCGGATCGGTGGTGTAGACGCCGTCGACGTCGGTGTAGATCAGGCACTCGTCGGCCTTCAGCGCGGCGGCCAGCGCCACGCCCGAGGTGTCGGAGCCGCCGCGGCCCAGCGTGGTGATGTTGCCGTGCTCGTCCACGCCCTGGAAGCCCGCCACCACGACGACCTCACCGGCGTCGAGATCAGCGCGGATCTTCTTCTCGTCGATCTCGAGGATGCGCGCCTTGGTGTGCGCGCTGTCGGTGAGCACGTGGACCTGGGCGCCGGTGTAGCTCTTGGCCTTGAGGCCCTGCTCCATCAGGGCCATGGCCAGCAGGCCGATGGTCACCTGTTCGCCGGTCGAGGCCACCACGTCGAGTTCGCGCGGATCGGGGCTGGCCTGGATGTCCTTGGCCAGCGCGATCAGGCGGTTGGTCTCGCCGCTCATGGCCGAGACCACGACCACCAGCTGGTGGCCTGCCCGGCTCCATTTGGCCACGCGACGGGCCACGTTCTTGATGCGATCGACGGTACCGACCGAGGTGCCGCCGTACTTGTGGACGATGAGGGCCATGAGCGAGGCAAGGGACTGGTGCGCGAGGCCCGATTATAGATTGCGGCGCAGCACGCCCCCGCGCCAGATCAAGCGCCCCGCGGCCTCGAGCCCAGCCTGCTCGTCAAAATCCGATCAGGCCGCGGTCGGCCACCCACTCGAGTTGCACCCGCTCGCCCTCGTCGTCGAGGTAGCGCACGTCGCTGCCCAAGCCGCCCACGTGGATCAGGTCCGCGCCGCGCCACACCAGCGGCAGGCGCGCGCGCTCGAACTCCGGCACGCCCTCGTCCTGGAACAGGCGCTTGAGCGTGCGGCGCGGCCGCGTGCGCGAGGGCTTGAAGCGCTCGCCGCCAGCCCGCTGCCGCAACTCCAGCGGTTCGGCGGCAAGCCAAGCCGCGGGCAGGCCCTCGCCGCTGCACGGCAGGATGCGCAGCACGCCACCCCAGGAGGGCACGGCTACCTCGCGCTCGCCGCGCCACTGAAAGCGGAACGCGCCGCGCGCCTCGGCCTGCTCGGGCCGCAGCAGCAGGTGGCCGCGAAAGCGGCGCAACTCCATGCCGCCCAGGCGAACCAGCAGGCGTGCGTCGGAACGGGCCTCGCGCACCTGGCGCAGGGCCTCGACGAGCCGCGCTCGGGAAGGCGCGCTCACACCGGCCTCGGCCAGCCAGGCGCGCAGGACCAGGGCCTGGCGCGCGTCGGGCAGCGTCAGCACGCGGTCCACGTAGAGCGTGCCGGCGCCGGCCTCGTCGCGGCAGCGGGCCAGGTCCTCGGCCGCCACCGAGCGCAGCACCTCGGCGGCGTCGGCCACGAGGTCCACGCCGCGCGCCGCGGCCGCGCGAAAGCCGGGCCGCGCTGCGTCCATGGCCGGCAGCACCTGCAGGCGCAGGGCATTGCGCAGCAGGCGGGTGTCCTCGTTGCTTTCGTCGTCCACATAGGCCAGGCCACGCAGGGTGGCGTAGGCCTCGATCTCGGCGCGCGGCGTGTCGATCAAGGGCCGCACCAGGCGCAGCGTGCCGCCGGCAAAGTCGCGCTCGGCCGGGAAGCCCGCCAGGCCGTCGACGCCCGCGCCGCGCATCCACTGGATGAGGAAGGTCTCGAGCCGGTCGTCGAGGTGGTGCGCGGTCAGCACGAGGTGCGCACCGCGCGCCTGGGCGACCTGCGCGAGCGCGGTGTAGCGCGCCTCGCGCGCCGCGGCCTCCAGCCCCTGGCCGCGCGCCCGCACCTTGACGCGCACGAGTTCGAAGTCCACCTCCAGGCGCTCGGCCAGCAGGCGGCAGTGTTCGGCCCAGGCGTCGGCCGAGCGGCTCAGGCCGTGGTGCACGTGCACGGCCACGAGGTCGCGCACCGGCGAGCCGCGTGTGCCGCGCAACCGCGCGGCCAGGTCCAGAAGGGCCACGGAATCACGCCCGCCCGAGAGCGCCAGCACCATCGGCACCCGGCTGCGGCGGCGCGGGGCGGAGGCGAGCAGCGCGGCCTCGGGCAGCGCGGCGGGTGTCGCCGCGGCGGCGAGAGCCGCGCTCAGGCGCTCGAGCAGGCTGCGCTCGAGCGGCTGCAAGTCACTCCGTCGTGCTCTTGAACTTGCCATAGCCCATCAGGCGCGCGTGGCGGGCCGCCAGCAGATCCTTGGGCTTGACCCCGGTGAACTGGCGCAGCGTGTCGGACAGCGCCCGTTTGAGCAGGGCGGCCATCTGCTTCGGGTCGCGGTGGGCGCCGCCGAGGGGCTCGGCCACGATCTTGTCCACCAGCCCCAAGGCCTTGAGGCGGTGCGCGGTGAGCCCCAGGGCCTCGGCCGCCTCGGGCGCCTTGTCGGCGCTCTTCCAGAGGATGGACGCGCAGCCCTCGGGCGAGATCACCGAGTAGGTCGCGTACTGGAGCATGAGCACCTGATCGGCCACCGCGATGGCCAGCGCGCCGCCCGAACCACCCTCGCCGATGATGGTGGTGATGATCGGCACCTTGAGCTGCGACATCTCGAACAGGTTGCGTCCGATCGCCTCCGACTGGCCGCGCTCCTCGGCGTCGATGCCCGGGTAGGCACCCGGCGTGTCCACGAAGGTGAAGATCGGCAGCCCGAACTTCTCGGCGAGCTTCATCAGGCGCAGCGCCTTGCGATAGCCCTCGGGCTTGCTCATGCCGAAGTTGCGCTGGGTGCGCTCCTTGGTGTCGCGGCCCTTCTGCTGGCCCAGCACCATCACCGCCTGGCCGTTGAAGCGGGCCAGCCCGCCAACGATCGACAGGTCGTCGGCGAAGGCGCGGTCGCCGTGCAGTTCGTGAAAGTCGGTGAAGACGTCGCCCACGTAGTCCAGCGTGTAGGGGCGCTGCGGGTGGCGCGCGAGTTGCGAGACCTGCCAGGGCGTGAGCTTGGCGTAGATGTCCTTGATCAGTGACTCGCCCTTCTTCTGCAGACGCTCGATCTCTTCCGAGATGTCGACCGCGGAGTCGTCCTGCACGAAGCGCAGTTCCTCGATCTTTTGCTCGAGTTCCGCGATCGGCTGCTCGAAGTCCAGGAAGCTCGTCTTGGGCATGGGCTCGTTCCTCAGTATTCGACCGGCACGGGGTCCAGGCTGCGCCACAGGTACCAGGTGGCCACGCTGCGCCACGGCGCCCAGGCCACGGCGAGCTCGCGCACCCGGGCGCGGCCCGCACCGCGCAGCAGGCCGTCGGCCGGCTCGCCGTCGAAGTAGTGTAAGCCGACCGCCTTGAGCAGGCCCAGGTCGTCGAGCGGCAGCACGTCGGGCCGCAGCAGGTTGAAGATCAGGAACATCTCGGCCGTCCAGCGCCCGATGCCGTGCACGGCCGACAACTCGGCGATGATGGTCTCGTCGTCCAGCTCGGGGAAGCGCGCCGGGTCGATCCGGCCGTCCAGGAAGTGCGCCGCCAGGTCGCGCAGATACTCGACCTTGCGCTCCGACAGGCCGCAGGCACGCAGCGTGGTGGCGCGCTTGCGCCGCACGGCGCCGGGCGTAAGTTCCGGACAGGCCGTCACCACGCGCCCCCAGACCGCGTCGGCGGCCTTGACCGAGATCTGCTGCCCCACGATGGAGCGCGCCAGGGTCGAGAACGCATCGCCGCGCGAGGCGAGGTTCACCTTGGGATGAGCGGCGATGATCCGCCCCAGCACCGGGTCGGCCGCGGCGAGCGCGCGCCCGGCGCGGCTCCAGTAGGCGGGCTTCATCCTTGCCTCCTCATGGCGTGGCTCGCGCCCGGCTTGTTCAGGCGCGCCGCCAGGTGGTGCCGGCCGCCCCGTCCTCGAGCACGATGCCCTCGGCGCTCAGTTCGGCGCGGATGCGGTCGGCCTCGGCAAAGTTCTTTGCCTTCTTGGCGGCGGCGCGGGCGGCGATGCGCCGAGCAATGTCCTCCTCGAAGGTGACCACCCTCAGGTCGGCGGCGAGCGATTGCTGGGCTGACTGTGTGATCGAGAGAGCGTCGAGGGACATCGGCTGGGCCACCCCCTGCACGAATTTGGCCGAATCGATCTGCAGCAAACCTAGCACTCCGCCCAGCCCCTTGAGCTGGCGCGCGGCAGCGGGTGCGCGGGTGCGGTTGACCTCGCTCGCGAGTTCGAAGAGCACCGCCGTGGCCTGAGGCGTGGCGAAGTCGTCGTCCATGGCGGCGCCGAAACGCTGCGCGTGATCTTCGTTCCAGTCGAGCGCGGCGCCGTCGCCCAGGGTGTCGCGCAAGGCGGTATGCAGTCGCAGCAGCCCGGCGCGCGCCTCGACGATCTGGTCAGGGCTGAAGTTGATCGGGCTGCGATAGTGCGAGCGCAGCAGGAAGTAGCGCAGCACCTCGGCGCCGTTGCCCGCGCCGAACTTCTCGCTGGTTTCCTTGAGTGCGTCGCGGATCGTCCAGAAGTTGCCCAGCGACTTGCTCATCTTCTCGGCGCCCACGCGCAGCGGGCCCGAGTGCATCCACACCTGGGCGAAGGGCTCGTCGAATGCGCCCTCGCTCTGGGCGATCTCGTTCTCGTGGTGCGGGAAGATGAGGTCCGGGCCGCCACCGTGGATGTCGAAGCTGCGGCCAAGCAGCTCGCTCGCCATGGCGCTGCACTCGATGTGCCACCCGGGCCGCCCCGGCCCCCACTTCGATTCCCAGGCAGGCTCGCCGGGCTTGGCACTCTTCCAGAGCACGAAGTCCAGCGGGTCGCGCTTGGCCCGGTCCACCTCGACCCGCTCGCCCGCGCGCAGGTCGTCGAGCGACTTGCCCGACAGGCGCCCATAGCGCGCAAAGCTGCGCACCGCGTAGTCCACGTCGCCGTCGCCCGCCTGGTAGGCCAGGCCCTTGCGCTCGAGCAGCCCGACGAGGTCGAGCATCTGCGGGATGTAGTCGGTGGCGCGCGGCTCGTGGTCCGGGGGCAGGCAGCCCAGGGCCAGCAGGTCGGCCTGCATCGCGGCGGCGTGGTCGTCAGCCAGGCGGCGCCAGTCGCCCGCGTACTGCGGCAACTCGGCCGCGCGGCGCAGGATCTTGTCGTCGATGTCGGTGATGTTGCGTACGTAGGTGACGCGCAAGCCGCGCGCGGCCAGCCAGCGACGCACCACGTCGAACGCCACGAAGGTGCGGCCGTGGCCGATGTGCGTGTAGTCCTGCACGGTGACGCCGCAGACGTACATGCGCACGTGCCCCGCTTCGATGGGCGCAAGCGGGCTCTTGGCTCGCGTCAGCGTGCTGTAGATCTCGATGCTCATGCGGTGGGGCTCCCCCTGGGCGGCGTCCGAGGCGGGGACGCGCAACGATGCGAAGGGCCGCGGCGGGCGCGGCGGACTCGGGCGACTGCTTCAACAGCGCAGGGCAGGCATCGCGGGGCAGGAGCGGGCTGTGATTAGAATGCGGCCAGTATATAGCCCTCCCACCGGCGGCTGTGCCGCCCCGCGATGCGCCAACTCCTCCACGCCCTGCTCGCCTGCCTGGCGCTCGCGACCTCCGCGCTGCACGCGCAGACCTCGCCCACGCCCCTGCCCCTGTTCGACGGGCCCAAGGACCCGACGCCGCTGCAGCAGGTGCAGGCGCTGGCGCGTAGCGGGCAGAACGTGGCAGCCCTGGCCAAGGCCGACGAGGCCCTGCGCGCCAATCCCAAGGACGCGCAGATGCGCTTCGTGCGCGCCACCTTGCTCGCCGACCTGGGCCGCACCGCCGAGGCACGCGCCGCCTTCGAGCAACTCACCGAAGACTTCCCCGAGCTCGCCGAACCGTACAACAACCTCGCGGTGCTCGCCGCGGCCGAGGGCCGGCTGGCGCGCGCGCAGGAACTGCTGCGTGCGGCGCTCGAGGCCAATCCCAAGTTCGCCACCGCCTACGAAAACCTGGGCGACCTGTACCTGCGCATGGCCACCGAGGCCTACGAGCAGGCGAGCAAGCTTGCCCCCGGGAATCGGCAGCTTGCAGGCAAGCTCACCATGGTGCGCGAACTGGCCGGCAAGCTGCCCCGCCCGCGCGAAGAGGTGCAGGTTCCCGCCGCGCCCCCCTCGCCCACTGCGCCCAAGCCTTCGCGATGAGCGCACCGCTGCGCGCGCTCGCGCGCTGGATCATGGCTTGCGCCTGTGCCCTGCCGCTCGCGGCGCTGGGGGCCGAGCCACGCGTGGCGCTCGACACCAGCGCCGGGCGCGTCGTCATCGAGCTCTACCCCGCGCGTGCCCCGCTCACCGTGGCCAATTTTCTCGACTACGTGCGCGCCGGCCACTACGACGGCACCGTGTTCCACCGGGTAGACAAGGGCTTCGTGGCGCAGGCGGGCGGCTACACGCTCGAACTGGCCGAGAAGCCGACCCGCGCCCCGATTCCGCTCGAAGCGCGCAGCGGACTGACCAACCAGCGCGGCACCGTGGCGATGGCGCGGCAAGCCGCCCCCGACTCGGCCCGCGCCCAGTTCTACTTCAACCTCGCCGACAATCCGCACCTCGACCATCCGCAACCCGACGGCCACGGCTATGCGGTGTTCGGCCGCGTGGTCGAGGGCCTGCCGGTGCTCGAGACCATCGAGCGCCAGCCGGTCGGTGCGAGCGGCCCCTACACCCATCTGCCCGAGCAACCCATCCTCATCCAGTCGGCCCGCGTGCTCGACTGACCCAACGGAGATTCCGATGATCCGACTCACCACCACCTACGGTCCCATCGTCCTCGAGCTCGATCACGAGCGCGCCCCCAAGAGTGCCGCGAACTTCGAGCAGTACGTCAAGGACGGCCACTACGACGGCACCGTGTTTCACCGCGTGATCAACGGCTTCATGATCCAGGGCGGCGGCTTCACTCCCGGCATGAGCCAGAAGCCCACCCGCGCGCCGATCGAGAACGAGGCCGCCAACGGGCTGAAGAACGCGCCCTACACGGTGGCCATGGCGCGCACCTCCGACCCGCACTCGGCCAGCGCGCAGTTCTTCATCAACGTGGCGGACAACGCCTTCCTCAATCACAGCGCGCCCAGCGCCCAGGGCTGGGGCTACGCGGTCTTCGGCCGCGTCGTGGAGGGCCAGGACACGGTCGACAAGATCAAGGCGGTGGCCACCGGACGCCACGGCATGCACGGCGACGTGCCCGTGCAGGACGTGCTGATCGAGAAAGCCGAGATCGTCTAAGTGGCCCTGCCAGAGCCCGTCCCGGCGCAGGCGGCGACCACGCGCGTGGGGCCGTTGCTCGATCCGGTGTTCATCTCGGATCTGCACCTCGCGCCCGATCACCCGCGCACGATCCTGCGCTTCGCGCGCTTCCTTCGCGAGGACGCGCCGCGCTACCGGGAACTGGTGATCCTGGGCGACCTGTTCGAGTTCTGGATCGGTGACGACGCCGCCGCGCCCGTGGCGCCCATCCTGGCGTCGCTCGCCCAGGTCGCGGCGCGCGGCCGGCGCCTGCTGGTCATGCACGGCAACCGCGACCCGCTGCTCGGCGTCTCGTTCGAGCGCGTGACACGCTGCCAGCTGATCGCCGACCCGGTGGTCGTGGAAGTCGCCGGAACGCCCACCCTGCTGGCCCACGGCGATGCCTGGTGCACCCAGGACACCGCCTACCAGCAATTCCGCACCATGGTGCGCGACCCCGTGTGGCAGCGCTCGGTGCTGACCCGTCCGGTGGAGGAGCGGCTCGCCATGGCGCGCGCCGCGCGCACCGAGAGCGAGGCCGCCAAGGGCGGCAAGTCCATGGACATCATGGACGTGACCCCTGCGGCGGTCGAGGCGGCCATCCGCGACGCGGGCGTTGGCCGCCTGATCCACGGCCACACGCACCGGCCGGCCGCGCATGAGTTGGTGGTGGACGATGCCCGCTGCGAGCGCTGGGTGCTGCCCGACTGGGACTTCGACGGTCCCGGCAGTCCGCGCGGCGGCTATCTGGACTTTGTCGACGGGCAGCCGCGCCTGGTCTTCTTCGAAGACTGAGCCGCCCGCTTCAGAACTCTGGCCGGCGCGGGTTCTCGGGCCCGGCTCACTCTTCGACCAGGCGGTTCAGGCTCGCCGCGTCCATGGCGGCGGGAGGCACTTCGCTGGGCGTGATGGCGATGCCGTGGCGCTGCAGCGCGTCTCGCAGCCGCTCGATTTCCTGCTGCTGGGCGGCGGCGTGGTCGATCAGGCCATGCATGGCAGTGACCAGAGGATCTTCACCCTGCACCAGCCCGTAGGCCGAGAACGCCGGCTTGGCGGGCAGGCCGCCGAACGCGGCTGGCAGCGGCTCCTCGCCCGCGTGGATCAGCCGGGCCGGATTGCCCACCGCGGTGGCGCCCGGAGGCACTTCCTTGACCACCACCGCGTTCGAGCCCACGCGCGCGCCCTCGCCCACCGTGAAGCCGCCCAGCACCTTGGCCCCCGCGCCCACGATGACGCCCGCTCCCAGCGTGGGGTGCCGCTTCGCGCCCTTGGCCAGTGAAGTGCCCCCGAGCGTCACGCCGTGGTAGATCGTGCAGTCGTCGCCGACCTCGGCGGTCTCGCCGATCACCACGCCCATGCCGTGATCGATGAACACGCGCCGGCCGATCGTCGCCCCCGGGTGGATCTCGATTCCGGTGAAGAAGCGGCCCAGATGCGACACGAAGCGCGCCAGGCTGCGCCAGCCCGCGCGCCAGAGGCGATGGGCCAGACGGTGAAACCACAGCACATGCAGCCCGGGATAGGCGAGCAGGACCTCGAGCTTCGAGTGCGCGGCGGGGTCGCGCTCGAGGATGCAGGCGATGTCTTCGCGCGTGCGGCCGAACATGGGGTTCCTTGAAGGCGTGTCCGGCGCGATTCTAGGGCGCGCCGCCGCCGGACTTGCGGCCGGCGCGCTGCGCACGCGGCTGCACGATGGCCGCGCATACGCCGCGCAGCAGATCGACCTCGGTCATGGTCAGGCCCGCGCGACTGAACAGACGGCGCAGCCGCGGCATCAGAAACTTGGGCTCGGCCGGGTCGTGCGCGCCGATCTGCGTCATGGCCTGCTCGAGATGCGCGAACAGCCCCTCGATGGCGGCCACCGTGGCCGGCGCGTCCTGCGCGAAGCGGCGCTGGCCCTCGCGCAGCCCGTCCGCTTCCCGCAGCGCGAGCTGGGCCTCGTAGGCCGCGACCTGCACCGCCTGCGCCAGGTTGAGCGAGGCGAACTGCGGGTTGGCGGGGATGGCCGCACAGGCCTGGCACAGGTCCACGTGCGCGTTCTCCAGCCCCGAGCGTTCGGTGCCGAACACGAAGGCCACCTCGCCCGCGCCGGCCAGTTCGAGGTGCTCGCGCACCTGCGCCGCCGCTGCCCGCATGGGTGCCAGCGGCGGCCCGTAGAGCCGGTCGTAGCCGGTCATGGCCACGGCGTGGCTCACCCCGGCCAGGGCCTGCGCGAGCGTGGCGTGGGCGCGGCTCGCCTCCAGCAGGTCGACTGCCGCGGTGGCGAA
>ERZ795054.4475-NODE-4475-length-10240-cov-4.414138_pt1 | contig 10240 bp, 12 predicted proteins | sample MGYA00375138_ERZ795054 | MGnify/ENA primary metagenome ERZ795054 (study PRJEB30183, sample SAMN05720215) | anaerobic digester metagenome | isolation source: active sludge of municipal wastewater-treating anaerobic digesters | place: USA | collected 2014-12-23 ...
CCCGTCCCAGGTCTCGGTGAAAGCCACCACCACCGAAGGTATGGGCTTCGAGGGCCGCAGCGAAGGCGTGAGCGCCCAGGCCGTGGTGCTGCTGCGGAACCTTCACCCGGCCGAGTGAGCAGAGCGGATGCGATGATCCAGGAGTGCGGGTGCGAGTACCCAGGATAATTGAATCTCCAAACCAAACGTCACACTCCCCCTCAAGTATTGAGTGAAGAATGCGAGGTGCTTTATCGCATTTTCCCGAAGAGGCAGGAATCACATAGTTAAAACTGCTTCGCCACCTCTTTTTTAAGAAGGGCGATGGCCTGGCCCGTCAGGGGGTGCTTCAGTTTCAGGGAGTTTTCGAGGATCAGCTCGGCAAGCTGCTGCCCGCTGGCCTCCTCCGGCAGCTGGGAGAGCGCCATGTTGAGCTGCTTCAACACTTCCTCCTTGGCGCTGCGGACCAGTTCCCAGGCTTCCTGGGAGATATACAGCTGCTGCGACAGGTTGTGATCGAACTCCTGACGGACCGTGCCTACCAGCAAGGCATGCAGGCCATGGGCCGAGCTGCCCGGAAGGCTGGCCCTTACCAGCAGGTTGTTGAGCGAAATACGCTCCATCAGCAGCAGACAGCGCTCATAGGCCTGCAGGCGGACGGGCTGTACCAGTTCCCCCTGCTTCATGCGGAGCTCCAAAAGGCGCTTCTTCTGGTCATTCTCCAGAAAACCCTTCACCAGGTACCAGGCTGTAAGCAGGGTCACGACCGAAGGCAGAACATATTTCAGGATCTCCAGCACTTGCTCCATGATCGAGGCATTTTTCCGGACAAAGATGCTAAAAACGACAAAGCGGAAGGATAAGCCGAGGTCCAAGGGGATTTTCTTACATTTGCCGGATTCTGTTAATAAGATAACACTGCCATGTTCACACCTAAACTGTCGGAGCGCATCCATATCCTTTCCGAATCGGAAACCCTGGCCATGACCCGTCGCAGCCGCGAGCTGGAGCTGCAGGGACATGACGTGATCAACCTGAGCATCGGGCAACCGGACTTCGATACTCCGGACTTCATCAAGGATGCCGCCCGGGTGGGCATGGAACAGGGCTATACGGGCTATCCGCCGGTATCCGGCTACCTTGACCTGCGCAAAGCCATCTGCGCCAAGCTGGAACGCGATAACGGACTGAAGTACTGCCCGGACCAGATCGTGGTGTCGACGGGGGCCAAGCAGGCCCTGGTGAACACTATGATGAGCCTGGTGAACCCCGGTGACGAGGTGATCGTTCCTGCGCCCTACTGGGTGTCGTACAAGGAAATGGTCAAGCTGGCCGAAGGCAAGGCCGTGTATATCCAGGGACTGCTTGAAAACGACTTCAAGGTGACGCCCGAGCAGATCCGGGAGGCCATCACGCCCCGCAGCCGCATCTTCATCTTCAGCAGCCCCTGTAACCCCACAGGTTCGGTGTATACCAAAGCCGAACTGTACGACTTGGCCATGCTGTTCAGCGAGTTTCCGGACCTCTACATCATTTCCGATGAGATTTACGAGCTGATCAACTTCAGCGGGAAGCATGAAAGCATTGCCCAGTTCGACTTTATCCGCGACCGGGTGATCATCATCAACGGGGTCTCCAAGGGCTTTGCCATGACAGGCTGGCGATTGGGATACATGGCTGCGCATAAGGATATTGCCAAGGCCTGCGACAAGATCCAGGGGCAGGTAACCTCCGGTGCTTCCTCCATTTCTCAGCGCGCTGCCCTGGCCGCCATGCTCATCGATCCCGAGCAAAACCAGGAAGTGCTGGAAATGCGCGCCGAGTTCCTGCAGCGGCGCAACCTCCTGCTGGACTTGCTCTCTGATGTTCCCGGGCTGAAGACCTACATTCCCGACGGGGCCTTCTACCTGTTCCCCAATGTGACCTATTATTTCGGGAAGTCGACCGGAGGGATCACCATCCAGAATGCCAACGATCTGTGCATGTACCTGCTCGACAAGGCCCATGTGGCCCTGGTCCCTGGCGACGCCTTCGGGTGTCCATCCTGCCTGCGCTTCAGCTATGCCACCTCAAGGGAAAAGATCCGTGAATCGGTGCGGCGGATACAGGAAGCGCTGGAGGCGTTGAAATAGCTTATCTTTACTCCTCGTTTTGGAGTCGACGGCGCTTTTTCTTGAGTTTCGGCCTCGTTTGAATCGTCGCCGGCGAAAGAACTGAGCTTCTTGACTTTCTTACATTTATCCGGAATGAAGAAGCAGGAATACGTAGACCTTTTCGACCGTTTTCAGCGCCAGCACCTTTTGGTGATCGGGGATGTTATGGTCGACAGTTACCTTTGGGGACAGGTGGAGCGCATCAGCCCCGAAGCCCCCGTACCCATCGTTGCCGTGCAGAAGCGGGAGAACCGCCTGGGAGGGGCTGCCAATGTGGCCCTTAACCTTAGAGCCATGGGAGCCTCAGCCACCCTGCTTACGGTGGTTGGTGACGATATGAAAGGAAGGGAGTTCTCCGCATTGCTGAACGAGGCCGGCATTTCCGATGCCGGGGTAGTCTACAGTCACAGGCGGGTCACTACAACCAAGTTCCGTGTGATCGGCAACAAGGTACAGATGCTGAGGGTGGACGAGGAGGTGGACCATCCCCTGGAGCAGGAGGATATGGAATTGCTGCTGCAGCGTTTCGATACCCTGATGGCCGGACAGAAGGTGGATGCCATTATTTTTCAGGATTACGACAAGGGGGTCATCACCCCCGGGCTTATCCGCCATGTGGTGGACCGGGCCGCTGAACGCGGGGTTCCCGTGGCTGTGGACCCCAAGCAGCGCAATTTCGACGCTTATCGCGGGGTTACCCTCTTCAAGCCCAACCTCAAGGAGTTGCGTGAAGGGCTCAAGCTCGACCATTCTCCTCAGGGGGAGGGCCTGGTGGCCGCGGCCTCTCAGGTGCAGGATATGCTGCAGGCCAGGGTCGTCCTGGTGACCCTGTCGGAAAAAGGGGTGTATATCCGTCAGCGCGGCCCGGAGGGCATTACGGAACATCAGGTGCCGGCCCATGTGCGCAACATCTCCGATGTATCGGGTGCTGGCGACACCGTGATCAGCATTGCCGCGCTTTGCCTGGGAAGCGGCGTGGGCCTCATGGACCTGGCTGCCATTTCCAATAGGGCAGGAGGACTGGTATGTGAAGAAGTAGGGGTAGTGCCCGTCAACCGGGAGCACCTGCTGAAGGAACTGCTGGATTCAGCCCGGGACTGAACCGTAAACGAGGGGGCGCATGGCCAGGACTGAGGATGTACGACAGATGTTCAACCGCATTGCGGCACGCTACGATCTCCTGAACCATCTTTTATCCGCCGGCATCGACCGCCGCTGGCGAAGGTTGCTGATCAGGAAACTGCAGCAGCAGGACGCCCGGCAGGTCCTGGATGTAGCTACCGGCACGGCCGATCTGGCCATACTGGCGGCAAAGCGGGGGATACCGCATATAGTGGGCGTGGATATCGCCGAAGAGATGCTGGCCATCGGCCAGCGCAAGGTGGAAAGGCAGGGGCTGGCCTCCGTCGTCACGCTCAAGCCGGCACGCGCAGAAAAACTGCCCTTCTCCGACCGCTCCTTCGATGCCGTGATGGTGGCCTTTGGCGTACGCAACTTCGAGGACCTTGCCCTGGGCCTCCAGGAGATGTGCAGGGTTACGCGTCCGGGCGGCATGGTCGCGGTACTCGAGTTTTCCACACCGAAGTATTTTCCGCTCAGACAACTGTACCTGTTGTACTTCCGCCACTTCCTTCCCCTGCTCGGGGGATGGATTTCAGGGGACCGTGGCGCCTATCAATACCTTCCCGATACGGTGCTGGCCTTTCCCCAGGGCCAGACCTTCATACACCGGCTGGAAGGAGCCGGCTACGATCAATGCCGCCAACGCCGCCTGAGCGGGGGCATCGCTACCCTCTATACCGCCAGAAAACCCGGGTGACCCCGCCCTCACCCTCACACTCTCACTCAGACTCTCCCATCCTCCTGCCCCCGTCTCCGCCCAGAGGCAGATCCGGACAAGCCCGCCACTTTTATCTATCTTTGCCTTACATTGCATAAAATACCGAACTTCGGCCTTCGTTAACAGCTCCCAAACCCCGTCAACCCTACCACCCATGAACCAGCGGAACCGGATTTTCTTGATGATTCTGGGGCTCATGCTGACCCTGTCCCTGGTCCAGGCGCAGCGCAGGGTTCAGATCAATCTTCCCAAGTACGACCTCAAGGATTACCACTTCGGGTTCATCCTGGGGGTGAACCAGATGTTCTTCTCCGTAGACCGCGTGCCTGAATTCAACGAGCTGGACTCCCTGTACATCCTGGAGTCCACGCCGGAAATGGGTTTTAACATCGGTATCGTGTCCAACCTGCGGCTGGCAGAGAACTGGGACCTGAGGTTCATTCCAACCCTGTCGTTCGGGCAGCGTAACCTGCACTATACTTTCCTGCTCAACGACAAGCAGTATTACGAGGACAAGAAGATGATCGAGTCCACGCATATCGATTTCCCCTTCAACCTCAAGTTCAAGTCGCACCGCATCAATAATTTCCGGGCCTATGTGCTGAGCGGCGTCAAGTTCAGCATCGACCTGGCTTCACAGGCCAAGAAGAAGGAGCAGGACGACGAGTTAAGGGTGAAGCTGGAGCGCGACGATATGGCGGCCGAATTTGGGGTCGGCTTCGATTTCTATACCCACTTCTTCAAGTTCGGCACCGAACTCAAGATGTCGTATGGGGTCCGTGACCTCCTCAGGCATGAGAACAACGCCTATTCCCGGGGGATAGAGAAGCTGAACTCCAAGATATTCCAGTTGTCGCTCACTTTTGAATGATCCCAGGATCCCACAGCCTGAAGCATGGAAAAGGAAGACCTCAGCCAACGTGTTTTTGAGAACCTGGTGCAGAAGGGTACCCTGAAGCAACAGGTATATGCCAACACCCTGGAAGCCTTCCGCATGCTCAAGCGGGAGGTGGCCCGGGTGGCAGCCGACTACAAGCAGAGCGCAGCAGGGCGATCAGGGAAGATCCCGGTGGAGTATACCGACCGGGGAGAGTTCGAAGGGGAGCTGCAGTTTGCCGGAGACGTCCTGCTTTTCATGATGCACACCAATGTGTTCGAAATCCCCCGTGACCATGCGGTGATGCGGACCCCCTACCTGAGGGAGGACAAGGAGCGATCCTATTGCGGAATCATCAACATCTTCAACTTCCTTGCAGATTCGTTCCGATACAATCGCATGAACGACAGCGGTTATCTCATTGGAAGGGTGTTCGTGAACAAGGACAGGCACTATTTCATTGAGGGCAAGCGGGAGGTTGGCATGCTGTACCCCAATTTCCCTACGGCTGTGTTCAATGCCGGGGCCATACGGGAGCTGGTGCTGTCGGCCATGCAGTACAGCGTCGATTTCGACCTCCTGACCCCACCCTACGACGCGGTGAAGGAGGTTACGGTGAACGAAATACGTACGGCCCTGGACAACATGCAGTTAAAGACGGCAAAGCGGATGGGTTACCGCTTCCAGGCGGACAATGGGAATGGGGATTCTTAAGATTTTTGGGGCTGGTTTTTGGACAAATGAAAGAATTGACCTATTTTTGCACCTCCAAACCAGAAATGGCCCGTTCGTATAGGGGTTAGTACGCCAGGTTTTCATCCTGGTAACAGGGGTTCGAATCCCCTACGGGCTACGGAAACAGAGCGAGAGTGAGCGCGGCAGCGAACATTCTCGCTCTGTTTTTATCTCAAAACTCCCTCACACTCACACACTCTCTCCCCCGCCCACACCCGCATCATAGATTTCTTCCTTCTAATAAAAAATAGCTACTCATTTGAGTAGTCATTTTGCATTGAGGACTACCGGACGGCTTGCATTACCCCTTTTCAGCACTGTATCTTCACTCCCGAAAAAAAGGACCTGGCACCCGTGCACAAGAGTGTGTGGCATTAGGGGGGTGCAGCGTCCTGAACATACACTTTCTCAGGGGACGCTGAGAACCAGGAAGCCGAAAGGGGACATCAGGACCCTACGGCTTCCTCTTGTTTTATGATGGGCCCGTGCTTCTTCCGTTTGGGCATCCTTGCGGCTCAGGGATGGTAAGCGAGGTAACGTTTGATCAGGGTCGGCAGGGTGCAGTTGTTCTTCTTGAGCATATCGCGGCGGTAGGCGCGCACGGTGTGAAAGCTCTTGCCCATCCGCTCTGCGATCTCGTTCAGATCACAGCCTTCAATGGTCATTTTCAGTGCTTCCTCCTCCATGAGGGTAAGCCGGGGGGCTTCGAAGAATTCCTCATGACGGCTTCTTTCCAGTACTTCCCGGGTATGGGGGCAGAGGAAAGGGTTGAGGGGGTCCAGGTGAGCAAAGCCGTAGCGGAGTACATCCAGGGGCGAGGTCTTGAGTATGTAGCCCGCTGCGCCCAGGTCAAGGGCCTTTTTTACAAATTCCTGGTTCACATATCCGGTGAGCACCACGCAGGGCACCCTTTGCTGCCGGCAGGCTTCCAGGAGATCGAAGCGGATTTGCCCGTCGAAGCCCAGGTCGCTGACCACCAAAGCGTAAGCGCTGGTTTTCATGGCAGAAAGCCCGTTACGAATGTCGCTTCGCACATCGATCAGCGCATCCGGGTGTACCTGGTGCAGTATCTCCCTCACGGTCTGCTGCACCACGGCATGGTCTTCAACCAACAATATTTTGGGTAGCATCATAGCTTGACGGTAATGGTTTCCAGGGTCATCTGCTCACTGAGCTCGTAGGAGCGGGTACCATTGATGTAACGCAGCCTTTCCCCGATGATGCTCTGTCCCCTGCGGCTACGCTTGATTTTCAGCTCCTTTTCCCCGGGGTTGGGATAATACAGGGAGAGTTCGATCCAGCCTGGGCCTTCCGTGGCTTCGATTTGGATATAAGGTGGAGCCACATGCTTTATGGCATTGAGGAGGAGTTCCTGTATCACCCGGTAGAGGTGGATCCGTATCCTTTCCGGCACCACACTGCGTATCTCGTAATTCATGGCCACCTCGCATTTTCTGTTGGACAGGATCTCCACCAGGTAGCTGAGGCTGTGGTCGAAAGGTTCATCCAGGATACGCATGGGGTAGAGCTCCTGGTTTTTAAGCCGGAGCTCGTTGCTCAGCTTATCGATGAGCGCATCGATGGCCTGCACCTTCGATCCCTCATCCTTGCCCAGGGTGGCCAGCCGGGTGCGGATCTGCATAGAGAAGGGCCCATAGAGGTCGTGCAGTTCCATGGAGATACGCTGGCGTTCCTTTTCCAGGTCGTCGAGGTATTTGTTCCGCAGCAGCTTCATCAGTCGGTATTGACGCAGGTAGTAGAGGATGAGACCAATGCCCAGCCCGCCGATGACCAGTACGAAGGGCAGGAGTACCACCAGCAGGCGGAGGAACTCAGCGTGCGTTTGCATATCGTGCAATATACGTAGCCCGGATGAATAGTACCACCAAATTCATTGCTATGCCGATTTCCAGCATATCAGGGATAAAGTCCAGGTGGATATCGGATTCTTAAGATAGGACATGGTCGCCCCCAGCGCAATATTGGACGATATCAGCATTCCCTGGAAGAAATCGAGCCCGGCTTTGCGGGAATAGCGAACCAGAATGAACAGGGTCAGGAGTATACTGGAAATGCTTCCAATCCAATAGAGATTGCTGATATGTGTGTTGGGCAGGAAGACCATGCCGGCAACAGATAAGCCCAATCCGACCAGGATGAGGTAATCGGACCTCCGGCTGCTGCCTCGCAGTTGCAGCGCCAGCAGGCAGAGGATAGGAAAGCTGATGTCGTAAATGTTCAGTATTTGGGAAGGGCTGAAAAGCGGGATCAACCTAAAGAAAACCATTACAAATAGATCATAATATGTACCCACCACGATAAAAAATCGCTCCAGATGCTGCATACCGGTGCACGGTCTGGCCGGGAACACCTTATACCTCAGAAACACCCCAACGGCCACAAGGCTTGTAAGGGTGTTCAGCACCATGGTGAGAAAGGACAAGGTACTCATTGATCGATCAGTGGGGAGTCCTGGGAGCAATCCGGAGGACAGGAGTAACACCGGTCCAGGATATAGCTGTCTACCATATCCTGATTGTCCTCGTCTACCGTCACGGCCACCAGGGTCAGCTTTCCGGTGGAGGTAAGGCCAAGGTACAGGCAGAGTGCAACGGCGTCCTCCTGCCCGAGAAGCGTCTGGATGTCCTGTTTACTGAAGCGCAGAGCGCGGGGTTGAGAGGTGAAGCCTGACTCGGCCTGGTAGGCAAAGGTGAGCGCCTGGGCTTCGGAAAGACTGATGAAGTTCGATTCCGGCATGGGGGTGGGATTGAGTAAGTGCCCTAAAGATAATCAAGCCTGAAGGCCTTGCGGCAGCGGCTTTAAGAAATCGCTACTCATTTGAGGGGGGGCGAGGATGTTCTATGTTCTATGTTCTGTGTTCTATGTTCTTCGGTCTGCAGTTCCACTTTCCACTTTCCACTAGCCACTAGCCACTAGCCACTAGCCACTGATCAGTGGCAGCACTCCATCTGCTGTTTCTCCACGCTGTATTTGGGGCTGAGGTAAGGAATGCCCAGGTTGAGGCCCCGGAGGATGAAGATCAGGCCGAGCAGGACGATGAAGTAAGGGATGAGCCGGCGCATGCGGTTGCGCATTCTCAGGGTAATGATGTTGGAAATCATGGCGACCGTGAACATCATGGGAACGGTACCCAATCCGAAGGCGGCCATGAACCAGGCCCCGTCGGCAGCATTGCCGGTAGCGATGGCCCCGCCAATGGCCGCATATACCAGGCCGCAGGGAAGCAAACCATTCAGCAGCCCGATGAGGAAAAGGTTTTTCAGGCTGCCCGAGCCCATGAGCCTTGCCAGGCCGGACTTCAGTAGGGTGATCCCCCGTCCGGCGTAGCTGGAGGGGTCGATACGGCGCGTCCATGAGCGGGGCACGAGGACCGACAGGATAAAGATGGCCCCCAGGACGATGGATACCAGTTGCTGGCTGGTGGCTGTGCTCAGGCCATAGCCAATGCTCCCGAACAGCAGACCGAACAGGCTGTAGGTTACCACGCGGCCTGCATTGTACACAATGCCACGTGCGATTTTCTGTCCGTTGTTCCCGCCATGGACCGGCAGGGCCAGGGCGATGGGCCCGCACATCCCAACACAGTGGAAACTGCCCAGGAGCCCGATCATCAGGGCGGTGATGAAGTCTTCCATAGCTTAAGGAATCAGGAGCATACCTTCAGAATAATACTCCACCCCTCCGGCCTGCCATTCCACCTTCAGGGTGTAGCGTCCGGCGGTAAGAGCGCCCAGGTCCAGCAGCAGGCTGTCATTCACCGTACTGAAGTCCATGCGTTGGTCCTTGGCCTCGTTGCTGGGATTGTAGAACACCAGGGAGCCCCGGAATTCCACCCCGGCAGCCTCGGGAAAGTCCAGCAAGAGTGTATTCCCTTTGAGCTCCCAACGCAGGGGTTCCGGGAGCTGGTCGGCACGGGCCATGCGTTCCTGCACATCCTGGAACTCCAGCTCCTTTTCGTAGTAGTCCTCGGTGACCAGCTGCACCCCCTGGCGCGAGGCCAGCAGGACAAGCACCATCATGAATACGATGAAGGCTGCGAAGAAGATCGCTGTACCTGTGCCCCAGCCTATTTTCATGTTTCTTCGGGTTTGATATCTTGCTCAAGCTGAGGTCTGTCAGGGCCCCAGGAAGTTCGTTTCATCAGTTTCCAGCAAGCGATCGTCATCGTATACCCCGATGTGAATCGCTGTTTTTATGCCCTGCAGGGATTGGGCGGGGATCACCACGAAGAAGGCCTGCTGGCTGCTCTCACCCTTGTTGAGCTTCATGGAGGGGTTACCGACCATTTCTATAGTGCCGGGCAGTCCTTCGAGTCGGAAGCTCAGGTTCAGGGTTGCGTTGGATTTGTTGACTACCTTGACGCTGTATAGGTTGCTGATAAGGCCCCCCTCCCTTTCCTGATAGGCCATGCCGGGTGTCCTTAAGATGGTGGCTTCCAGCGAGCCCCTCAGCGAGAAGAGGAAAACGATAGCCGCTGTGAGCAGGAGAAGGAACACCGAATAGGCGATGGCCCGTCCTCCCAGCTTCCATGGGCTGCGGTTGGCGATGGAATTCTCGGAGGCCAGCCGTATGAGGCCGCGCGGCTGCCGTGTGGAGTCCATCATGTGGTCGCAGGCATCAATGCAGGCGGTACAA
>ERZ795054.4477-NODE-4477-length-10233-cov-6.307428_pt1 | contig 10233 bp, 10 predicted proteins | sample MGYA00375138_ERZ795054 | MGnify/ENA primary metagenome ERZ795054 (study PRJEB30183, sample SAMN05720215) | anaerobic digester metagenome | isolation source: active sludge of municipal wastewater-treating anaerobic digesters | place: USA | collected 2014-12-23 ...
ACCTGAACAGGATGTTATCCTTAAGAGACAGGCTGTGCCCAAAGATCGTTGAACTCGGCGGGGGAATACAGGCGGACATCGCAACCGGGACCCGCTATTACTTCAGCCTGGCCGGAACATCCAAAAAGGCGGTTATGGCGCGGGTGAGCAGAAGATCCAGGACACTTTGACCGGTATTACGCCCATTAAAGTCGAGGACCGGATCTGTGGAATACTCCACGGTATGGAATTTACGGGATCTATACCTCATCCGCTTCAGGAAATGCGGAAAAATACACGGCTGATCAGAAAAAAACCGATCTGTAGGTGTATGTTCTTTCTGATGGCATGGTATCCAAATGGATCCCTTTTCCATATCCCTACGACCGGTACCGGCCGGCACTTGGTTGAAACCCCAGGATGATCTTTATCCGTCCCCATCATCCTCATTGTCAGATATGGTATCAACAATATCTTATGGAATATGGCAGGGTACAGGTATGTGTTAATCCTGCAGCCCGATAGAATCTGGCAGGTATTTGGATAGCCTGACGGAAAATTAAAAGATGTGCAAACCGATGGTCAGAACCGGATTCATTGATTATTTTTCAGCCGAGGAAAAAATAAAAAATATCCGCTCTGGAGAAAAACGTTTTTTCTCCCGATGTTCGACTCCCGTAGGTCAGCCCTGCCCCCTTCAGGGAAGGGGCGCATTGCGACAGTATAGTACTCTTTCCACCGGAAAAATCGCAAAATACCTTCTGAATGATTATCGCGATGCGGGGGCTGCCCACAGCGGCGGGCGCAGAGTGTGAACGGAAGCCCAAGGGAGCGTCTAAACGATGATTTCCTATGAAAATTGCATTGAACAGATGTGATTTTTGGGATTTTTCACGTTCTCAATTATTTGTGATCAACGTCGCCGCCCCCGAGGGGGTGTCCCCGCGGCGGATCAATAACCTTGAGCACAAAAAAACACGGAACAGCCCTGCCGTGCCCCGCGAGGGGCTTTGGGGCAGGGATCCCTCACATCTGCAATTTTCATGGTTCCGATGTGACCCCGGAACGTTCATGCCCGTTTCATCTGAGTTAAAATATCCTTAATAGCCACCCATGCCCGGGGGCATACCGCCCATACCCCCGGGTGGCATGCCGGCGCCGGGTCCTGCTGCCTTCGATGAGGCAATAATATCATCGATACGCAGGATCAACACTGAAGCTTCTGTTGCGCTGGAAACTGCCTGGGTCTTAACCCGGAGCGGTTCGACAACCCCGGCCTTCAGCATATCTGCAGGTTTCTTGGTATCGGCATCGACGCCGTAATTCTTTTTGCCGGCTGCGTGTGCAGCCCGCATATCCACAAGCATATTAATCGCATCGAGCCCGGCATTTTCGGCAAGCGTCCGCGGGATGATCTCCATTGCTGCTGCAAATGCCTCAATAGCAAGCTGGGCACGACCCCCAACCGTAGCAGCATACTCCCGGAGTTGGAGCGAGAGCTCGGTTTCGGGAGCTCCACCGCCGGCAACGATCTTCTTTCCTTCGATAACAACGGAAACGACCATCAGGGCATCATGCATGGCGCGTTCAAGTTCTTCGACAACGTGCTCTGTTCCGCCGCGGACAACAATTGAAACCGCCTTGGGATTTTTACATTTCGAGACATAAATCATCTCGTCGCCCGAGACCTTGCGTTCCTCGACAAGTCCGGCATAGCCAAGATCATTTGGTGTGATCGTATCTATGCTGTTGACAATGGTAGCCCCGGTTGCCCGTGCAAGGTTCTCGGAGTCACTCTTCTTCACGCGGCGAACGGCAAGGATGCCGGCCTTTGCCAGATAGTGCAGCGAAACATCATCGATACCCTTCTGGCAGAAGAGGACAGTCGCCCCGCTTTTTGTGACTTTGTCCACCATTACACGGACCATGTGCTCCTCTTCATCAAGGAATGCCTGTGCCTGACCGGGCGTGGAAATATTGATCTTCGCGTTCACTTCTGTCTTCTTGAACTCGAGTGCCGCGTTAAGGATCAGGATCTTCGCATCCTTCACGGATTTGGGCATGTTCGGGTTCGCCCGTTCCTTGTCAATAACCATGCCTTCGATGAGGGCTGAATCATCCACGGAACCACCCACCTTCTTCTCAACATTGATATGGGCGAGATCTGCCTTGCCGTCAGGATCGGTGACAAACGTGACAGCCTTTACGATGAGCCCGCAGAGCCATTCCTTCTGGACTTCGGCATTCTTACCGGTCAGCGCAGTTTCTGCGATCTTTTTTAACATCGCCGTATCGGTTGGTTTTATCGTGATGGAAACTCCGTCAAGGATTGCGAGCGCCTTTTCGGCAGCCATCTGGTAGCCTTCGGCAATCACAGTCGGGTGGACACTCTGGGTAAGGAGCGCTTCAGCGTTCTTTAACAGTTCAGCGGCAATGACGACAGATGTGGTTGTACCGTCACCTACCTCAGCATCCTGGGTTTTTGCAACTTCAACCATCATCTTTGCTGCAGGGTGCTCGATGTCCATCTCTTTTAAAATGGTAACCCCGTCGTTGGTGATGGTTATATCTCCCATCCCGTCTATGAGCATCTTGTCCATACCTTTCGGGCCGAGCGTTGATCGGACTGCCGCTGCCACAGCCTTTGCCGCGGCAAAATTACTGTTCTGGGCGTCCTGGCCCCGGCTCCGTGTTGCTCCTTCTTTGAGAATGATAAGGGGTTGTCCCCCGAGTTGTTGTGACATGTTTTTGTCTCCGTGAATTTTTTTTCAAATATTGGTTATCCGCAGTTTATACCGATTGTCGTCCCGGCTGCCGCTCAATTGCACCAGCAATGGTGCATTTCAATCTCCGGGCAGGCAGCGGCAGGAGGCATCAGCGGGACTTTGCGGGTCAGTGCTGATATCATTGCCGATATAATTGAAGTCACCTTCCCGAACGGGAGGTCAGGAGGGAGTTCATAACCGGATGATCAAAATGGTGGTTCTGCATCAGGTTTATGTGTATCCCCTTAAGCGGGTATAGCCTTGATGATCCTTTCGTCAGGTTGAGAGAGAAACACTGTCATTCTCTGGCGAGAGGTAAGAAGTGTCTTTGGTGAGGAAAGGAATCAGTGAGGCGATCTTTCAGGGGCAGGAGCGAATAATCCTCCCACATCCATATAACCAAAAAAACCGTACACTTCCAATTCCTTAAAGTGAAAGAGCCGCCGGGGGGACTTGAACCCCCGACCTGCTGATTACGAATCAGCCGCTATACCGCTAAGCCACGGCGGCGCGATACCTCACAATATCGGTTTATGCGCTAATAAAATCTGTGGCTGACCAGCTACGAGTACCCGCTGAGTGTAGTCACGTTCTCTTTACCCGTATTCTCTTTGGAGGCGATTGTCCCGAATTTTGACTCATAGTCAGCCACGGTCTTCGTCAGTACCCCAAGCAGGTTCTTGGCATGCGATGGGGTGATGGATACAATAGCCTTAGCCCGGGCCTGGTTGACCTGCGGGAGCTGGTGGAGGAACATAAACGTGAACTCATCGTCTTTGTACGCGATCTGGATCATGTTGCTGTATACGGGATCGAGCGAGGGGGGGATATTGACCGATATTTCCTGTGAAGCCATGGTAATCCATGTGTCGTAAAGGTATGAAAACATTGGTCATGTTTTCATCCGCCCACGCTGGGAGAGCTTTTTTGGGATCCTGACGAAGCCGAATATTGGTTCTGCCGGGTAAAATGCCATTTTCGGAAGGAAGGCCGGTCTTCCATGGAGGAAATAAGGCCGTCAATGGGACGCATCCCCCATAACCAGATAATCACCCTCCGTTTCTCTCTCTTTTCATATTTTTTTCGCAACCGATCTGAAAAAAGATTTTTTTTCGGGATGGAAATGGTGCTGCAGGAGGAGTCCGGTTGGATCATCCAAACCGTGGCAATGAAAAAAATCATGGAGTTCCAAAAAAACAATATTTTGTCCGGACCCCTTTTCTTGTAAGAAAAGAATTATCTCATGGTTACACCTAATGATCGGCACTTGAGATAACCTCTTTTTCAAAAAAAAACGATCGACCCCCTTACGCCATCCCTGCACTCACCGGGGCGGAGGCGCATTCCGAGGGGGATGTCCTCTCCTCTTCCGGGATATCGTAAAAAAAAACCTACCTGAGAGATTATCGCAATGCTGCGGGGGCTGTAATGGCACAGGGGGCAGAGCATGAGTGAATATCGCCGGGAGCGCCTATCCGATGATTTCCACAGAGCACAAGGCCCTTCAACAGGGTGGATACGGGTTAAAAAGGATTTGTTAGGAGCCGGCAGGGAATTGTCAATAGGTTCTCCCGACCAGCGTTGCCTTCCCCGGCTTACCACAGACAATACAATTCCCGTCCGTTGCGGCAACATAAGGCGAGCGAACCTCAGTGCCGAGGATGCTCGAGTTTGCGCTCTCCTCGATCGTATCCCCGCAACCCCGCTCCCGGCACCAGTGGACTACCGCGACCTTTCCGTCATTGAGAGCACCGTTCAGAGAGCCAATGGTATCAACCGAGCAAAGATGCGATCTCGTGTGATCCTCGGCTTTTGCCCGGATCGTTTCTGTGATATCAGCAAAAACTTTCGTGATACCGTCAGAAACGCTCGCAAGCCCGAGCTGGCTCTTCCCACCCGTCCGCTTCACGGCCATCACTTTTCCGGCATCAAGGTCGCGGGGGCCGAGCTCGAGCCGGAGTGGTACGCCCCGGAGCTCCCACCAGTAGTACTTTGCCCCGGGTCGCATATCGCGGGTGTCCATCTTCACCCGGAACCCGGCGGCTTTTAAGCCGATTTCAAGGGTCTTTGCTGCCTCAAGCACGTCCTCATGCCGCTTGCCGATGGTGATCGGGATGATGACTGCTTGCACCGGTGCAATTGCCGGCGGGAGGATCAACCCCTTATCGTCTCCATGCATGCTGATGAGGGCTGCAATGCAGCGCTCGGAGATCCCGTAACAGGTCTGGTTGGCCAGCTGCTGCTCTCCGTTTTTGTCTTCGTATTGGATCGAAAAGGTCTTCGAGAAGTGCGTGCCGAGATGGTGGACCGTCCCGCACTGGAGAGTCTTGCCATTGGGCATGATGGCATCAACCGCGATCGTATAGTCTGCACCGGGAAACTTGTCCCAGTCCGGCCGTTTCGAGATCGTGATCGGGATGCAGAGCCCGTCATAGAACACTTTTGTCAGTCCGAGTTCGTACTCCACCTGTGTCTCAGCCTCATCCCACGTGGCATGGACCGTATGCGACTCCATGAACGAGGTGATCTCGCGGAGCCGGATCAGTGGGCGGGTCTGCTTGGTCTCGTACCGGAACGTGTTCACGATCTGGTAGTACTTCATCGGAAGGTCTGCATGCGACCGGAGCCAGAGAGCGTACATCGGGTAGATGGCAGTCTCGCTCGTGGGCCGGAGGGCGAGTTTCACATCAAGCGGAGTTGTTCCCCCGTGGGTCACCCAGTAGACCTCGTCCTCGAAGCCCTTGATGTGCTCGGCCTCCTTCATGAACTCCTGTTCGGGGATGAGGAGGGGAAAGAGCGTCTCTTCATGGTCGCAATCGAGGAGTTCGCGGAGCCGGTTGTATACGAACTTTCGGATTGCAAACCCGTACGGGTACCAGACATAGAGCCCCTTGACCGGGTAGCGGACATCCATGATCTCGGCCCGCCAGAGAATATCATTAAACCATCCGGAAAAGTCCTGTTTTTGCGGCAGGGTGCCCGTATCGTCGTCCATGGAGTGTCCTCTAAGCTACTAAATGTATGACCACCGGCGTAATAAAAGCCTCGACACACGCGGCTATGGCAACCAGCGGCAGCACATACAGGATGAACAACCGGCCGAACCGGTGGGCATCAACGGCAGTGTCCTCCCCGGCATACCACTCCGCGAGCAATGACCGGGCAAGGAGCATCCCAAGGGCTCCGGAGAGGATGAATGCAGGGATCTCAAAAATACCATGCGGGAGAATGGCAGCGGCAACGAAAAGGGGTGTGTGGTCCTGATGGACGATCTCCATGATGGCGCCTATCACGATACCGTTCAGGCTCATGATGAAGATTGTGAGGATTCCAAAGGAGGCACCGCCCAAAAAAAGAAGGATGCACGCCTGGAGGTTGTTGGCAAAAAGCTTGAGGCACATGTCAACAGAATTTGTACCGTCCATCTGGCCGGCAACCTCTTTTTCAAAGAGTTTCATGAGGTCTTCTCCTACGGCAGGGTTCTGCGCCGTTCCGACCCAGCCGATCATGATCGTTGTGAAAAAAAGGAGGGAGATGACAATGATGGCATTGGTGAGCGGGGAATTAGACATACAGTACCATCCGGACCATGTCCCGGACACCCGGAGCAAACCCGACAACGATCATTGCAAGCAGCACGAGGTGCCAAAATGTGGGGTTTGCTTCTTTACGGTAGATCTGCATGACATAGACAGCCGGGAACAGCACGAGGAGTTTCAGGGGGAACATGACAAGGGCCGTGCCGGTCATATCAATGAGGGCGGAACCAACAACGTGCTGCTCGACATACTGGACGGATGGGTGAAAGTCGATACCATAACTGGTTGCACTGGCATCAAGAAGCTGACCGAAGAGGAGGGTGATATAGAGCGGGTCGTTCACGTAGGTCCACGAGAGAACGTACCGCATGACCCCCCAGACAATCGCGGTTGCAGTTAATGCCATGAAGGGAATTACGGTGAGAATGAACAGGTCAACACCATTATGCGTCTGGCTCCAGGCAAGAAGGACAAGGGAGGCGACGACTACGGCAAGGATGCCGGCGAATGCATAAAACGTGACGATATTACCGGTTATCTTCCTGATGGTCAGGTACCCTGAGATGAACAGCATGCCGAGAGTGAATGCAAAGAGCGTGAAATAGATCAGCGGCGTGATCAGTAAAAATTTCCAGTCCCCAATGATCATGCCGGTATCTTCGATAACGCGGAGAACTCCACCCAGGATAACGTATGGTATCGTGGCAAGGATAAACAGCTGGTCGAATTTAAAACCGCTGCCGGTCATAAATGACGAGCTCGACATCCAGCGGTAGAGAAGGTAAACACCGACAACGAGGATGATTGCGTACGTCAGGGTGTCGACAACATTATAAGCCTGACCGAATTTGATGGGATCGATGTAATATTTGTATATGAAATCACTAATCATCCATGATCAGAATGAGCGCAGATGAAATAAAATTACTCAGGAGTCGGGTCTTTGACAAGTCCAAGTGGATGCAGCTCCCCCGCGATGTCGTGATCGGCCATGACGTGCTCGGGCAGTTACCTGCGGTATGCAAAGACCTTAAGCTCGGCCCATCTGCGCTTCTCGTTTCCGGTAAAGGGACCATGAAACTTGCCGGTACAAAAGTAATAGAAATCCTGTCGGACTGTTATGCCGTGAAACCGTTTCTTTCCGAGGAGATCACCGCGCCGGTTATCAAGAAAGCAGAGAAGGCAGCGAAAGGTGCCGATTTCCTTATTGGTGTCGGGGGTGGGAGGGTTATTGATACCGCAAAGATCGTTTCGTATAATCTTGACCTCCCTTTTATCTCCGTTCCCACGGCAGCATCCCATGACGGGATCGCTTCAGCTCGTGCATCTGTCTCGCTCGGTACCGGGCACGCCTCGCTTGAAGCGGAGCCCCCGGTTGCTATTGTTGCCGATACCGGTATCATTGCTTCCGCGCCGCACCGTCTCCTGGCGGCCGGCTGTGCGGATGTTATTTCCAATTACACGGCAATCCTCGACTGGGAACTCGCTCACCGGGTGAAAGGTGAGCCGGTAAGCGAGTACGCCATCACCCTCTCGAAGATGACGGCAGAAATCCTGGTGAAGGATGCCCATCTGATCAAGGCACACCAGGAGGAGTCGGCGTGGATTGTCGTGAAAGCCCTGGTATCGAGCGGGGTTGCCATGAGCATCGCCGGCTCGTCGCGCCCGGCGAGTGGTGGGGAGCATAAGTTCTCCCATGTATTCGACCGTCTGGCGCCCGGCAAGGCTCTTCATGGCGAGAGCTGCGGGATTGGGACCATCATCTCGATGTATCTTCATGGGGGCGACTGGAGGGCAATCAGATCCTCCTTAAAAACCATCGGGGCTCCGGTCACTCCTGCTGATCTCGGGATTGATGACGCTGTTGCCGTCGAAGCCCTTCTGATGGCAAAGACTATCCGTCCCGAGCGCTTTACCATATTCGATATGGGACTGACAAGAGAATCGGCAGAGAAACTCGTGCATATGCTGTATACGGAGTGATGTTCTCTATGGCAGATGTAAAGACCAAGGTTACCCTCGTCGGGACGGTGCTCGCAAAGCAGGGCGTGGAGTTTATCTATGAGGGAGAAACTGCTGCCTGTGAAACCTGCAAGGTAAAAAAGGCCTGCAACAATCTTCAGAAAGGGAGGAAGTACCGCATAGTTTCGGTAAGGTCAACCCACCATGAGTGTACGGTGCATCTCAACGGGGCGACTGCTGTAGAGGTGATGGATGCCCCAATAACCATGCTTATCAGCCCAGAAATGGCGATTATCAACTCCAAGATCAAGCCAGAACTTTCCTGCAACAAGAGCGACTGCCGGAGTTTCCCTCTCTGCCGGCCCGAAGGCGTTGTTGAAGGGGAGAAGTATATCGTTGCTGATGTCATCGGCAATGCTTCGGACATCTGCGAGAAAGGCCGGTCGCTAAAACTTGTTGAGATAAGGCCGGCGTAATTTCTTCTTTTATCTCCTCATCTTTTGTAGTGACCAGAGTTTTTCAGCCAGCTGCACGAGCTCATCATACCTTTCAAGACCACAAAGCCACCTTGGCGGTACAGCCTCGAGCCCCCAGTATGCCCCGGCGAGTGCACCGGTACAGGCTCCTACGGTATCAGCATCCCCGCCAAGGTTGACCGCGGAGAGAACAGCCATCTCCAGTGTCTTCGCATACATAAATGAATGAAGGGCTGCGTGTGAGCAGAGGACACCATCCAGTGATGGATCAGGATCATACTGATCGTAACTGCCCAGCATTGCGTGCACTTCATTATTTGTACAGAGCGACCTTGCATGCCGGAACGCTGCTGCCCGGGATAATCCCCGGCACATATCGCTCACCATGACGTTCAGAAACGCGGAGCAATGACCACTGACAGGATCGTGGTGCGTGATCCGTGAACAGGTTACACTGATATCATATACTTCTGCAGAAGGATAGAAGATCCCGAGCGGGAATCCCCGCATAATGCTCCCGTTCGTCCGGCTCCCATGATTTTTTTTATGCACGAGCAGTGCTGCTTGGTGCGGCACGATCCCGGATCGCACAAGATCAAAGAAGAAAGTTGATGTAGGACCAAACCATTCAGGCCGTACTATATAGGCATCAGATAATTTCTGGACAAGGTCATTTTCACAAAATCCCCTGCATGCAACCAGCGATTGAGCGACCGCGATTGCCTGCAGCGTGTCGTCAGTAATTTCTCCCTTTTTCCGAAAATGGCGACCACCGGAACGGTATTCTGCCAACCAGACTTCTGGTTGTCGAGATCCCTCCAAAGGCGCGCCCAACGCATCCCCAATCGCGAGCGCAACGATCGATCCTACGTGCCGCATAGTACCAGATATAAATCTCACCAATAAGGTATATCTGTCCCACAAAAGAAGGATTCTTTTGGAAAAGGTGATAGTGTGCAAAAGGAAGAGTTACTCCATCTCCACATGCTGATGATTCACATCAAGAAATACTACGAAGGAATCTCTCACGAAGAAATTCACACTGATCGTTACAGTTCCCTTGAAATTTCTCCTGTCCACATCCATAAGGACAAAAAAGCCCATAAGGATGCTCTCCTCACACTCGGGGATGAGATCGTCACCCATATGCATGGACAGCAGTCACATATCCACGGCCAGCAGATGCCTGTGGTGTCCTATTCTTCTGATACTGCATCCCACAAAGTTGCAGCTGAACATTAACCTGTCATGGATGAGGCGCTGGCATACCGGGAGATCATCTCCCGCATTCTCGCCTTTCCTCACGGGAACGAAGAGACAGTCAGCACGGCAAAGATTGCTGTCTGCCGGAAGTACGGGCTGTCGGTTGTTCCGAAAAACTCAGCTATTTTAGCCGCTGCGCTGCCGGAGGAGCATGAGATTCTCCGGAGGATTCTCATGGTCAAGCCATCCCGGACGCTCTCCGGAGTAGCTCCCGTTGCCGTGATGACCTCTCCCTCCCCCTGCCCGCAC
>ERZ795054.4478-NODE-4478-length-10230-cov-4.672924_pt1 | contig 10230 bp, 7 predicted proteins | sample MGYA00375138_ERZ795054 | MGnify/ENA primary metagenome ERZ795054 (study PRJEB30183, sample SAMN05720215) | anaerobic digester metagenome | isolation source: active sludge of municipal wastewater-treating anaerobic digesters | place: USA | collected 2014-12-23 ...
GCAGCGCTCTCCAGGATACCGGACGGGGCGTACCCGCTGGTATCCACGGCGGTTCGGATACCTGCGGACTTCAACGCGGCCAGGCACTCCAGCAGGAATCCCGGCTGGGCGAGGGGTTCTCCCCCGGTGAAGGTGACGCCGCCTCCCGATTCATCGTAGAAGGTCTCGTCCTGCCGGGCCCTAAGGAGGACCTCGTCCACGGAGAGGGGGAAACCTACGATCTGCCGGGCTTCCGCGGGGCAGGCTTCCGCGCAGAGTCCGCAGGCGACGCAGGCCGAGGGATCCGCCCCGCGGGGGCAGACCGTCCGGCAGGCACCGCAGGCGGAGGTTCCCAGGCATCGGTCCGGGCGGAAGATCAATTCGGACTTCCCTGCTAGGCCCTCGGGGTTATGGCACCAGGGACAGGCCAGCGGGCAGCCTTTCAGGAAAAAGGCCGTGCGTATCCCGGGGCCGTCGTGGATGGAATACTTTCGGACGTCGAAGAGCAGTCCCGTCATGGGGTTTCCGTGTCCGGCCGCATAGCGTCCGGACGTATAACGTCCTTGAAGTAGTAGGCACGGACATAATGCTCCTGGAGGGCATAGGACCAATGGGTGTTCCTAAGATACGCGGCGGCTCCCGAGTAATCCCCGGACCGGAACAGCCGGATGATCTCGTCGTGCTCCCGGACCGAGGCGATCTCCCATTCCCGGAGATAACTCTTCTGCCGGGGAAAGTCGTACAGCCGTTCCTTCAACGTATGGATGGTGGTTTTCAATTCCTTGTTGGCGGAAAGGGAGATGAAGGCATCGTGAAAGGACAGGTTCCGGGAGTAGTACTCGTTAAAGTCGTCCTTCGACAGGGCGTCCTTCATCTCCCGATTGAGCCGCTCCATGGTCGCCCAGGTCTGATCTCCCGCGGATTCCCGGGATTCCTCCGCCGCGGCGCTCTCCAGGGCCCCGACGATCTGATAGATGTCGCGGATGGCCGTGGGATCCAGGGCGTTCACGATCACGCCGCGCCGGGAGTGGATGGTGACGAAACCTTCCGCTTCCAGTCGGAGGAGGGCATCCCGGAGGGGAGTACGGGAGAGTCCGAGATCGGCTTCCAGGGCGGAGAGGTTCAGGTAGCTTCCCGGGGAGAGCCTGCCTTCGGCCAGGGACTTCTTAAGGTAATCGTACACCCTCTCCCGAAGCAGGAGCTCTGCGGGGGTGCTCTGGATCCCGGAAAAAGCCATATATGATACTTACTTGATATATCAGATGTGTCAAGGGCCTTTTCCTATTTTGGATATACCGGCGGATACTTCGGCTTCTTCCAGAGGCCTTGCAACCGAGGGAAATCCGGCCGACTCTATCTCCGTATGCGTACCTTCGTATTCTTCCTCTACTTCTGGCTCACCGTCGCGTGCTCGTCCCCGATCGCCCTGATCCTGTGGGTCCTGGACTCCGCGGGGCTCCACGCTGTTCGTCCGCTTACCGGAGTCCTCGTACGGCTCTGGGCCCGCAGCCTCATAGCCCTGCTGGGAGTCCGCGTCCGCACCGAGGGGCTGGAACGGATCCCGAAGGGGGAACCCGTCTGTTTCGTGTCGAATCACCAGGGGAACTTCGATATCGCCGTGATCCTGGCCTGCCTGCCCGGCTGCGTCGGGTTCATCACGAAGAGCCAGGCCCTGTGGTTCCCGTTCCTGAACCTATGGATCCTCGCCCTCGGAGGGGTCTTCCTGGACCGTGACAGGATCTCCAAGGCCCGCCAGGCTCTGGACAAGGGAGTCGGTCGGCTCAGGTCCGGGGCCTCGATGGTGGTGTTCCCGGAAGGCACCCGCAGCCGCGGTCCGGACATGGGAGAGTTCCACGGAGGCAGTTTCAAGCTGGCCACCCGGTCCGGCGCCTCCATCGTCCCGATCTCGATCCAGGGCACCTACCATATTTGGGAGGAGAAGGGGAGCATCGTCCCGGCCTCGGTGACCCTCAAGGCGGGGGAACCTGTCCCGACCCGCGGACTGGATCCGGAGGGCAGGAAGGCCCTGCCGGCACTGGTCCGGGACCGTATCGCGAGAGCCCAGGATTCTACGGAACGGGCAGGATGAGGAGGGGGGTGTCCAAAAAGCTCGGTTTGCTTTTTGGACACCCGGCCGTCATTTCTTGAACAGACCGGTTATGAATCCCAGCAGGCCCTTCTTGCGGCCCTGCCCGGCGTCCGCGGATGCCGGGGACGCCGCGGCCTTACCGGAAGGTATCCCCCGCGGACGTTCGGCCGGAACCGGGCGCTGATCCCGGGGCTTCTGATCGGGCCTGTGATCCCTGCGGCCGCCGGACGGGGCTGTCGGAGGGGACCCCGCCGCCGCGGCGGGGCGGCGATTCCTGTGCCGCCGGGAGCCGCCGTCGTCCTTCTTGGGTTCGGCCCCCTCGGACCGAGCCTCCGGTCCGCCGTACTTCTGCTTATATAGTCGCATGCGCTCTTCCAGGGGAAGGTTGTACAGTTCCGAGTCGGCGGCCGCCGGTCTCCGAGCCGGGGCACGAGATTCCGAGGCCGGGGTTTCGACGGCTTTCGCGGGTGCGGCGGGCCGTGGTCGGGGGGAGGGCCTGTCATGGCCCTGTCGGGGCCCGGGCCTTCCGTCCCTGCGGGATTCCCTGCGGCCGTCTCCCCGTCGGGAGTCCCGATCGCCCCTGCGTCCGCCGACGTCCCGGCCGCGGTCCCGTCCGTGCCCGAAATGCATGCCCGAGCTCCGGTCGTCCGCCAGGAGGGAATCGTCGAAGGGGGCGACGGGGATCCTCATATGGATGAACTCCTCGATCGCCGGGAGGCTGTACACGAATTTCTCGCAGGCCAGGGTGACGGCCTTGCCCGACTTGCCCGCCCGGGCGGTACGGCCGATCCGGTGGACATAGGACTCCGTGTCCAGGGGCACGTCGTAGTTGACCACCATGTCCAGGGCGTCGATGTCCAGCCCCCGGGCGGCGACGTCCGTGGCGACAAGGATCTTCAGGGTACCGGCCTTGAGCTGGCGGATGATCTCGAGACGCCGTACCTGGGGAAGGTCGCCCATGATGAAATCGCAGGTGATTCCGTTGATGTTCAACCTCCGGGCCACCTCCTCGACCATGTACTTCTGGTTGCAGAAGATGATGGCGCTTTGGGGGTTTTCCCGCCGAAGGATGCCCAGCAGGAGCCGGAACTTGTCGCTGGCGGCCACATGGTGGACTTCCTGGGTGACCAGATCCACCGTGACGTTCTCGGGCTCGATCACGATCTCCTTGGGTTCCCGCATATAGTCCCAGGCAAGGTGCCGGACGCGTTCCCCGAGGGTGGCGGAAAACAGGTAGGTCTGCCGTTTGTCCGGCGGGGGGAGGTATCGCAGCAACCGCTTGAGGTCGTCGATGAACCCCATGTCGAACATGCGGTCGGCCTCGTCGATGACCAGGAACCCCACGTCCTTGAGGAGCATCTTGCCCTGCTGGATCAGGTCGATGATCCGGCCCGGGGTCCCGATGATCATCTGGACGTTGGCCTTGAGCATGTCTACCTGGGGGCCGTATCCGACACCCCCGAAGAAGGCTCCGGAGCTTACGGGGAGATACTTGCCGAGTTTCCTCGTCTCCTCCAGGATCTGGACCGCCAGCTCCCGAGTGGGAGCCAGGATCAGCACCTTCCGGTCCCGCATCGCGGGGTCGGTCATGATTCGCTGGAAAATGGAGACGAGGAAGGCGGCGGTCTTGCCGGTGCCCGTCTGGGACTGGGCGTAGATGTCTTCCCCGGCGAAGGCGTGGGGGAAGACCTGGGCTTGTACGGGCATGCAGGAGACGTATCCCGCCTCCTCGACGCCCTTTCTGAGATCCGGATGCAGGTCCAATTCCGTGAAATTCATCGTGTGTCCATTCTTGTGGAAAGAGTCTTTCTCAAAGAATACAGGAAACTTCCCTCTTTGTTAAGGGATGCTTCCGTATAGCATCGTTTTCTGTCGTCAGGGAGCCGCAGGTGGAAGACCAAGATTCCGGTTTCGAAGCCGGCGCATGGGGTATACTCCCCTGCAGAATGCGGGTCGGCCTCGGGGCCGGCGGTGCGAAAAGGCGGAGCGCGTGCAACCTCGTACCATCCCCAGGAGAATCCTCAACGGGCCCGCGATCGTCGCCCTCTGCCTCGTCCTCCCGGCGGGCGCCTGCTCGGTCCGGGTCTTCGTGGACGCGCCCCAAGCCGTTTCTGAGGAAGCGGAAGCCCTGCGAGCCGGATTGGGATCGCCGCTTTCCCGGGGCACTCCTTCTGTCCGGCCTGTAGGGGACCGACATCGGGCGGATATCGTCCTGCACCTGGAGTATTCCTGGTCCGGAGAGGGATCCCCGGGATCCCCGGAGTCTTTTCCGATCGTATGGCGTCGTCCCTATGCCCCCGCCGTCCGGATCGGAGGGCCGGGATCTTCGTCGGCAGAGCTGCTTCGGGACCTGGGCCGGGCCGTATCCTTCGAGGATTTCCGCTCCGGTGCGATGGAAATCCGCCCCCTGGAATCCATCCGGCCTCCCTGGGTCGCCCTTCCGGTCGACGGGAGGACCGCCGACCAACCCGGGTATCCCCTGTTCCGGGAGGCGAGGGTCCGGGTGGAACCCGTCGGTCGCCGGGGCCGGAGGCACGAGGACTCGGTGCGTGCGGCCCTGGTGAATCTCGTCGCAAACGGGACGATTCCCTCAGATCATACACCGGAGATACTCTGGATAGCGGCGGCGGGGGACCTGATGACCGGCCGGGGGATCGACCATCGGCTCCTGGAGAGGGGAGCCGATGCCGTATTCGACGTCCAGATCCTCCGGGTCCTGCGGGATTCGGACCTCGCGACGGCCAACCTGGAGGGGACCTTGACCTCCGGGGGAGTGCGCGCCGAAAAGCGGTTCACCTTCCGGTCCCCGCCCGCCGTGGCGGAAGTCCTGGCGGACGCTGGCCTGGATATCCTGCTCCTGGCGAACAACCACAGCCTTGATCGGGGGCCGGAGGGTCTATCGGACACCCGGGCCGCCTTGGAGGAAGCGGGCCTGGCCGGCCTCGGCGCGGGAGCCGATATCGAGGAGGCTGCCCGGCCGTACCGGGAGCTCAGGAAGGGACAAGCCCTCGCCGTGTACGGAGCGGCTTCCTTTCCGAGGGAACGGAGCGGCTGGGACGGAGCTGCCGCCGCGGCCGGTCCCGGCCGGGCCGGGATCCTCTGGCTGGACGCGGAAGGGTTTAACCGCATCCGCACGGCCTTCCGGGAAGACACCCTGGACCTCGTGCTTATTCACGGCGGGGAGGAATGGTCCCGGACACCGTCCCGGGAGTTCCGCCGCACCGTGACGGACCTCGTCCGGGCCGGGGCGGACGTGGTCTTGGGATCCCACCCCCACGTGGTCCAGGGGATGGACTGGATCGACGGGCGTCCGGTCTTCTGGTCCCTGGGGAATTTCGTCTTTCCGGGGATGGACGGCACCCCCGGAGGGGAGGAAGGACTCCTGGTCCGGGCGGGATTCCTGGAGGGCCGTATGCTCTACGTACAGACCCTGCCACTAACCCTGTCCGTGGAAGGTGTCCGCGCCGCACGGCGATAGTCCCCGGTCCCGAAAGTCCAAGACAGAAGGTTGACCGCGGCCAGGGAGGCATACACTCTGACCCAGCGAAGTTGCAGATGGCCGCGAATCCACGGATTTTCGGGCTTTTGTGAAACCGTTTATAGAAATGCTCGAAGCATTTCTATAAACGGCTAGATTTCCGCGATCACGTGACCGTGGTAGTACTCGTCCCGGAGGGCGCGGATCTTGGGGTCCGCGAGGTAGTCGTCGAAGGGCATGGCCCGGTCGATGACTCCTCCTGGGCAGATCTCCACGATCCGGCTGGCTATGGAGTTAACGAACTCGTGGTCGTGGCTGGTGAACAGGAGAACCCCCGGGAATTCGATCAATCCGTTGTTCAGGGCCGTGATGGCCTCGAGATCCAGGTGGTTGGTCGGCTCGTCCAGGATCAGGCAGTTGGCTTCCGAGAGCATGAGACGGGAAAGCATGCAGCGGACCTTCTCCCCTCCGGACAGGACCCGCACGGGCTTGAGGGCCTCGTCCCCGGAAAAGAGCATCCGACCCAGGAAGGAGCGGATGTAGGTCTCGTCCTCGCTTTCCGTGTACTGCCTGAGCCAGTCCACGATGGACAGGTCGGACTGGAAGAGGGGGGCGTTGTCCTTGGGGAAATAGGAGACCGAAAGGGTCTGCCCCCAAGAGAAAGAGCCCTCGAAAGCCGCATCCTCGCCCGCCAGGATCCCGAACAGGGCCGTCTTGGCCAGGTGTTCCCGGCCCACGAAGGCGATCTTGTCCGTGCGCTGGACCTCCAGGGAGAAAGCGGAAAGGATCCTCTGTCCCTCCTGGGTCTTCGAGATACCCTGGATGGACAGGACGTTGTTGCCCGGTTCCCGGGCGGGCTTGAACCCGACGTAGGGAAAGCGCCGGCTCGAGGGCTGGAGGTCCTCGACGTCCAGCTTGTCCAGGATCTTCTTCCGGGACGTGGCCTGGCGGCTCTTGGAGGCGTTGGACGCGAAGCGCTGGATGAACTCCTTGAGGTCCTTGATCTTCTCTTCCCTGCGCCGCTTGTCGTCCTTCATCTGTTGGGTCAGGATCCGGCTCATACGGTACCAGAAATCGTAGTTGCCCGGGTACATCCGGATGGCGCCGAAATCGCAGGTGTGGGTGCAGACCGCGTTCAGGAAGTGCCGGTCGTGGGACACGACGATGACGATGTTGGGGAACTCGATCAGGAACTCCTCCAGCCAGGAGATGGAGTCCAGGTCCAGGCCGTTCGTGGGCTCGTCCAGGAGGAGGATGTCCGGATTCCCGAAGAGGGCCTGGGCCAGGAGGACCCGGACCTTCCGGCCCTCGTCGATCTCCCGCATGAGCCTGCCGTGCTCCGATTCCGCCATTCCCAGTCCCGACAGCAGGATGGCCGCCTGGGCCTCGGCCTCCCAACCGCCGAGCTCCGCGAACTCGGTCTCCAACTCGCCGGCCCGCAATCCGTCGGCCTCCGAGAAGTCGGGCTTGGCGTAGAGGTCCTCGCGTTCCTTCCGTATCCTGTGGAGCTTGGGATACCCCATGATCACCACCTCCAGGATCGGCAGATCCTCGTATTGGTAATGCTCCTGCCGGAGCACCGCCATCCGGGCCTTGGAGGGGTAGGATATCTGACCGGAATCGGCTTCCAGTTCCCGGGACAGCAGCTTCAGGAAGGTGGACTTCCCGGCCCCATTGGCCCCGATGATGCCGTAGCAATTTCCGGGGGTGAATTTCAGGTTCACGTCCTTGAAGAGGACGCGGTCGCCGAAGGAGAGCTTCAGATCGCTGACGGTAACCACGGAATATCCTTTTGCGCGCGTTCGTGCGCGGGTGGAATTCGAATGTCCTGTGTTGTTTGATAATCCCGGAAAAATTGGAAAATTGCAAGCCGGGCCGTTACACTTCTGCTCATGCCGAACCGGAATCCATCGAAAAAGACCCGCGCCCTGGAGGATTTGTTCCTGGCGGTGCTCGAGAAGAGGGCCGACAAGGCCGCCGTGGAGGCCGCCAAGCCCTTTTCCGACGAGGCCCTTCCGGAGGACATCGCCCGGCTGGTCGACTCCGCCATTTCCCGGGGGGTCGGCTTCGATGTCCTCAAGCCCGGTGTGTCCAAGCTCCTGAACCTGCTGTACGATCCGCTCCGGAACCACCGGTACCCCGGCGGGGAGGTCTTCCTGGATTCCCTCATGCAGGAGAACCGGGGAGCCGTCGAGCTTCTGGCGGAGGCCCGATCCGCCGTGGCGGCCATGAACGCCTCCGGCGGTTCCCATCCCGAGGGGCTCGCCCGGATCCGATCCTTCGCGGAACGTCTCGGGGCCCTGGAGATCCACTACCTCAAGAAGGAGAACATCCTGTTCCCGGCCTTCGAGGCCCGGTATCCGGAGTACCGCTGCGTCCAGTTGATGTGGTCCATCCACGACGATGTCCGGAGGTCCCTGCGCCGTTTGCGGGAGCTCTGCGAGGAGGCCGACTCCCTGCTGTCCGAGATCAACGGGGAGATAGGACGGCTCTATTTCAACATCCACGCGGTCATCTTCCGGGAGGAGTGCATCGTGTTTCCGCTTCTTGCGGAGCTGTTCGACCGGGTGTCCCTGGACGCGATGTTCGAGGAATCCCGGTCCTTCGGATTCTGCTTCCTGGGGGAGGACTCCGTCCGGGACCTGGTCTCACGCTCCCGGCCGAAATCCGGATTCCCTGAGGAGCCGCCCTCCGACGCCTGTCCGGAAGGGACCGGATCCCCGCAGGCCGGGGGACCGGAGCTTCAAACGGATACGGGCGTCCTTTCCTTTGAAGTCATGGAATCCCTCTTCAGGGCACTGCCCGTGGACATGACCTTCGTGAACGCGGCGGGAAAGGTGACCTGGTTTTCCAACAGTCCCCACCGGATATTTCCCAGGAGCCCCTCGATCATCGGCCGGGACGTCCGGAACTGCCATCCCCGGGAAAGCGTCGACCGTGTCGTCGCCATCCTGGAGGATTTCCGATCGGGTCGGAGGGAACGGGAGGCGTTCTGGATCCGGCACCGGGGACGGTTCATCCATATCGAGTACTTCGCCCTGCGCGATCCGGAGGGACGGTTCCTGGGGACCCTGGAAGTCAGCCAGGACCTGACGGAAAAACGGGAACTCGAGGGGGAGAAGAGGCTATAAGCGGAGGCCGAGGGCCGAACGGATCCGGTCCTTGGGATCCCCGCCGGACTTCGACAGGTCCGCGACCTCCCGGATGAACCGCGCCAGATCCCCGCCGGATCGTTGCTCCAGGTATTCCGCGTACAGCTCCGGCTCCCCCTCGTACAGTCGGTAAAGATCCAGGTATGCGTTGTTGATCCTGTCCATGGCGAAGGTCCTGTACGCCTCCTGCCGGAACCGAAGGAGGGCGGATTCCCGGAACTCCGCGGCCCGGGCTTCGAGGATCCCGGACTTGGCGGCCAACTTTTCCTCCCGGCTTCGGTCGGACGAGTAGACGGCCTCCAGGAGCTCCGCGGTACCCCGGAGAAAATCCGCGAAGGCCTCCGCGTCCGCACGGGCGTCGTCCAGGGCCGAGAGCTCCGGACTCTGCGCTCCGTACATCCGGGAGATGTACAGCCGGGCTCCCCGGCGTCCGACGAAGGTCGCGAACTCCTCGTTGAACTGCTCCGCCCGCTTCACGAAGACCGTGGCGTGGGCGAGCTCGTGGATGATCAACTCCGCCAGCTCGCCGTCGTCGTACCGGGAGAAATTGGAAAACAGGGGATCCGCGAACCAGCCCAGGGTGCTGAAGGCGTCCACGGGCCGGATCAGTGTATCCAGGCCTTTCGCCTTCAGCCGCTCGGCCTCGCGTTCCGCCTCCCCGGGCTCGAAGAACCCCTTGTAGGGGAGGGCGCCCACCACGGGGTAGGTCCAGAGGTGGCGCGCGAAGGACACGGAATCGCAGGCGGATACTACGGTGGCCAGACGGTCGGAATCCAGGCGGACCAGGGATCGGTAGTTCCGGGTGCCCCGCAGGCCCAGTTCCGAGATCGCGAAGGTGCGGATCCTCTCCGCCCTCCGCACGAGGTCCTTGAGTTCCTCCGGGGCTTCCGGATCGGAAAGCACCTTCTCCAGGCCGACCGCCCGGGCGCGGAGGGAAAGGTACCTGAACCCCTGATTCGTCACGTAGCAGGAGCCCAGGGTGAGAGCTCCCAGGGCGGCCGCGATCCAGCGCAGGATCAGAGGTACGGGGCCCTCGTTCCTGCGGCTAGGGCGGTCGTGTTCCGTCATCAGAAGTCTCCTCTCACGCCGCGGCGGCGAGCCACGCGGTGCCCAGGACGGCGGTGATGACCGTGATGGGCAGTCCCGCCCGGAGATAGGCGCCGAAGGAGAGCTCGATGCCCCTTCGTTTGGCCCCCTCCGCCACGATCAGGTTGGCCACGGAGCCCAGGAGGGTCAGGTTGCCCGCGAAGGTGCTGGACAGGGCCAGAAGGAGCCAAGCGTTTTCCGGATCCGGAAAGGAAGGGATCATGGGCCGCAGGAGCATCACCGCGGGGACGTTGGAGACCAGGTTTGAGAGGGCCAGGGAGGCCCCGGAGAAGGCCCAGGGGGAGCGGGACGCCGCGGGAAGGGCGGCGGAAACGGCGGCCCGGAATAAGGCGGTCCCCTCGATGGCCCGGGTGATGATGAAGAGCCCCGAGAAGAATACGAGCAGGGAGAAGTCCACCTCCGAGAAGATCCTCTCGCTCTCGGTA
>ERZ795054.4485-NODE-4485-length-10218-cov-4.621765_pt1 | contig 10218 bp, 8 predicted proteins | sample MGYA00375138_ERZ795054 | MGnify/ENA primary metagenome ERZ795054 (study PRJEB30183, sample SAMN05720215) | anaerobic digester metagenome | isolation source: active sludge of municipal wastewater-treating anaerobic digesters | place: USA | collected 2014-12-23 ...
CACTGACGTTTTCCATTCCGGAGAATATCGTGTTTCCCAAGATATTTCTGATTGGGGTTTTTAAATTTAGAAGTTGGGACATTGTTTGAATTGTAGATATTTTTTGACCGATTGACGGTGGCACTATCTGATGGATGTTTTTCAGCAATATTGATATTGCCACTTGTTGTTCTCTTGACCCCTCAGCTAGTCCCTCGATCGCCTTGGCGCTGTCAGTTATTAGTTTGGTACTTTCCGGAGTGAGTTTTAAGTTTAGTTTTGGGTTAGCTTCGTTAGCTTTTTCGATTAATCTTTGAGCATATCTAACTGCCCCTTCTGGTTTTAGTTTAGAAAATTGAGATAATATCTGGATTTCTTGACCTTGCTTGGTAAATCGTGGACTTACTGATTCGATTAAATCATCAGCCTCATCAAATCTACCTTTATCTATCAATTTTCGGAGCATTATCATCGCGGTAGCGTTTCCATTGACTCCGGTATCGGTCTTAGCAAATGAGATCGCTTGAGAGTCTCCTCTTTTGATAATTTTTGAAACTGTCTTTAATGTTTCTTTATTGGTTAATGGTTCGTATGTTTGAGTGGCAGCGAATTCCCGGACTTCTTTCGCTATTGATTTATCAGCCATGACGGTTTCGGCAAATCCCCTGATTTTTCCTGGTGATATAATTTTTTCAGATGATAATTTTGTATTTGGTTTTGTTAGTTTTGGTTTTTCAGCTTTTAATGGCGGTATTACATTACCGTTACCCAACTGATCGATTGGCTCTGTTAACTTATTTTGTTTTAATTCCGGGGTTCTTTCTGCTAGTGGGACTGTGCCTTGATTCTTGCCCATTTTAACTTCCTCGATAATTTGCTCGGCTGGTTTTGGTCTGGTAGTCTTTATTTCTGGTATAGAGGGTTGGGGTTTGTTGACATACACACTTTCCCACTTTTTTCTTTTACTGTCCCATGCCGATTTGAGTGAGTCTAACTCTTTTTTAAGTGGAACTGGAATATCTGCATCTTTTTCATATTTGCCTTCCAGTGTTTCAATCCTTGCCATCAATTTGCGTTGTGCTGATTCCATATCTTCATAAAGAGGGTTATCAGTTGGATCTGGATATTCTGCTTTAATTACACCTCCTGCTTCTGGGATAGAAGGTTCACCTTTTATTTGAGCAGGTTTTGGTCCAGCTTTAGTGACCTCACTAGAGGCCTTAGGATTGAAGAATTTTTTATCAGTGGGTACTATTCCCATACTTGGAGCATTTCCTGTCCCTGTATCGGTACCAGCTATTTCAGCGAGGCGATTTGCTAATAATTTAGGTCGGTTTTCAATAATATCAAGAGTTTTTTTATCTAAATAATGTTCACTTAAATTATAAATAATAGTTTTGGCATTTTTTAATTCGGTTTTGCTTGATTTTTTATTTCTTAAGACATCATTAGCTTTGTCGAACCAAGTTATATCTTCCGGGTGCATTTTTCCTATGTTTTTAAATCCAAGTAAACCCTCAGCTAATTTTGGAAGAGATCTAAAACCCATTCCCATTAAAACATTTGTTGTTAGTCCTTTCGGTGAGAACTGGTCTGTTTGATCATTTAATTTAAGTTTATTTCCTAATTTTGACAATCCAGCATACAAAGCGGTTGAGGTGGTTTCTGCTCCAATTGCCGGGATTATTCTCGCTGCTTTGGTTCCGGCTAATTTAGGAGCTACTTTCATTAATGTGTTTCTAGTAACCTTGGCTCCGGCTGCCTCAGGTACTCCAAAAATGAGCTTTCCTGCTGGTGATCCAAGTGCTCCAGCTAAATTTGAGACAACCCCACTTACTTTTCCAGCTGTAGTTTGAGCCTCTCCCATCTTGGGTTGAACCAAATTGAGAGTTGATCCTGCTATCCAATTTTTTAGACCTTGATTAACAATATCAGCACTAGTCGTTATAAACTTTGAATAATTTTTCTTTTCTTGTGGATTTATCGCACTTAATGATCGCCCTTCGGCTAACCTATTGTATGGGTTAAATGCTTCATTTACTCCTCGTGATAAAACTAATTTTGTGGCCTTAGGGACTTTTCGAAAGAAATCCTGAGTTAATGCCATTCCTTTAGCTGTTTTCCCGGACCAGAAATTATTACCATTATTGGCAGTTGGATTAGCGATGGGTGTTGCGTTAATAACCTTTTTGGCGGTGTTCTTTACTCCCCCGGATATGTTGTTTTTCAGGTTCAAGAGAACCTGTTTGAGTTTGTCAAACATAAATTATTATGACACCTTTTAAGCGTAGCTACCCAGGATAGATCGAAGCAGGGAGTCATTATTGACTCCCACCTGAGCAGTGTTAAGCTTGGTGCCCGCCGGATATGACAGACCATAGTTTTGACCTGTAGTCCCAGATCCGATTTGCTGAAGCATTGAGGAGTAGTCATCTTGGGTTATTTCTCCGCGAGCTAGGGCAGCATCGAGTTCTGATTTACTTTTATACTTTGATGTTTGTTTGACTCCGGAAGTGACGTCAGTTAGGTTACTTTCAGTATCCAATTTGGTCGTATATCCAGCCGCATCGATGTATTTCTGAGTGGCGGTGAGTTTATCTTGAAGGCTAGCGTTGAGACCACCTTTGTCGTCAGTCAGTCCGAGAACAAGAGAATCGAGTTGGGCCTGGAGTAATTTCTGTTGATTCTCCTGATCGATTTTAGTTTGGGCAGCCCATGTCTGAATCTTGGCGATGTTGTTTTGGAGATTAACTTCAGCATCGTAGTAGGCAACCTCTTTTTCATCCGCAGATAAATTAACATCTTCATCAATGGCTTTAATTTGGGCATTGTAATCGAGGGTTGATTTATCTATCTGTTGTTTGGTGGAAGTTTCCACACTATTTTTAGCATCGATAGTTTTATCTTTGAGGGCTGTTACTGCTTTACCTATGGCCGCAATTGAGTCAGCTTCGTTGGTCGTCACTGTTGATAAATCCTTACCGAGTAAGTTATTGAGTTTTAGCTGAGCTTCCTGGCTTCGGCTAGAGTTAGCCATGCCTCCGGTTCCTCTCATGATTTTTTCCTGCTGGGCATTGAGATCACGGTAGGTTGAGAGAATTTCTTGTTTAGCTCTTGAGTATTGCTCAGCAGTTTTTACCTTTTGCTCTTCGTAGTCGGCGAGACCACCTGATTCGTTTCTAGTAATGGCCGTCAGGGCATCCTCTTTGTTAGTTCCAAGGGTATCTATTAGCCTATCGTATTGGTCTTTAGCATTTTCTTTAGCTATTCCGGCTTGACGCACGGAAGCTTCATATTTCTTTTGGGCAGCAAGTCTAGCGGCTTCAGCAGCGGCTCTGGCAGCTTCTTCTTGCTGTCGGGCGAGATCATCGACACTATTACTACTACTACTTACGGACATGGCAGGGCTTCCTTTAGATTTCCAGTCTTGCTCAGCAGCGGTTCTATCCCAACCTTTATAATTGGTAGCATAAATTTGATCAAAGTTATTGGTTGTTTGTTGTGTCGTAGTTGGTCTGGGGATATTAGTGACAACATTTTTTAGTTTATCTTCGGGAGGGGGATTGTCTAGTTTGGTATCGGTGATTGTCCCAGTTAGTTTTGGGGCCGTAGCTTGATTAGGATTAGCAATCGCTTGTGATAAATCAGTAGTACCACCACCAGAAATGTCTGTTGCGAGAGCTTCGGTGGCACCAAAATCTGGGAGTCCGAACCATGAACCAGTATGGAGTCTGCCTCCTGTTAGTGTTGACCAAAGATCTGCCATATTTGTATTTTTTTAGTTTTAATGTTTTAATAGCGGTATGAAACTGTTTATAGCCCTATACCACTTCATTACTTTGCTTCTACTTCCAATTGAATGGAAGGTTACTACCACAATTGTGATGATATTCATCTATGTGGTTCCTTCTTCAATTCTATTCGGTAAAATTACACCCTATAATTCTTTCGATACTCCAGGTGCGATTCCTTTGTATGCTGTTTCTATGTTGATTGGTACTTTTTTTGCGATACCTCTTTGGTTAAGACGTAAGATTTGGCGTTATTTTCGATGAGAGAGCATGTGTCCTCTCAGTGATGCTTCACTTCCGAATTCTTTGCCACATTCTGGGCATTTGGATTCGAGTTTTTCTTTGTATTCTTTGGTTTCATTAATTTCTTTGACTGCTTCGGGAGTTAGTTCATCCTTGCCTTTTTCTCCGGACCAGTAATCTCGGCCAAAGGCTTTGGTAGCTTTCAATTTTTTGACAAGTTCTTCATCTTTGGTACTGAATTGTCCGTTTTGGAATTCTACAGTCATTCCATCAGTTAGAAACTTCGAACCATCGACTTCTTTCCATCTTTTAGGTTCGATTATTAAGCGTAGGTTTGCGTATTTTGATATAAATAACATTTTTATTCTGAACTTTTAACTACTTCTTTATTTAGTTTAGCACTTTTCTTTGACTCTTTTGCAATAGGTGGTTTGGGAGACACGACTTTTTCTTTTTTGGTTTCGGTGCTCTCTGGTCCGAAATCTTTACGATAATTTGGAGCTGATTTGAGTTTGGCAATCAATTCCTTATCTTTAGTTTCGAAAACACCATTTTTAAATTGAACGGCAATGCCCGGAGTGATAGTTACTTCTCTCCCTTCACGGATCTCTCGGCGACTTTCGATTGTTAAGCGGAAAGATTCATATTGTGATACAAATTTCATTTTTGTTTTTAATTTTTAACTAGGGTTCCCCCTTCGTTGTGGCTGGAGAGTCTCCCCTCCAGCCTTTTGACATCCTTACAGCGATGTCAGACTTTCAAATTGCTTAGGAGAAGGCAGTTACGCCTGTCATCTTGCTACATTTCTTCTGGCTCTTCAATTCGAACCCTGCTTCGGTCAAATACTCATCTTCCTCACCGTCAGCATCGTTATCCTCAATGTGTGTCTTGAGACGAGTATCCCGGTTGGATAGGAAGCGGTAAGCGATTGATTCGAGATCTACTAGGAATGCGTATCCACCGTACGTGCTAACTTCATCAAATAAAGGACAATTGATGATGTTCACGGTTCCATGCGGAGAGAGGTACTGGGTAATGCTGATACCGTAGGTTTTATCCTTTGGAAGCATGTACAGTTTGCCTCGGGCCCAAGTGCTGATAGCGCTCACATAAATGGGGGCCGCTAAGAGGAACTTGGTTTTGCTACCGTATCGGAAACCCGATCGGAGGAATGCTTCGAATTCAGTTTCGGTTAGGGTACCGTTGATGTCGGCAGTTACATTGGATGTTATCCAATAATTCAAGCCGCCAGTGTAACGACGAGGATGATCATCATTACTAGTATCTTCCTTGGGTTCTCCCCAGAGGAAGCCCCTTTCGATTTCCTTTTGGTGTTCAATCATTTGCATCATCCGAACGTGGACAAGATCTTTGCCACCATACATTTCGGAGTTCATATTAGTATCAGTCGCACCAAATGGTGTCCTAAAAATACCAGTGTAATTCGTTTTTTCAGCCTCTTGGCTGGTTTTGAAGACTCTCTTGCCAGCGCCTTCAGGACTGGTGTTACCGACGATTAAAAGAACGTCGTCATCGGAAACAGTTGTTGCTACGGTTGTACCCCATCCTCGACGGACGGTAATTGAGGAATCAACTGAGCTGACTCCAGTTACTAGTAATTGCTCTCCGGTGTCAACGTCTTTTACCACGTCTCCTGCACGGAAAATACTCTCATCGTCTACGATTATTGCGGTTGCACTGGAAGTGTAGTTGGTCGCATAGTTGACAGCGTCAACTTTGACGAGGGACTCTTCTTCTAACCAATTGAATTTCGGGTTGATTGCAACTCTCTTATCCAATTTCTTGGTTAGTTGAGTTAATGGAGCTGAATCCGGCTCCAAGACGGAGATTTTACTGGACATATCAATAACTCTTTTCGCTTGAGTTATGTTGCCAGTACCACGAACGCCTGTGATCATAAATTAAATTTTACGAACTAATAATCACCCAAATTTTTGGATGTGTTCATTGTGTGCCTTTAAGATATCGTCTACTTCATCGGTTTTCTTGCCTCTATCGTCAGCACCTTCGGAGTTATCCGGGAGCGCTGCTGCAGAGCCTTTGTCTTCTTTGTTTTGCCTGTTAGCCTTAGGATCGTCTTTGAACTCGGTCCCACCTACGAAACTCTTGGCAGAGTCGAGGAGGCTAGTATACGTATGATTCAGTTTTTGTCCGGTTATAAAATCAGCGAATGAATCCCTGAATTTTTTATCAGTACGAAGTCGAGGGACTTTACTCTCGACATCTCTTAATTCAGTTAACAGTGCATTTGTAGTTGCCGACTGTGTCGTGATTTTTTCACCAATGACTCCAGCTAATTCGTCTGGATTTACTTTTAATTTCTGCATGATTGGCATGAGTGTTTCTAGGACTGCTTTCACTGTCGCTTGTCCCAACTGCTCGGAATTTTTAATCGTAGAATAGTCAATCTTGGTGTTAGCCTCGGTAACTAGTTTCTCGATATCGGGTGTCTCATCGGTAGGAATTTCTTGCTTTCTCTTCTCAATCTCATTTTGGTGAACTCGGGTATAAGTAGCTTGCGCTGTCTTATAGGCAGTTTCCAAGTCGGAGTCTGAGGAGTAGTCGGCAGGATCTATTCCTAGTTCGATAAGAGCCGCTTTCAAGTCATCTACGGTCTTATATTTTCCAGCGTACACTTTTTCTGGTTTTTTCTCATCTTCGGGTTTTGATGGATCTTTTGGAGGAGTTTCCTCTTCCTCACCATCGTCAGTTTTTAAAGGTTCTTCTTTTTCTTTCCCGGCTTCTCTGCCGTCTGCTGGAGGTTGGTCACCTTCTGGTGCATCCTCGTGTTGTTCTTCACCGTTTCCCTCATCCTCATGTAAAAACACACTTGGATCGATGTTAGTCAATCCAGTATTGTCATTAAATGTCTCTGCGGGGGGTACTGTTGGTTCTGGCATATTCTCTCCTTTTGGGGTATCCTTTCGGGCCCAATTATTAAAAAACTCCCTTTGTTAGGGAGTAATTTCAACACCACCAGTAGACAACGAACGAAAGACTGGTGGTGCTAAAAACACCCTCTAACCTTTATCCGTTGTCTACAGATGGTTAAGGTTCTTCAATTTATTCTAACACTTTTCAGGAATTGTCAACAGAGAACCCCTCAGGGATTCTATTGGTGGGTTTACCATCAAAATAGAGTATTCCATCCTCGACCTTGTATCGAGCCAAGAGGTGGGCTTCGAGCACTCCGCCATGAACTACCGGACAGGATATACATTTGATTGATCTTTTTCTCAGGTCATCGACCACGTAGTAGTGGGCAGCTTGAGTGATATTGAAGTCTTTAGGAATGATTTCTGTTATCTCACCTTTAAACATTCCCTTCTTTTTCAGTTCCCTTAAAATCCCCCAGATATTTCCCTCTGGTTTTGAGTTTTCTTCCTCACTTTTTAGCTCGTTTTTCAGCTGCCTGGGCAGCTCTGGCGGCTCGGAGTTCACTTCGTTTTCCATTTTGGATTACCATTTCTATAAATTTTCTAATTTTAGCGTAGCCTTTCATTTCCGACTGCATGTCGTCGTACTTCTGCATTCGGTTTTTACCAAAGATCGGATCGGGTTTGATACCACGTTTCATCGTGGCTATCATGCCTTCTTCCTGCATGTTTATAAACTTCTCTATCCTTTTCCACCCTCGATGATTCAGGAGTGATTCGAAGTCGTTCTTGGCTGTTATGCTTTCTGACATCTCCTCACTGCTTTGTCGGTGGAGCATTCCCAGGTAGAGTCGCCTGGTTTGGTTGGATTGCTGAGTTTCCGGGTTGTCCATTATTGATTGGTTTTGGTGTCATAACTGGTAACGATATTTCGCCGTTGACAGCGGCATTGATAGCCTCCGGAGTTTGCATCGGAGGCATTCTCTTGATTAAATCGTCAGCATCGGACACTTCCATAGCGACGAGTGTCTTCTTGGCGATTTTATCTTGAGATTCTTGGGTTAGGTTGTTGAACGGAGCTTTATTTCCAGCTATATATTCGTTGACTTTATCCCATTTGGCTATTTCCTTACCTTCATCAACAGCCTTGGTGGATCCTGAATCAACACTGAAGTAAATGTTGCCGCGAATTCTTCTGATTTGATCCGGAGTTATCTGAACCTTTTCTTTACCGCTGGGAACGAATTGAGGAGTATCGAAAAAGCGAAGATTCCTTTGAACGTACATGGTCCCCATGGCTTTAATGCATAGAGATTCGAATAGTTTTAGTTTGAAGCTGAAGCGGGCATTGGCAGCCTGTTGAAGCAGTTCCACACCACTAGCAGTCTTATTCATCGCGGGATTTGTCTGGCCAGTAGCATAGTCAGTTACTCCGGTAGTATTCTGGATGATGTTTTCCCACTCTTGGTATTCACGATAGGATGACGCTGGGGTAGAGTCTTTTTGAATTGGATCTAGGCCACTGAGATCATTCATCTGGACTACAGTTCCCGGTTCAGGGATGAATTCCTCACCTTCGACCAGCGCTTCCGGATTCAGTTTCCACATTCTCATTAGGTCTTGGAAGGTAGAGTCGTTTCTCATGTTGGCTTGGTCAGACATTGAGTCTTCTATCTTTTTGATTGGATCTGGTTCTCCCCAGGCAAACAATTCTCCTGGTACGGGGATATCCTTCATCAAAAATAGACCGAGTTTACCGTCACCATTAGGATTCTTTGAATGGCGGATGGTTAGGTTTTCATTGACGACTACCGTTAGTTTGTTTGGAGTTCTCATTTCATGGACCAGGTATTGACCTTGGGTATTATCTCGGGTAGCGAAGTCACTTGATCCAAACATATTGGCTATTTCATCATCATAGTTACTGTACTTTCCCCCTTGGGCACCCATGGGTTTGAGTTCATCTAATTGGTCAATATTGTCGTAATCTCTTGGACTAGTCTTGATCATATCGCGAAGTTCTTTCTTGGTCATCCACCTTTCAATTATTCCCCAGCCTAGTTGGGATACCCACTTCTTTTTTGGATCTGGGAAAACGTGGAAGACTGATTCGTGATTGAACACCGGCGCATCCATGACTCGCTTTTTGACTTTAACTAATTTCCATTGAGGTTTGATTCCAAATTCTTTGACGGCTTCGAGCACGTCCCATGAGGCGTCTAGTCCGAGTTCCGGAGAGTATGGTTGCCATTCTTCTACCCATATCTCTTTGAATAACCATGGCACGGTTCCCCACATGTTTCCGGTAATGAAGCACTCTTTGGCTCCGGTAGCCATGCGTAGAAAAATTGGATCATCCACTAGGTAGGGATGATTCATTTGGTAGTTGATTAGGTTCTTTAGAGCGAGCTCATCGTTCTCATCGTTTGGTTCGTCGGTTCTGATATTGAAGGTGGGGAGTTGGGAGAACATTCTTGGGAGAATTGTCTCTACGATTTGGTAGGTTATTGGAATTGAGAGTCGGGAATAAAATGGGTAAGCGTCGGGATCATCCTCCACCATTTCATCAATCGTTCTCAGGAAGTAATGTTTGTAGTTATCGAGAAATCTGTCAAAGTATGGTCTCGTATATTCTCTAGACAATTCGAGCCTTTTGGAAACGAGTGTGGCCAACTCATCTTTTTGGTTTGGATCTTTCATTTAGGTTTTGGATTCGTTGTCTTAACCTATTAAAATGTTAGCACTTTTTTGTCAGTGTCTCCACCGAGAGATTCTTTGATTACTTCTAAAACTTTTATACCTTTTTGCCGGGGTTACTGTTTTCTTTAGTTTAACCTTTTTAGACCGATAGGGATATAGTTTGGCTCCGTAGTAGGCTAGAGCACAACTTATTACCCGATCATCGAAGTTTCCGGCAGAGGCTCCGGTTGATCCATCCTCTAGCTTTGAGTAGGTTCTCATTTCGTCAATGGTATCGGCATCAGAAATGTCGACATCAATGGTTCTTACTAGGTCGTGCAGATAGTCGAGGATCCTTGGTTTGGTTTTACTGCTAGTCCACCACCCCCATTCCTCAACTTCTATCTTCCTAATCTTATCCTTTTTCTTTCGTCTGTACAGATTTGGATATTCTAGGGTTACCAGTCGATCGATGGTAGAGATACCTTGGTTATTGGCTTCGGGAACTATCTTCGCATTATTAAAGAATCTACCTAACCTGTCGAGTTCCGTACCAAATTGATAAGGGGATATTCGGGCATGGAAGTGGGCAATCATTTTTAGAGTTTTCTTATCAACGACATGGGCGG
>ERZ795054.4487-NODE-4487-length-10216-cov-5.410491_pt1 | contig 10216 bp, 10 predicted proteins | sample MGYA00375138_ERZ795054 | MGnify/ENA primary metagenome ERZ795054 (study PRJEB30183, sample SAMN05720215) | anaerobic digester metagenome | isolation source: active sludge of municipal wastewater-treating anaerobic digesters | place: USA | collected 2014-12-23 ...
CCTGGCCTCGAGGCGCTTCAAGGACTAGCGCCGAGGTAGGCGAAGGCCGGGGAACGGGCTATGCTAGGGCCCATGCTTAGGCGCGCCTTCCTCGCCCCCGCCGACTCGGGGCGGGTCCAGCTCCTCCGGTCGATGGTCGCGAGCTTCGTCTCCTTCGCCCTCGATTTCCTCCTCTGCGCCTTCCTCGTCGAGCTCGCCGGCCTCTCCTATCTGCCGGCGGCCTCCCTGAGCTTCGCGGCCGGCACCTTACTCAATTACCTCCTCGCCGTCGCCTGGATCTTCAGGACGAGCAGGCTCAAGGACAGGCGCCTCGAGTTCCTGGCCTATTTCGCCTTCGCCGCCCTCGGACTCGGCCTGAACGGCGCCTTCATGTACCTCTTCACGGGCGTCGCGGGCGTCCATTACCTCGTCTCCCGCGTCCTCGCAGGCGCCCTCGTCTTCGCCTTCAACTTCGCCCTGCGCAAGTTCGTCCTCTTCGGGCAGGCCCGGCCCGCGCCAGGCGTCGCCCCCGAGGCGGAGCCCGCGGCCGCGGCCGCGACGGAGCTCGCGCCCGGGATGGACGCAGTCTAGCTACCGGCCCGAACCCTCATTTTTGGCGTTGACAAATCCCGAGAGTGGCACAATGCTTGTTTGTGGTGAGCGATCACTCACTCGCCAACCTGAGCCAAGGGAGCAAACATGAACTATTCCATAAGCGCCTACCCCGACGCGGCGGAGATCTACGGCCGCCTGGCCCGCCTGGTCGCGGAGCCCCCCCGCCCCATCGCCCGCCCGGCGATGGAGGCCTACCTAGAGCGCCTGGACCGCGAATGTCCCCGCTCCCGCGAGATCGTCGCGGAGGCCAAGCGCTACATCCCCGGCGGCGTCCAGCACAACCTCGCCTTCAACTACCCCTTCCCCCTCGTCATCGACCGCGCCGAGGGAGCCTGGCTCCACGACGTGGACGGCCGCCGCTACTTCGACTTCCTCCAGGCGGGCGGCCCGACCATCCTCGGGAGCAACGATCCCGAGGTGAGGCGCCAGGTCCTCGAGGTCCTGGAAAAAGTCGGCCCTTCCACCGGCCTCTTCCACGAGTTCGAGCTCGCCCTCGCGAAGGAGATCGGCCGCCACATGCCCTCGGTCGAGATGTTCCGCATGCTCGGCTCGGGCACCGAGTCGGTGATGGCGGCGATCCGGGTGGCGCGCCTGGCCACGGGCAAGCAGAGGGTCGTGAAGGCGGGCGGCGCCTACCACGGCTGGAGCGACCAGCTCGTCTACAGCCTGAAGGTGCCCAAGACCCGGCGCTACGAGGCCCACGGCATCCCGCGGGCCATGAGCTCCCTCACCGACGAGGCGGCTCCCAACGACCTCTCCTCCCTCGAGCGCGTCCTCAGGGCCAACCGGCTCCGCGGCGGCACGGCCTGCGTCCTCCTCGAGCCCCTGGGGCCGGAGAGCGGCACGCGGCCCGTCGACAGGGACTACAACTCGGGCGCGCGCGCGTTGTGCGACAAGTACGGCGCCCTCCTCGTCTTCGACGAGGTCGTGACGGCCTTCCGCGTGGGCCTGGGCGGCGCCCAGGGCTACTTCGGCGTGAGGCCCGACCTCACGACCTTCGGGAAGATCGTCGCGGGCGGCTACCCCTCCGCGGGCGGCCTGGGCGGCCGGCGCGACCTCGTCCTCCTCATGGCGGCGGGCCTGGAGAGCGGCAAGCGCCGCGCCTACGTCGGAGGCACGATGGCTGCCAACCCCCTCTCCGCCGCCGCGGGCTACTTCACGCTCAGGGAGATCGAGAAGCGGGACGCCTGCGCCGCCGCGGGCCGCGCGGGCGACCGGCTGACGGCCGGCCTCAGGCGGAGGATCGAGGAGCTCGGCCTCCCCTTCGTCGCCTACAACCAGGGCTCCATCTGCCACCTGGAGACCGTCGGCGCGATGTTCGTGCCGATGGACTACCTGCGCCTCCGGAAGACCCTCGCCGAGCTCAAGGAGCGGAAGCGCCTCATGGAGGAGTACGGCGCGGCCTACGCCGCGGAGGGCCTCGTCACCCTCGCGGGGAGCCGCATGTACACGAGCGCGGCGGACACGGACGAGGTGGTGGACGAGGCGGTCGAGCGCTTCGGCCGCGTCTTCGAGAGCGTCGAGGCCCCGCGCGCCGCCGCGGGAAGGGAGTGAGGGCCATGGACGAGGGCGAGGCGAGGGAAGCGGTCAGGCGGGCCGGGGTCGAGCTCGTCGACACGGGGCTCGTGGACGGCACCTGGGGGAACCTCTCGATCCGCTTCAAGGGGCCGGACGGCCGGAGCCTCATGGCCATCACGCCCTCGGGGCGCGACTACAGGAGCCTGGGCCCCGGGGACATAGTCCTCGTGGACCTCGCGACGGGCGAGGCGAGCGGCGGGAAGCCCTCCACGGAGACGCCCCTCCACCGCGCGATCTACGCCGCGCGGCCCGAGGTCGGGGCGATCGTCCACACCCACTCGGCGAGCGCCTCGACCGTCGCGGCCGCGAGGAGGGAGGTGCCGCCCGTCCTGGACGACTTCGCCCAGGTCGTGGGGCCGAGCCTCCGCGTCGCCGACTACGCCCTGCCCGGCTCGGGCCGGATGGCCCGCGTCGTCGTCAAGGCGCTCCGCGGCCGCATGGCCGCCCTCCTCGCCAACCACGGCGCGGTCGCCCTGGGGCGGAGCATGGCCGAGGCCCTCCTCTGCGCGCGCATGGCGGAGAAGGGCTGCCGCGTCTTCATCGAGGCCGAGTTCCTGGGCGGCGCGAAGCCCCTCGCCAAGGTGGAGGCCTGGGCCATGCACGAGGTCTACCTGCGCAAGTACTCGAAGCTCGGCGCCGCCGCCGGCGGCGTCCCGGGCGGCGAGTCCCGGACGGGCGGGCGGGGCGAGCGATGAGCGACGCCCACGTCCTCGCCGTCGACGTCGGGACCACGAGCGCGAAATCCTGCCTCTACCGCCTTCCCGAGGCGGGCGGCTCCCTTGAGCTCGTCGCCTGCGCCGGGGCGGAGTACGCGATCCGCATCCTCCCCGACGGCGGGGCCGAGCAGGATCCCGAGGACTGGTGGAGAGCGGCGGCCGGCGGCGCCCGCGCGGCCCTCGCGGCCGCGGGCCTCCCCCCGAGCGCGGTCCGCGGCATGGCCTTCTGCTGCCAGATGCAGGGCCTCGTCCTCGTGGACTCGGGGGGCAGGCCCGTAAGGCCCGCGATGAGCTACATGGACCAGCGGGCGCGGGAGGAGAAGCGGCGCGGCCTGGAACGGGGCATCAAAGTCGAGGGCATGGACCTGTCGCGCCTCCTCCCCTCCCTCTACCTCGCGGGAGGGGTCTCCGCGAGCGCGAAGGACCCCGTCTGGAAGTACCACTGGGTCCGGGCCCACGAGCCCGAGGCCTTCGCCCGCGCGGCGAAGTGGCTCGACGTGAAGGAGTACCTCGTGGCCCGCGCGACCGGCCGCTGCGCGATGACGCCGGATTCGGCCAACGCGACCTTCCTCTACGACACGAGGCCGGGGAGGCTCGGGTGGAGCCCCCTCCTCGCCCGGCTCTTCGACGTCGACTCGCGCCACCTCCCGGAGGTCATCGGCGCCTCGGAGGCGGCCGGCCCCCTCCTGCCCGGGGCCGCCGCCGAGCTCGGCCTCGAGGCTGGCACGCCCGTCTTCGGCGGCGGCGGCGACCTCTCCATGATCGCCCTCGGCTCCGGCGCCGTCGGCCTGGGCAGGGCCCACGTCTACATGGGCACCTCCGGCTGGGTCGCCTCATCCGTCGACCGGCGCGTCGTCGACACGAAGGCCAGGGCGGCCTCCGTCCTGGGCGCCTCGCCAGGACGCTACAACTACATCTCCGAGCAGGAGACCTCCGGCAAGTGCATGGAATGGGTGAGGGACCACCTGGCCCTCGACGAGATAGGCCTCTACCTGGGCGCCCGCCACGTCTGCGAGGATCCGGAGGCGCGCTACGCCTCCGTCTTCGAGCTCCTCGACGAGACCGTGGAGTCGGTCCCGCCGGGCTCCGGCGGCGTCGTCTTCGCGCCCTGGCTCCGCGGCAGCCGCTCGCCCTTCGAGGACCCGGACGCGCGCGGCGTCTTCTTCAACATCGGCCTCGACACAGGGAAGCGCTGCCTCGTGCGCGCCGTCGCGGAGGGCATCGCCCTGCAGAGCCGCTGGCAGCTCGAGGCGATCCGGCGCAAGGTCGAGGCGAGGGGCCCCCTGCGCTTCGTGGGCGGGGGAGCCCGCTCGCGCGCGGCGGCGCGAGTCCTGGCCGACGTCCTGGGCGAGACCGTCGAGACCACGGCCTCGCCGCAGAACGCCGGCGCCCTGGGCGCGGCCATCGTTTGCGCCGCGGGCCTGGGGGCGCTATCATCGCTGGAGGACGCGGCGGGCCTCGTCCCCGCCGCGGCGGCCTACGAGCCGCGGCCCGAGCGCAGGGAGCTCTACGACCTGCGCTACGAGGTGCTCAAGCGGCTGTACTACGACAACCGGGAGAGCTTCAAGGCGCTCAATGCGCCCGCGCAAAGGAAGGAACGATGAGCGAGACACGATACCGGGTCTACGGCTACCGCTGGGCGGTGCTCGCGGCGGCGATGGCGGTCAACTTCACGATCCAGACGCTCTGGATCTCCTACGCCCCCGTGACCGGGGCGGCGGCGGCCTTCTACGGCGTCTCCGAGCTCAAGGTGGGCCTCTTCTCCATGGCCTTCATGCTGGCCTTCATCCCCCTCTCGATCCCGGTGGCCTGGCTCATAGACCGCTTCGGCTTCGCGCTGGTCGTCGGCCTGGGCTCGGCCGCGACGGGGGCTTTCGGCCTCCTCCGCGGCCTCGCCGGCGCGGACTACGGCCTCGCCCTCCTCGCGACCTGCGGGATGGCGGCGGCCCAGCCCTGCCTCCTCAACGCCTGGACCAAGATGCCCGCGGCCTGGTTCCCGGCGCGCGAGCGGGCGACCGCCGTCGGCCTCACGACCATCGCGAACCTCGGGGGCACGGCCCTCGGCCTCGTCCTCACGCCGGTCCTGGCCGCCTCCCTGCCCCTGCCCCGGATCCAGCTCGCCTACGGCGCCGCCGCCGCGGCCTCGGCCCTCGCCTTCGTCCTCGTCGCCCGCGAGCGGCCCGCGACGCCCCCCGACGAGAGCGCCTCGCGCGAGCGGGCCCTCATGGTCGAGGGCCTCAGGCACGCCCTCTCCGTGCCCTCGTTCCGCCGCTACCTCCTCCTGGCCTTCGTCGGCATGGGGGTCTTCAACGGCGTCACGACCTGGGTGGAGGCGATCGTCCGGCCCCGCGGCGTCGCGCCCGCCGAGGCCGGACTCCTCGGCGCCCTCATGCTCGCGGGCGGCCTCGCGGGCGCGGCCCTCCTCCCCGCCCTCTCCGACAGGCGCGGGAGGAGAAAGCCCTTCATCGCCCTAGGCCTGGCCGCGGCGGCCCCCGCCCTCGCGGGCCTCGCCTTCGCGCCCAGCTACCCCCTCATGGCCGCGGCGGCCCTCCTCCTCGGCTTCTTCCTCGTCGCGGTGAGCCCCATAGGCATGCAGTACGCCGCCGAGGCCGCCCGCCCCACGCCGGAGGGCAGCTCCAACGGCCTCGTGAGCCTCGCGGGCCAGGCCTCCGTCCTCCTCGTCTACGCGATGGAGGCGCTCAACGCGGCCACGGGCTCCTTCACGGCCTCCCTCTCGGCCTCCGCCCTCCTCCTCCTCCTCTCGGGCCTGCTCGCGGCCGGGCTGGCCGAGGGCTCGCCGTCCGCCGCGCCGGAGGGCGCGGAGGCCCGCGCCCCGTCCGGCCCGCGCGGCTAGGCCTTCGGCGGCGCGTGCGGCCGCGCCGGCGACGCCCCCGGAGGGCGCGGCGGCGCGGAGGGAAGGAAGGAAGCGTTAGGCGACTGCGCCGAGGGCCCGCGCCGCGAGCCCGAGGAGGCGCGCGACCGCCGTGCCCGGGTCGGGGAGCTCCGGAACGCCCAGGAAGACGCGGAGCCGCTCGCGGTAGTACTCGGAGCCGTAGGAGTACTGCAGGAGGAGGAAGAGGTCGTCTAGGAAGAAGGCGGCCCAGGCGGGATCGACGGAGGGATCGACCTCGCCCTTGGCCTGGGCCTCCACCACCATCGCGCGATAGCGCCCGGCGGAGGCGGCCTCGATGTTCCCCGATAGCCGCGCGGCGAGAGGCGCGAGCTCCTCGGTCGTGCAGCAGATGTAGATGCGGACGTTCTCGGGATCGGCGGCCGAAGTCTCGGCCGCGGCGCGCAGGAGGGCCTCCACCCGGGCCAGGAAGCGGGGCTCCCGGGCCAGGATCGCGTCGATGCTCGACTCGATGAGGCGGTGGAAGTCCTCGATGAGGGCCAGGAAAAGGTCTTCTTTGGTGCGGAAATACTTGTACATCGAGCCGACGGAGATGCCGGCCTCGGCGGCGATCTTGTTGACGTTGGCGCCGGAATAGCCGTTGGCGGCGAAGGCCCGCTTGGCGGCCTCAAGCACGCGCGCGCGCTTGTCGCTGGGCAGCCGCGCGAAGGTGCCGGTCCACCTCGCCTCCCTGTCTTCATCGGTCATGGGCCGAGCATAGTCCGGCGGCGGGCCGCGGCGCAAGGGAGCGCGCTTCCCGCAGGCCTGCCCGGAAGCTCCGTTGCCCAGGCTGGAAGCCCCGAGACCCTGTCCGGATGCCCCTCCGCGGATCCCGCGTTTGACAGGGAAAGCCCTTTTGCGTATATTTCCCTATCGCCGCCCGAGGACAGTGGGCGCCAAGGAGCGAACCATGAGCGCAGAGATTGTCGTCACCGCCGAGAACTTCGACAGCGTGGTCCTCGCTTCGGACAAGCCCGTCCTCCTCGATTTCTGGGCCGAGTGGTGCATGCCCTGCCGCATGATCGCCCCCTCCATCGAGCAGCTCGCGGAGAGCTACGCAGGGAGGCTCGTCGTCGGCAAGGTCGACGTCGACAGCCAGAGCGAGCTCGCCGGCCGTTTCGGCATCATCTCCATACCGACCATGATCGTCTTCAAGGGCGGCGAGGTCGCCCGCCAGAAGGTCGGAGCCCTCCCCAAGCACGAGATCGAGGCCCTCTTCAAGGACCTCCTCTAGCCCGAGCCGCCAGGGCCTTGGCGAGAAGCCTGAGCCCGCCGGACCGCTCCGCGGCCGAAAAAAGCGGGAAGAAGAGGCGGCCCCCCGGCCGCCTCTTCGCTTCTTCGCCCCTTTGCTATTCCCGGCCCCGAGCGGCTACCTTGGCCCGGCCGCCTTCCTAGGGCGGCGGCGGATTGGCCGCGCCAGGGCTCTGGCCTCCCGCGGCCGTGAGGTACCAGGCCCCTGGTCCCGCTTCCTCCGAGCCCGGAGAGCGGCAAAGCGAGCGGGCCGACGAGGGCTTCCAGAGGAATGCGTCCTCCCAAAGCGGCTCGCCGCCCGCTAAGGGCCAGGCTCCCGCGGCCGAAAGCCCGGAGAGAAGCTCGCCGAGGCGCCCCGAGCCCACGGGCCCGGCCTTCTCGGCGTTCGCGTAGAAAAAGCCGCCCATGAGCCCGCCGCCCGGCCTTTCGTAGAGGGCCGCCGCTCCGCTCTCGTCCGGCAGGCCGCCCGCCGCGGACCAGAAGTCCCTGGCGTAGGGCCTCGCGTCGACGCCCCCCGAGAGGCCGAGCTCGCTCCCCGTCTCGTCCAGCTCCTCGGGCAGGCCCTCCGGCGCGAGGTGGAGGACGACAAAGTCGCCGGCCCGGACCTCGGCGGCGGGGAAGCGGAAGCGATAGGCCTTCACGGAGCTCGCGTAGGCCAGCTCGACCCCGCCCAGGTTGCCGTCCGCGAGGACCTCGAGCTCAGCGTAGTCCCGATGGCTGTTGGAAAGGGAGCTGTTCTTCGCGGTCTGGAACTCGGAGAGCCGCAGGCGGGGCGGCCTGGGGTTCCAGCCGACGAAGCCGAGGACGAAGCGCGTCGTGTTCCCGCGCAGGTCGGCGACCTCGCCTGAGAGGAGATAGTCCGCGCCGGGGCTCGTGGACTCGGAAAAAAGCACGCTGAGCCCCGCGCCTTCGGCGACCGCCTCGGGCGGGCCCGATCCCGGAACCTCCTCCGCGGAGCCGCCGGCCGCGCCCGCGGCGGCGGACCGAGCCAAGGCGAAGCTGCCCTCCACGGGCCTGATCTCCTCGTCGAAGCCGAGGAGGAAGAGCCGCTCCCCCGCCGCTCCGGCGGAGAGGAGGGCAGGCGGACGGTAGTCGGCCTCGGGCAGGAGGCCCGGCGCGGGCTCGACCAGGCAGGCCGCCAGGACAGCGGCCGCGGCGAATATGGCGGCCAGGGCTGAGCCAGCCAAAGGCAGACATAGGCCACTCGCCACGCGGCCACCCGCGGCCAGGCCACCCGCGGCCAGGCCGCGGCCGGGACGCCTCCAGGGACGGCGGGCCGGCCCCTCGCGGACCTCCCCCTCGAGTTCACCCATCGGTTCCTCCTCCTTCGCCGAAGGAGGAACGCGCGCGGCCAGCCGGCCCGATTGAGCGCGGGCCGGCGACCTGGTCGAGCGCAGGCGACCTGGTCGAGCGCAGGCGGCATTTCTAGCGCAGGCGTCCTGCCCGCCCGGGCGCCCGGCCCCGGACAGGCAGGACGCAAAGGCGCGGCGCAGAAAAGAAGCCTAGCGGGCCGCCAGGACCTCGAAGCCCGAGAAGGAAGCGCCGCCGCCCAGGCTGCGCAGGGAGACGCCGATGCCCCCCTCGATGCCGAACCAGGTGCGGTACTTCGCCGCCAGGCGGCCGTTCAGCGCCACGGCGAGGTAGCCGGTCTCGGGATCGTAGAGCACCTCGACCAGGTTGCGGTCGGAGATCCTCTCCTCGAGCTTGGCGTCCAGGACCCGCTCCATGTTGACGTCGTCGTCCGACCGGTAGAGCTGGAGATAGGTCGCGTCGGTCCTGCGCTCCTCGGGGTCGCGGGTGAGCCAGACGAGGAGGCTCCGCCCCTCGCCGTAGCCCTTCCGGCTCCTCACGTTGGAGGCGAAGAGGTGGAGGCCGAGGCCCACCCAGCCTTGGCCCTCGGAGCGGGCCGTGAAGCGGTAGAGGTAGGGCCGCTTCGTCTGCTCGAGGGGCATCTCCAGCCGGGCGAAGAAGGCCTTGGCGTCGAGCTGCGAGGCGCGGCCGCCCTCGACCTTCCAGGTGCCGATTCTCGGCCGGGCGGAGCCGAAACCGGAGAGGAGAAGCTCGTCGTAGGGTTCGAGGTCGAGCCGGCCGGCGCGCTCGGCGGCGAGGCGGCCCGCGAGGCCGTCCCGCTCGGCCTCGAGCTCGGCTATCCTCCGCTCCAGCTCGACCGCGCCCTCCGGCAGGGCCTGGCCAGCCTCTTCGGCCTCGCGGAGCGCTAGCTCGAGCTCGGCGACCTTCGCCTCGAGCTCGGCCGCCCTGGCCTCGTAGGCGGCGCGGGCCGCCTCGGTCGCCTCCGCAGCGGCGGCCGTCGCCGCCGCGCCCGCCTCGGCCTCCGCGCCCGCCTGAGGCGAGGCGGCCGCCTGGCTGTCGGAGGCCGACGGGAGGGGGGAGGCGGCAGGAAGGGCTGTAGCCGGGCTTGGGGCCTCGCTCGGGGAAGGCAGCTCGGGATCGGGAGCGGGAAGGCCGGCCTCGGGAGGCGCGAGCCGGAGGCCAAAGGCCTCGAAGGGCTCCGCGGCCGCGTCGTCGGGAAAGGCCGCCGCCAGGGCGGACAGGAGGAAGACGAGGAAGGCGGCCGGCGGCAGGCGATGTTTGCTCATAGCGCAAAGTATAACGAAGAGGCCCGGCTGGACAATACGCCCGCCGGGCGCCGCGCTTGAAGCCGCCTGGCGGCGAAGGCTATACTCGCCTCGTCGGCCTAGCCGCAAGGAGGAACCTAAAGGATGCGCATCGTCATCGCGAACGACCACGGGGCCGTCGCCCTCAAGAACGAGATCGCCGGAGCCCTGCGCGCCGCGGGCCACGAGGTCGCAAACCTGGGCGTCGACACGGAGGAGTCGGTGGACTACCCCGACATCGCCGCCCTCGCGGCCGCCGAGTACAGGAAGGGCGGCTACGACTTCGGCGTCCTCTGCTGCGGAACGGGCATCGGCATCTCCATAGCGGCCAACAAGCAGAAGGGCATCCGCTGCGCCCAGGTCTTCGACCTCTTCACCGCCGAGCTCTGCAAGCGCCACAACGACGCGAACTTCCTCGCCTTCGGCGGCCGCGTGAGCTACTCCGTCCCCGTGATGTCGATGCTGGAGGCCTTCATGAAGGCCGAGTACGAGGGCGGCCGCCACGCCCGCCGCGTGGGCAAGCTCGACGCCATGTGCTGAGCGCGCGCGGCGTCCGCGCCAAGCGCGGGCCC
>ERZ795054.4492-NODE-4492-length-10208-cov-5.348468_pt1 | contig 10208 bp, 6 predicted proteins | sample MGYA00375138_ERZ795054 | MGnify/ENA primary metagenome ERZ795054 (study PRJEB30183, sample SAMN05720215) | anaerobic digester metagenome | isolation source: active sludge of municipal wastewater-treating anaerobic digesters | place: USA | collected 2014-12-23 ...
CGACATCACCCGCGAGCACGTCGGCCACCAGATGGCTATCGTCCTCGATGGCGAACTCTACTCCGCGCCGGTCATCCGCACCGAGATTCTGGGCGGCTCGTGCGAGATCTCGGGCGACTTCGACCTGCGCGAGGCCAATGAACTCGCCAACGTCCTCCAGAATCCCCTCGAAGCCCCGGTCCATATCGAGGAGGAGCGCACGGTCGACCCGTCTCTGGGACAGGACTCGATCGACAGCGGATTCCGCGCCTCGATCATCGCGGCGACCGGCACGTTCGTGTTCATGATCATCTTCTACTTCGCCTCCGGCCTGGTCGCCAACCTGGCGCTGGCTCTGAACGTCTTTCTCCTGATGGGGGCCATGTGCGCCATGGACAGCACCCTGACCATGCCGGGCATAGCCGGCATCGCCCTGGCTGTCGGCATGGCCGTCGACGCCAACGTCCTGATCTACGAGCGCATGCGGGAGGAAATCGCGGCCGGCAAATCGATCCGCGGAGTCGTCGCCGCCGGCTATCACAAGGCGTTTGGAACGATTCTCGATTCGAACGTCACCACGCTGATCGCCTCGGTCATCCTCATCTACATGGGCACCGGCCCGGTCAAAGGCTTCGGCGTGACGCTCACCATCGGCATTGTCGCAAGCTTCTTCACCGCCCTGGTGGTCACCCGCCTGATCTACGATTATCTCCTGTCCAAAAACTGGATCCGCACGGTGCGCATGCTGCCGCTCATCCGCATACGGCATCTGCCGTTCATGAATTGGGGCAAGTTCACCGTCGCCACCTCCCTGATCCTCATCATTGCCGGCATCGGGTACGGGATCGCACGCGGGCACAAGAGCCTGGGCGTCGATTTCGTCGGAGGCGATGTCGTGCAGTTCCGCTTCACCGAGCGGGTTCCGGTGGACGATCTGCGCCGGGTGATGGATCGGGCCGGTCTGGGCGACTCGCTCATCCAGTACCAGCAGCAGATCGGCGCGCCCGAGACGCTCCAGATCATGGCGGGCGTCGGCACAGGCTCGAGAATGGAACAGGCCCTGCAAGAGGGTTTTCCCCAAGCGGGGATGACCGTTGTGGGGACAGACAGCGTCGGGCCGAGCGTGGGCGCCCAAATCCAGCGCTCCGCCATCGTCGCCACGCTGCTGGCCATGTTCGGCATCCTCGTCTATGTCGCCTTCCGCTACGAATTCTCGTTCGCGGTGGCGTCGGTGCTTGCGCTCCTACACGACGTGTTGCTCACGATGGGCATCTACTTCCTGAGCGGACGCCAGCTTACGGCGCCGATGGTGGCGGCGATCCTGACGATCATCGGCTACTCGACAAACGACAAGATCGTGATCATGGACCGCATCCGCGAGGACCTCAAACTGGGGATCCGCGGCTCGTTCCGCGAGTTGATCGACATCGCCCTCAACCAGACGCTAAGCCGGACGATCATCACGGGCACCGCGGTGCTGCTGGCGACCCTGGCGCTCTACCTCTTCGGGGGCAACGTGATCAACGACCTCGCCTTCGCCTTCCTGATCGGCATTCTGAGCGGCACCTATTCGAGCATGATGATTGCCTGCCCGATCGTGCTCTGGTGGCACAAAGGGCAGCGCCCCAAGATCGGCGCCGAGGCCGTGGCCATCGACCAGACGGCGGTTGCGGCTGCGCAGGGCCGGGTCAAGCCGGCCTGACGGCGGCCGCGGTTTGTGCATGCCATCGAAGGCTCCAGCCTGGCCGCAGTGATGCTCGCGGTCGTCGCAATCCAATGGTGGCATTGGGTCAGCTTCGTCCTGGTCATCATCTTCTTTCTCGCCCTCGACCTCGGGGTGTTCCACCGCAAGGCCCACGTCGTCGGATTCCGCGAGGCGCTGGCCTGGACCTCGGTCTGGTTTTGCATGGCCATGACCTTCGCCCTCACTCTGGTGCCCGTGCGCGGACGGGGGGAAGCCACCGATTTTCTCCAGGGCTACCTGATCGAACTGTCGCTCTCGATGGACAACGTGTTCGTCATCGCCGTCATCTTCCGCTACTTCCGCGTCCCCAGCCAATACCAGCACCGCGTTCTTTTCTGGGGCATCCTCGGGGCGCTGATCATGCGCGGGCTCATGATCTGGCTGGGCGCCGAACTGATCCACAGCTACGAATGGGTCCTCTACATCTTCGGCCTGTTCCTCGTCCTCACCGGCCTCAAGATGCTCACGGCCGATGACACCGAGGAAGTCCACCCCGAACGCAATCCCGTCCTGCGCCTGGTCCGCCGCTTCTTCCCCTTCACCACCGAATACGACGGGCAGCGCTTCTTCACCCGCCACCATGGACACCCCGCCCTGACGCCGCTGGCCCTGGTGCTCATCATGGTCGAGACAACGGACCTGGTGTTTGCCCTCGATTCGATCCCCGCCATCTTCGGCGTCACCACCGTCCCGTTCATCGTCTTCACGTCCAACGCGTTCGCCATCCTCGGGCTGCGATCGCTCTACTTCGTCCTGGCCGGCGCCGTCACCTACTTCCGCTATCTCAAGGTCGGCCTCGCCGTCGTCCTCGTCTTCATCGGCTTCAAGATGCTCATCGTCGACTGGGTCAAAATCCCGAGTCGATGGTCCCTGGCCGTCGTCGCAGGCGTCATCATCGGCTCGATCCTCGCCTCGGTCATCGCCGAGCGGCGGGACCGCGCCGCAAAACGCCTGTCCGTGCCCGCGCCGCCCCGGGACTCATGAGTTCTGGCCTATGCCCGCCGCGCCCGCCCCAGAATCGCCCGGCCACCGGTTATGAGGCATTGCTGGCTCCTGGCCGCGGCTCAGCCTGAACTCGCCCGGGCGATTGCCGCGGCGCTCGGCGCCTCCCCGCTTCTGGCCCAGTGTCTCATCAACCGCGGCCAACTCGACGCAGACCAGGCCACATCATTCCTGGCCCCCCGCCTCCGGCATCTGGCCGATCCGGACCGTCTGCCCAACATGCCCGCCGCGGTCGATCGCCTCTGGCAAGCCAGGCAAAGGGACGAGCCCGTGGTCATCTTCGGCGATTACGATGTCGATGGAGTCACCGCGACGGCCCTCCTGATCGAAGTGCTGCAGCCGCTGGGCTGGCGCGTGGCCTCCTACCTGCCCCATCGGCTCGATGAGGGATACGGCCTCACAATCGAAGCGGTCGACCGCTGCCTGGAACGTTCCCCCGCGCGGCTCCTGCTGGCCGTCGACTGCGGTTCCACCACCTACGACACCATCGCCCGCCTCAAGACACGCGGCGTCGATGTCATCGTCCTCGACCACCACCAGGTCTCGTCTCCGCCGCCGCCCGCCGTCGCGCTCGTCAATCCGCAACTCGCCCCGCCCGGACCGGCCAGCCTCCAGCAGCTCTGCTCGGTCGGCCTCGCGTTCAAACTGGCCCATGCCCTGGTCAAGCGCGGGCGCGCCCTCGGCTGCCCGCTCGCCGAACAGTTTGACTTGCGGCCCCTGCTCGATCTGGTCGCCCTCGGCACCATCGCGGACATGGTGCCGCTCACCGGCGAGAACCGCGTGCTCGCCTCGGCCGGCCTCGCCCGCATCAACGCGCTGAAACGGCCCGGCCTGCTCGCTCTCAAAGATGTGGCGCATGTCCCGGGCGCGATCGGCGCATGGGAGGTCGGGTTTCAGCTCGCGCCCCGCTTGAACGCCGCAGGCCGGCTCGAAAACGCCACGGCGGCCCTGGACCTCCTGCTCGCCCGCGACCCCGCAAGCGCGGAGACCGCTGCCCGCCTCCTGGACGCCCAGAATCGCGAGCGCCAACAAATCGAACGAACCATCGCCGAGGAGGTGGTGGCCGCCGTCCGCGCCCGGTTCCGACCGGATACCGACTGCGTCATCGTCGAGGGCAACCTGCTCTGGCACGTCGGGGTCGTCGGCATCGTCGCCGCGCGCGTGCTCCACGAATTCTATCGCCCGACCCTGATCCTGGGCGGCGACGGCTATGCGTGGCGCGGATCCGGACGCAGCATCGAGGGGTTCGACCTGGCCGCGGCTTTGCGGGCGTGTGACGACCTCCTCCTGCGGCATGGCGGGCACGCCATGGCCGCCGGACTCACCATCCGACCCGAGAACCTCCCCGCCCTGCGGGAACGCCTCAATCGCCTCGCCCGCCAGGCGCTCGACCTCCACGATTTGCGCCCGCCGCTCCGCCTGGACGCCATCACGCCGCTGCGCGAACTCACCCTCGAACGCGTGGACGAACTCCAGCGACTCGAGCCGCGCGGGTGCGGCAATCCCCCCGTTCAAATCGTCGTCCCGCGCGTTTCGTTGCGCCGCCCTCCCGCGTGCATTGGGCGGGGTCAGCGCCACATCAAGCTCTGGGTCACGGACGGCGCCGCCACGGGCGAAGCGATCTGGTGGGGCGGTGCCCAGCAGCCATGCCCCGAGGGCTCGTTCGACCTGGCCTGCGCGCCCCAGGTGAACTCGTACGACGGACGCCGCACGGTTCAGCTCAGGGTGCTCGACTGGCGCCCGGCGGAGCCCGCGGAGTGCCTTTCGAGCAGGTAATCGCGGAAGCTCTCGTAGTCCACTCCGAGCCGGTCGTAATCCTCCCGGCACTGGTCCAGAGCGGCCAGCGCCGCAGGCGCCTCCGGCGCAAAACCCAGCAACGCCACAATCTCATCCGGGAATTTCGCCGGATGCGCCGTCTCGATCACCACCGCCGGCGACCCGCCCAACGGCTCGACGGCCAGGTAATCCTCGAGCCCGCGCCACCCGACCGCCCCATGCGGTTCCAACAACAGACGATGCCGCTCCCACGCCGCGCGAATCGCCTCCCGTGTCTGCGCGTCCGAGACCGATGTCGAGTACAGGTCGCCCCGCATCCGGTCCAGGTCAGGCCGGCGATGAATCGCGCCCGCCTCGTCCATCCGCCCCCCGTACGCCGCCACCAGGCGCGCCAGGTTGCTCGGGTGCCCGACATTCATGGCGTTGGAAAGGCAGGCGCGCGACGGCTCGATCTTCTCGTAGCTCCCGGTCGCCAGGAACCTCGGGAACGCATCGTTGCCGTTGACCGGCGCCACCAGGCGCTTGAGCGCAAGCCCCATCGCGCGCGCGACCACCGCGCCCATCATGTCGCCAAAATTCCCGCTGGGCACCGCGAACACCACCGGCTCGCCGCACTCGGCCACGCGCGACGCCGCATAGAAATAGTAGACGCTCTGGGGCAGAAGCCGCCCGATGTTGATCGAGTTGGCCGATGTCAGCGGAATCGCTCCGAGGACCGGATCCGAGAACGCCCGCTTCACCATCGCCTGGCAATCGTCGAACTTCCCCCCGACAGCCACCGCGCGAATGTTCCCGCGCAGGGTGGTCATCTGCCGGCGCTGGCGCTCGCTGACTTCACCAACGGGAAACAGCACAATCACACGGATTCCGGGCACGTCATGAAACGCGCTCGCAACCGCGGATCCCGTATCCCCGCTCGTCGCCGTCAGAATGGTCAACTCGCCCCCCTCCTCCCGAACGAACCGCCCAATCACGCGCGCCATCCACCGGGCGGCGAAATCCTTGAACGACGCGCTCGGGCCGCGGTCCAGACGCATCACATAGATGCGGTTGCACACCGGCTCGAGAGGGACATCAAAATCATACGCCTCGCGGCACACGGTCTCGAGGGCCTCCGCGTCGAGCACGCCGCCCATGTAACGCCGCAGCACCTCCCAGGCGATTCGCCAATACGGCAGGCCGGCGAACGCCGCAATCTCCTCCGGGCTCAGCGGTGGAAACCGCCTGGGCCAGTACAAGCCGCGGTCCGGAGCCTGCCCGCGAAGCAGCGCCTCGCGCAGGCCAACCGGAGGCGACTGCTCGTTGGTGCTGTCGAGAATCACCGGTTCCATCGTTTCGCCCCCGCGTCGGACGCACGCGCTCACATGAAACTCTCGACCCGGAACATGACCGGCGGCGCCTTCACAGCCCCAAGCCGTCCGATCTGCGCCAGAGCCCTCGCCATCGCCCTGTTCGGAGCCTCATGGATCATCAGAATCAAAGGCACAACGCCGCCCTCGTGGCCTTCGGGCTGAAACACCGAGGAAATGCCGATTCGGTTTCGCCCCAGAATCGTCGCCACACGGCCCAAAACGCCGGGCCGATCCACCACCCGCAACCGCACGTAATAGCGGCAGACCGCCTCGGACAGCGCCAGCACCCGTCCGTCTTTCGCGTGGGCCACGAAGGGCGGGACTCGACGCCGGCTCTCGTGCGTGAGATCCAGCGCCGCATCGGCCAGATCGCTCAGCACCGCGCTCGCCGTGGGATCCTGGCCCGCCCCGCGTCCGTAGAACAGCGTGTCGCCAACCACGTCGCCCTGCACAAACACGGCGTTAAACGCGTGATTCACGCCGGCCAGGACATGGCCGTTGGGCACGAGCGCCGGGTACACCGCCACCAGCACCGGCCCGGCCTGCGCCCGCCCCCTGCCCCGGCCGGCCGGCGGATCCATCTGTTTGACCACGCCCAACAGCTTGATTGTGTATCCCAACTGGCCGGCAAACTGGATGTCCATCTGCGACACGTTTCGAATCCCCTCGACGTGTATGTCTTTTGGGTTGACCCAGAACCCGTGCGCCAACGACGCCAGGATGCCCACCTTGTGCATCGAGTCGTGCCCATCGATGTCCAGCGAGGGTTCCGCCTCCGCGTACCCGAGCCGCTGCGCCTCCGCCAGCACATCCGCAAACTCGGCCCCTTCGAGCTTCATGCGGGTCAGGATGTAATTGCACGTGCCATTGACGATGCCGTAGAGGCGCAGGATGCGATTGCCGATGAAACCCTCGCGCAGCGACTTGATGATCGGAATGCCGCCGGCCACGCTGGCTTCGTAATAGACGTTGGCGCCCGAGCGCCCCGCCGCGGCGAACAACTCCTCCCCGTGCGCCGAAAGCAGCGCCTTGTTCGCCGTCACGACCGGTTTGCCCAGCCGCAGGGCCTCGAGAATCATCCCACGCGCCACCGTCGTGCCCCCCGCAAGCTCGACCACAATGTCGACCTCGGGGTCTTTGACCACCTCGCGCCAGTCCAGAGCCAGCAGCGCGCGCGGAATGTCGACCTTGCGCGGCTCGTCGAACGCTTTCACCGCGATCTTGCGCAGATGCACGCGCACCCCCGCCCGCGAACTGAGCAGCGCGCCGTTCCGTTCGAGCGCCTGAAACACCCCGCCGCCGACGGTCCCGCCGCCAATCATGCCCACATTCACTTGCTGCATAAAGCGGGTGAGATTGGGCGAGACCCGCCCGGACGACAACCCCCTTTTTCAAGTCGTTCGTGACGACCAGCGCCAATTCATGAAGACGAAAAGGCTGGAGGGGGGACGTCTCGTCCCCCGCCATTGCGAGTGAACACGGTGTTTCTCGGCGACGGGCCGTCGCCGCTCCACTTCATGAATTGGCCCTGCGTGACGACCAGCCAGCCCGCAGTGGTCCGCATTGGGGGGTCATCCGCTTTGCGGTGGTCACAAGTTGATGAAACATGCGGGCTAGCGCGTGTCCGGGCTGTCAGAGGGCGGCGCCAGCGGCCGGTCCGCCAGCAGGCTCGCCTGCGCGCGCTGCCGATCCAGATCGTCCAACTGACGCGTCGCCTCGCGGAGCAGCAACGCCGGCGGGAGGGATCCGACGCGCTTGGCCAAGGGAGATCGGCCGGCCTGCGCGCGACGGCTGAGATACTCGTCGAGCACGGCCCGGTAGCTCTCGATCAGCGGCACGACCTCGCGCGCCGCGCTGCGCTGAATCGCCTGCAGTCGGCTGACCCGCACCCGAACAACGCCGCGATGCGCGGCGAACTCCGTCTTGCCCATGAACTCCTGAAGCGACAGCACGGTCGCGCGCCGCGGGGCGCGCGGACGCTCCTGGACCTCGACGCGGACGCGGAGGATCTCGGCCAGCTTGTCGAGACTGACTGCCCGGGACCATGCGTTGGGCTGATCGCCCCGCAAGAACCCCTGCATGCTGACCGTCCACCACTTCTCGACATCCAAAAGCCGGCCAAACTGCCCCGAGAAGGCCTGGAGAAAAGCCGTCTGCCAATTCAGCGACCGCGTCAGGGAAAAGACGAACGCCTGGAGACAGCGGCGCCCTTGGGGCAGGGCCTGGAGCTGCCGCACCAGCAACTGCGCGCAGTGGCGATACGTCGTCCCGAGCTCGCCCGACAGAAGTTCCGGCGTCGGCTGACTCAGTTGGGCGAATGTGAGAGGAACCCGATCGAAGAGCCAGGCCCGCATTTCCCCCAGGTTCTCGGCGCCCAGCCGAGTCCGCGGCGCCGTGTCGAGCTGCCCCACCGAGGCCCCCAGCCGCGCGCGCAGTGGAGTCGATGCCACCACCGGGTCCGGACCGATCGCATGGGTTGCACCGGCGGACAGGCCCTCGACCAGCCAGATCGGAATCTCCGCGGGCCGCACCCCCACCTGGCGATTGGCCATCTCCGTCAACACCGCAAGCACGACCGAGCGAACCAGGGCGTCCGGCTCGATCTCCTCCGGCAACTCGAGCGTGTACTGCCAGCCGTCCGAATACCGCGTCGACACAAACGCAGGGGGCGTGCCGGTGCGAAGCCGCGGCTTGATCCGGACATGCACCTTGCCGCGCCAGCGATCCGGCAGATCGATCTCCCGCAGCACGCCGGTCTTGATGCGCTCGCAGGAGACCGCCAGGGGATCGGGCGCCAGGGTCACCCGGTTCGAACTGACCGAGGTGGTCAGTTGATTCAGGGTGGGCATGGTGGCGTACGGACTGTGAACCACAAACTGGCCGGAGCGGCTGTAGACCGTCGCGGCCCGCACCTGCCCCAACACCGCCATCAACACCGCCAGCCCAACCCACCGGCACATCCGCGCCCGGCTTGCGCCGATAACACGGAGCGAGCGGACGGGACCAGAGCGCACCCTTCGTCCGCCTTCACAGACAACTTGCCATGCCTCGACGATCCGATCGCAGGCCGGCGACTCAGGTTGAACTCGCCGGTTTCTCAGACTTCGCCTCCTTCTTTGCAGTGGAAGACGCATCTTTCTTGGGAGCCGCAACCTCGGACTCCTTCTTTGCGGCCTGTTTGTATCCCTCACTCCGATAATCAGTGATGTAGAAACCGCTGCCCTTGAAAATCAGCCCGGCGCCGCCGCTCAGTACGCGCTTGACCCGCCCCTTGCCCCATGTCTTTCGACCGCAATTCTCTTTCAGACACGTCTTGAGGGGCGAATCGGACATCGCTTGAAAATGGTCGAACTCGTGACCGCACTTCTCACACATGTAATGATATGTTGGCATAGAACCGACCGGCGAATGCGCCGGGCACTTCCCTTTACCAAAAACCGGCGACTTTGCAACCCTTCGGGTCCGACACCCTTCGGGCCCGCAGGGCCAATTCATGAAGCGGAGCCGCGACGGACCATCGCCCGGAACCAACGCCTTCACTCGCGATGGCGGGGGACGAGACCCCGACCAAAGGGATTGCAGACTGTGTTTGCGGGCGACGAGGACGTCGCCCCTCCTCTGCTCTGCTCGTGCACACCCAGGCGTAGGAGTGGGGACGGCCTCCCTCCGGCCTTTTCGTCTTCATGAATTGGCGCTGTCGGCCCCGCGAGGCATTCACAACTTGCTTTCCAACCTATGCCACTTACAGTGTGAATCATGCACGCCTCAGGCGCCAGTGGCTTTGGCCCGGCCCCCAACGGCCTGGGCGCCATCGTGCGATTGGGCCTGACCTTGGCCGGCTTCACCTGCGCGGGATGGATGGCCGCAGGACCGGTGGTCGATTGGACCCGGCTGCAGCCCTTCCCAGCCACAGCCCAAGCCCGAACGCTCATGCATGACGGGCAAGCGGTCGTGGCCTTGTGCGACGGCGGCGTCATTCTCCACCACGCACCCGCCGGGAGCTGGCAGCGCGCGGCGACACCCACCACCAACGAACTCCGGTTTGGACTGTTCGCCATGGACCGGTTTATCGTGGCTGGCGACGGTGGCGCCATCCTGACCTCAGACGATGGCCTCGGGTGGGAAATGCGAAACACCAGCACCGGGGCCAACCTGGTGGCGGTGGTGGCCGCGGGTTCGAACATCCTCGCCCTGGGAGCAGGCGGAGCCTTGCTCCGGTCCACGGACGGACTGGCCTGGTCATCTCAGCCGACGCCGACTTTCCAAACGCTCCGGGCCGCTGCCTCTGGGGCGGGGACGTATGTCGCGGTGGGGGACGCCGGGACGGTGCTGAACTCGAGCGACGGCACCGACTG
>ERZ795054.4493-NODE-4493-length-10207-cov-4.192179_pt1 | contig 10207 bp, 11 predicted proteins | sample MGYA00375138_ERZ795054 | MGnify/ENA primary metagenome ERZ795054 (study PRJEB30183, sample SAMN05720215) | anaerobic digester metagenome | isolation source: active sludge of municipal wastewater-treating anaerobic digesters | place: USA | collected 2014-12-23 ...
CATCATGAATCAATCTGATATTGTGGCAAGCGCCTCCACGATAACCACGACACTCACTTATTTATTGTCGGCTATCGCGGGAATCTCCCTTGTCGTCGGAGGTATCGGCATTATGAACATGATGCTTACAACGGTTACCGAGAGGACTAGAGAGATAGGGCTCAGAAAAGCCATCGGTGCCAAAAGAGGAGATATAACGTTTCAATTTTTGATGGAAGCGGTGATGCTAACTTTTTTCGGCGGCGCGGTCGGAGTTGTGTGCGGTTGGGTGGCCGCTTTTGTTATCTCGTATCTTGGATTAATAGACGCTTCCGTAACATGGACGTCAGTGTTGCTTGCATTTTCTGTGTCGGCGGGCATTGGGATTATTTTCGGGTATTATCCTGCGTATAGAGCGGCGAGTTTGAATCCGATAGAGGCGCTGAGATACGAATGATGAATTAACAATTACGAATTACGAATTTTGTCATTGCGAGTGTAGTGAAGCAATCTAGGTCTGGTCCAAATATTTCTGGATTGCCTGCCTGCGCAGGCAGGCTTCGCGGTGCTCGCAATGACGCAAGTTTTTAGCTTGGCTAAGCATGACTTATGGCGTAAAAATATGCCATTGCCTTAACAAAAGTGAGGGCTCTTTTTATTTTTTAAATATTTCCACAGACTTTTAGATTTATACAAGTTGCGAGTGGCGATTTGCGAGAGTAGTATTTGGGCCAATGTCACGCGAGCTAGTATTTTTCGGTTTTATTCTTGGTGTTTTTGTAAGGTCATTCGTTGACCTAGGCTATTCGTTTGCCTTCCTTTTTGCTTTTTGCGGAGCGCTTTTATTTTTTGCCGAATATTTTTATAAAAATTATTTAAATAAAGAGGTGCGATTAAAAGAGGTCGCATTTATTTTTATTTTCTTCGCTCTCGGAATCGGTTGGTACGGTTTAAGAGCGGGAGATACTCCAAGAGTTTCATCACTTCGACCCGGGGCGCAAAGCCTCGAAGTATTCGTTGGCGAAGAGCCGGAAGAGAAGAACGGAAAATTGAACGCGGTTGTGACGTATAACGAGGAGGAAAAAATTCTTATAAAAAGTTCTCTTTTGCCGAGCTATAAATACGGCGATACTTTGCGGATATTCGGTGATCTCAAAAAGCCGGAAAATTTCAACGACTCGTTTGACTATATTTCTTATCTCGGGAAGGATGATATTTATTTTTTAATAGATGACGCACGGGTTAAGGTCCTTGAGACAGGGGGGTGGGTCAACGCTAAAGAAAACACTTTTCGCTGTGCGCGATACTTTCACACAGAGCCTTCACGAGACACTTCCCGAGCCTCATTCGTCTCTTGCCGCAGGTCTTATCTTGGGGGCAAAAGATTCGCTTGGAAAAGAATGGCTCGATAAATTTAAGATAGCCGGTCTGTCGCACATCATTGTTCTTTCCGGCTACAACCTGACGATTATCGCTGATTCGGTGATGAAAGTTGTTTCCCGATTTTCGACGGGCATTTTGCCGTCGGTCTTTGGCGCGATATCGGTAGTGCTTTTTACAATTATGACGGGCGCGGGAGCTTCGACTGTTCGCGCCGCGATAATGGCACTTATAATACTTCTTGCAAAAACGACCGGTCGAGTTTATGAAGCGTCTTCGGCGCTCATTGTCGCGGGCGTATTGATGATAATAGAGAATCCCAGAGTGCTTGTATTTGATATGTCGTTTCAACTGTCTTTTCTTGCCACACTTGGTCTTTTGTATGTTTCACCTTTAGTTAAAGAAAGGCTAAAATTTGTTACAGAAAAATTGGGGCTTCGTGAAATGCTCTCTGCGACAATTGGCGCGCAGATAGCGACCTCACCGCTCATTATTTATAAAATGGGAACATTCTCGCTCGTTGCACTACCCGCGAATATCCTCGTAGTGTTACTGATACCGATAACAATGTTTTTTGGTTTCTTGGCGGCTATTGTTGGTTTCATAAATTATTATATTGCAATCCCTTTTGCCGCGGTTGCATGGCTACTTCTTTCATATATTTTGTCAGTGGTCGATATTTTTTCTTCGCTTCCGTTCGCGACTATTAATATTACTGCGCTTTCTGTATTATCGATCTCAGTATTAATATTTGCGTGCGTTTTCGTGTATAAAAGAAGGGATATATTTTCATCTGAAATAGACCAATGGAAAATAGAAGAGATAAATTAGTTATAAAGTTGAAAGTTATAAAGTTTTAATGTTCAAAAAAGAAAAGTTTAAAATAATAATACTTTCACTCATTGTGCTCGCATGCGCTTTTGTTTGGTATGCAGTTTATAGAGAAGATAGGCACGGTGTACTCACCGTTTCATTTCTTGATGTTGGACAGGGTGATGCGATATTCATAGATGCACCGAATGGTAATCAGGTTCTTATTGATGCCGGGCCGGACAAAAAAGTTCTTCGAAGTTTGAGCGAGGTCATGCCTTTTTATGATCACGAAATAGACCTTATCGCTCTCTCGCACCCTCACACCGACCATATCGCCGGTTTCCTGGATATTTTGCCGCGTTATTTGGTTTCCGGGTTTATCGAGTCTGGAGTTTCAGCGAAGACTCCGGAATATATTTCATTAAAAAAATTAACCGGCGAGAATAATATAAAAGAGATCGAAGCTCTCCGCGGCATGAAAATAGACCTTGGCGGAGGTGCGACGATGGATGTTTTGCTCCCCGGTCAAAATTCATCCAAGGATAATCCTCACGAGGGGATGATGGTGTTGCGATTGGTTTATGGAGATACTTCTTTTTTGCTGACAGGGGATCTGGAAAATGCCACAGAGGACATGCTTGTTTACTTAGAAGGGGAGAACATAAAAAGCGATGTGTTGAAAGTGGGACACCACGGGTCAAAAAACGCGACACACCCGATGCTTCTCGGGAATGTTAAGCCGGAATACGCGGTTATCTCCGTCGGTGTGAAAAATATGTATGGTCACCCCGCTACGGAGACGCTTGAAAGAATTGAGAAATTTGAGATACCTGTTTTACGGACGGATGAGGAGGGGACGATAACGATAAAGAGTGATGGAGAGAAAATTATTGTTCTGCCGTAATGAGATGATATTTAATTAAAATAAAAACCGCCCGGTTTTGCTCCGGGTGGTTTCAAATGTAACTATTTTTTACTTTACTTCGAGGTGTTTCTTTCCTTTGATACATCTGGTGCAGACCTTCATTCTGCTTCCGTCTTTTAGGGTAGCCCACTGAAGATTTACCTGCTTTCTGACGATACCTGTAGGGTTGAATTTGGTTGCTCTAACTCTATTGGAGTATCCTCCAGCCATTATGCTTCCTCTTTTGCAAATTGTGCATGTCTTAGCCATTTACCCTGTTAAGTAAAAATTTGTTTAATTGTTTTTACCTATTTATTACCAATATTAATTAATCGACTGTGAACCCTGTTGACTGCGCTGCAAACAAATTTTAATTTTTACCTAAAAATTTACTAAACAGGGTGAATTTGTTTTTGAATTAAGTTTTTTTATGCTAGCATAAGATTAATTAATTAGCAAGATACGAAAATGGAATCAATTAGCCCTATATTTGGAATAGCAATTCTTATTATGTCTGTTGTGGCGCATGAGGTTTCTCATGGCTATGTGGCATATATATTGGGGGACCCTACCGCTAAACTTTCCGGCAGGCTCACGATGAATCCATTGAAACATATAGACCCCATCGGATCTGTTATTGTGCCTATCATAACATCAATTATGGGGTTTACTTTTGGTTGGGCTAAGCCTGTTCCATACAACCCCTATAATTTGAGGGGAGGAGACAAAGCCGCAGCAGCAGTGGCTATGGCCGGACCCGTGATGAATTTATTTATAGCTTTCGTGTTTGGCGCAGTGATAAAAACGAGACTTCTTGACGGTATTATGCCCATAGAAATATATGGGGTCCTCCTGTATATAGTTCTTATAAATTTTGTGCTCGCCATCTTCAACCTAACACCCATTCCTCCGTTTGACGGGTCAAAAGTGTTTTTCTCTTTTTTGCCTTATAGCCAGAAGAAGATAGAAGATTTTCTTGAGAACAATCAGCTGATCATCCTCTTTATTTTTATTTTCTTTGTTTGGGGATCTATAGTAGAGCCGATTATAAATATACTCATTAAGTACCTATTATCTTAAGTTTTGTTGCAGGCATTTTGAGGCGAGACCCTGTTCCCCCTAGGCCCCCCTTGATTTATTTTACAGACCTGCTATATTATCGCCTACGATGTCAACAATAAACCAATTAGTAAAAAGACCTAGGAAAAAGGTCAGCGTGAGAACAAGAACAGTGGCTTTGGCCAAGGGTTTTAATGTTAAAAAGAACAGACCCGTTGTTTACCCGTCTCCATTCAAAAGAGGAGTTTGCACGGTTGTAAAAACAACTACACCAAAGAAACCTAACTCAGCTCTCAGAAAGATTGCGAGAGTAAGGCTCACAAACGGTATGGAGGTTACGGCATATATTCCGGGAATCGGACACAATTTGCAGGAGCACTCCGTTGTCGTTATCAGAGGAGGAAAGGTTAAGGATCTTCCGGGAGTACGATATCACATCGTAAGAGGAATGCTTGATTGCGCCGGTGTCGACACAAGAAGACAGGGCAGAAGCAAGTATGGAATGAAGAAGCCAAAGGCTAAATAACTAAACAATGAGAAGAAAAATAAAAGCAAGAAAACCTATACAGCCGGATACAGTCTACAAGTCAGTAGATCTAGCTAAGTTTATAAATTACATAATGATTGGCGGAAAGAAGAATACCGCGAGGACGGTCGTTTATGATGCTCTTAAGGAAGTAGGGGAGAAAGCAAAAACAGACAAGCCTATAGAGGTTTTTGAAAGCGCCCTGAACAACGTCGGTCCTGTCACAGAGGTAAGATCCAGAAGAATCGGAGGTGCTACATATCAGGTTCCTAGAGAAGTTAAGCCAAACAGAAGAATGGCTCTAGCCATGAGATGGATAATTTTGGCCGCTGAGGGCAAAAAAGGTATGCCTATGGCTTCAAGACTTGCGGATGAGATAATACTGGCCAGCAAGAACGAAGGAGAAGCTTTCAAAAAGAAAGAAAATACACACAAGATGGCCGAGGCCAACCGAGCGTTCGCACACTTTGCTTGGTAGCTCAAAAATTTTCACAGACAGCTGTGAAAATTTTAAATTATCAATTACCAATTACGAATTAATTTCCGGTAATTGAAACCGAAGTTTTTTGTATTTAAATTTATAATTTATAATTTGTAATTAAACATTATGGAACGTCTCTCGCCTATAGAAAAAGTAAGAAATTTCGGAATCATCGCGCACATAGATGCCGGAAAAACAACAACTTCCGAAAGAGTTTTGTATTATACCGGAAAGAAACACAAGATAGGTGAAGTTCACGAGGGAGAGACTACTACAGACTGGATGGAACAGGAAAGAGAAAGAGGTATTACTATCACCTCGGCCGCTATTACGGCTTTCTGGAGCCCTTCATACATGCCGGAGGGGGATACATCAAAGAGGTGCCAATTTAACATTATTGATACTCCGGGCCACGTAGACTTCACGGCAGAGGTTGAAAGATCCCTAAAGGTTCTCGACGGAGGAGTTGTCGTATTTGACGGAGTCGCAGGAGTAGAGCCTCAGTCGGAGACAGTTTGGAGGCAGGCTGATAAATATAAAGTTCCAAGAATCTGTTTTGCTAATAAAATGGACAGAATCGGCGCATCTTTCGACCACTGCTATAAAACAATTTTGGAAAGATTGAACAAGAACTGCGTTAGAATGCAGCTCCCTATTGGAACAGAGGAAAATCACGAAGGAGTTATCGACCTTCTCAGAATGAAGGCATATTACTTCGAGGGAGATATGGGAAACAAGATTGTTGAGAAGGACATCCCTGAAAATTTGCTTGCTGATGCAAAGGCCGCAAGAGCGGATACTCTTGAGAGAATTGTCGAGCATGATGACAAGCTGATGAATGAATATCTTGAGGGTAAGGAAATTAATCTTGATGAATTAAAGAAAGTTATTAGAAGAGAGGTTATCGCCAACAAGCTTTTCCCTCTTTTCTGCGGATCCGCTCTTAAGAACAAGGGAGTTCAATTAGTTTTGGATGCTGTTATAGACTTCTTGCCTGCTCCGGTTGATATTCCTCCTGTAAAAGGATTCGATCCCGCCACAGAGGCCGAGCTTGAAAGAAAGGCTTCCGATGCCGAACCTTTGGCCGCTATGGCATTTAAACTTCAGTCAGATCCATTCGTGGGACAACTTACATACGTTAGAGTTTACTCAGGAGTCCTTTCGTCCGGTAGCTATGTCTACAATTCCACAAAGGGAACAAAAGAAAGAGTAGGAAGAATCCTTAGAATGCATGCTAACGATAGAGAGGAAATACAGCAGGTCTTCGCAGGAGAAATTGCGGCGGTTGTAGGATTAAAGGACGCTAAAACATCCGATACTCTTTGTGATGAAGACAAGCCGATTATTTTGAATAAGATAGTATTCCCAAATCCTGTTGTGGAATTAAAGATTGAGCCGAAGACAAAGGCCGACCAGGAGAAGATGTCGTTTGCCTTGAAGAGGCTTTCTGACGAAGATCCGACATTTAAGGTAAAGACAGATGAAGAAACATTGGAAACAATTATCGCAGGAATGGGAGAGCTCCACCTCGAGATCTTGGTAGACAGAATGAAGAGAGAGTTTGGAGTAAACGCAAATACAGGCAAGCCGCAGGTTGCATATAGAGAGACCGTCACAACAGAAGCTGAAGCTGAAAACAAATATATCAAGCAGTCCGGAGGTAAGGGACAATACGGTCACTGCGTGCTCACCGTCAGACCTCTTAAGCCGCTTGAAGAGGGTGCAAAAATTCCAAAGAACGTTAAAAGAGATGACCATTTTGAGTTCATCAACTCGATTAAAGGAGGTGTTATCCCTCAGGAATTCATTCCGGCTGTCGAAAAAGGTGTTAGGGAAGCTCTCGGAAAAGGTATTGTTGCAGGATTCCCTATTGTTGACGTGTCGGTAGAGCTTACATTCGGTTCTTCACACGATGTTGACTCTTCAGAAATGGCGTTCAAACTCGCAGGTTCTATGGCCTTCCAGGATGCTTGCAAGAGAGCTAGACCGGTTATACTTGAGCCGATAATGAAAGTTGAGGTTACGACTCCGGAGAAGTTCATGGGTGATGTCACCGGAAACCTAAGCGGAAGAAGAGGTCAGATCGAAGGAATGGAGGACAGATACGGAGTTAAGGCTATCAAGGCCAAGGTTCCATTGTCTGAAATGTTCGGTTACGTTACAACCTTGAGATCTATGACAGAAGGACGAGCCAGCTTCGTAATGGAATTTGATAGATACGAGATCGTTCCAAAGAACGTTGAGGCTGCCATCGTTGCAGGAAAAAAGTAGTTATAAAATCGCTAAATCGTCATTGCGAGCGTAGCGAAGCAATCCAGAAGTTAAATATATTAGAAACCACTTGGACATGTCATGCCCAAGTGGTTTTGTGTTTGCGTGGCCCGTGTGCTAGATTGGTTTCGGAATAAATCGAACATTGAAAGGGGAGATGGCGTGTGATCATCGGAGGAAGTATTCATCCGGACGAGTTCTCGAAGGATCCAATTACCCAAAGACATCTTCGAAACATGATCGAGGGCGAGCGTCAGCGTGAAGAGGATGATTTCGGTCCGGATAGTCGGACGCTCATTCGATTAACTTCATGGCTCAATTACGATCGTGACTTGGCGATTGTCTATGCGCTTGAAAAAAGCGCAGGTACTCGTATATATTTTTTCGGAAAATGTCGTTTCATCGTAAGAAGAAATATGCTGCCGGTACTGCGTCGATGCGAAGTTAAGTTCGAGGAGCTCTATTACAACGGAGAAGTCGTTTGTCCCGGAAGGAAATGTCCTCCGCCCCACTTTGAGAGCGGTAGCGGCTTTCTCGGAATAGATCCTTGGTGCCGGGAATATGTCGAACCATGGGAAGTCTTCGTCGACCATGTTATCGGCAGTAATGCGTACCTCGAACTCATGGAACAGGCTATCGAAGGAAGCGGAGTAGAAAAAGAGCAAGTTTTGAACAGCCTTTGGTCAAGAGTAAAGAGGTTCTTCAGGAACTACTTTAGCCGCGAATGAGTTAGGACGTCGATTCAGCCGAGCATTGTGCTCGGCTTTTTAATTATTTTACCGCCAAATATGTCGCGATTATCGCCGCCGTTTCGCCACGGAGGGTCAGTTTACCGAGGGAGGCGATATGGAATCCTTTTTCTTTTGCCAGTTCAACTTCCCATTCGTCCCATCCGCCTTCGGCGCCTATAAATATATTCACTTGGAAACCGGGTTTCCAAGTGGAGATGTCTTCGCCGTATCGGTCGAAGAATAGCGTAACGCCGTTTTTGGCGGCCTCCTCAAAAGCCTCTCGTATTTTAATCGGCTCGCTTATTTCCGGAATATTTTGTCTTCCGCATTGCTCGGCCGCTTCTTTGGCGATCTTCTGAAGCCTCTCAATATTCAAATTCATTTTGACCGTGCGGGCGGATATGACAGGAATTATTTTTGATACTCCGACCTCAGTCGCTTTTTGAACAACGAGCTCGAAGTTTTCTTTTTTAAGGATAGAAAGGTAGAGATTTACTTTGTTTTGTGGCTCGCTATCATTTTTTATTTTCTTTGACACCTCGGCCGAGAGCTCATCGCTTGAGATATTTTTTATGGTCGCCACGACCTCCTCTTTTTTATCATTAAAGATCATAAATTGGTCTCCTTTTCTTAGTCGGAAGACGTTTTTAATCTGATTTATCGTTTCTTTATCGACGATGGTTATTTTGTCGCCGGAAAGGTCTGTTTTTATATAAAATCTGTGAAGTCTCATTTGTGTATTTTATATTAAAAAAAACTAGATTGCCACGCCTCAGCTAAGACCCGAAGTAGTAGAGCAGAGCTCACTACTGGGCAGGCGCTTCGGCTCGCAATGACGGAAAGAAGGTTTCATGCTAGATTATCAGCGTGGTGAATAACGAAAAACAAATTAAAAGAGTTTCCTTTTTCTTCTATAAAGATAACGAAAAGGCGGTCGCCTGGGAGAAAAAGATAAGGAGCTGGTTTGAGGACAAATATCCTGAAGTTAAAATCGTTCCTCTGCCAAAAGATTTGAACAATTGCGGCACGTCGCCGGAACTTGTTATCGCACTTGGCGGGGATGGGACAATAATCGAGATGGCGCGAAAGGCGAATGGTTGCGGGGTGCTTCTTATGGGGCTTAACCTCGGGAATATCGGGTTTATGGCATCTGTGAGGAGGTCAGAAGATTTCTTGGGGGGACTCAAGAAGGTTATGGACGGTAAATACCGCATAGACTCCAGGATGAAGATGGCCGCGGAAGTTATTCGCGGCGGCAAGGTCATTTCAGAGTTATCTGCAGTAAATGAAATTGTTGTTCAAAATCCTCTTGGCATGGTGGAGCTAGCGGTGGATATCGAAAAATATCCGCTTCAATATATAAGAGGTAGCGGGGTTATGGTTGCGACAGCCAGCGGCTCGACCGCCTATAATCTTTCCGCTCACGGTCCGATAGTTATGCCCGAGTTAAGCTGCTTTATTATTACAGAACTTTTTGACCACAACATTCCTACACCGAGCGTGATAATAAAAGAAGATAAAGAAGCGACCATCAAGGTTGAAAATTTCAGAGAGAATAAAAAAATGACGCTTACTGATAGCGGGGAGTCTGCTGATGTCGTCATCGTAGCCGATGGGGCCGACATTTTCTCGCTTAAGAAGGGGGACACAATAAAGATAAGAAAGTCGGATGATTCGGTAAACTTTGTCGAAGTCGAACCAAACTATTTTTTCAAAAGTCTTAAAGAAAAATTCGCTTTTTAGCAGACCCTGGACATATGTAGAAAAATACGTAGTATCTCTATTTAAGCTACATTTGCTCTTTGTAACGGGGAAAATAACAATAACGTCCTTATGGGTCTTTGACCAAGAAAGGGGAGTTGGTGACTTATGGGCCACTGTGTTCATGATTTCAGCGCGCATACGCCAGCTACGGAGGAAGAGTTAAGGAAAAACGAGCGAGAGACAGATGAGATCCAGAGCACGGCCAAGGTGGCTAGTTTGTGGATGGTTGTTCTGCCCAATGACTGCAAAAGTGCCGAAGAGGTTATTTATCAGAAGGGATTCACGCTGAGGCCTCCGAT
>ERZ795054.4497-NODE-4497-length-10201-cov-17.309482_pt1 | contig 10201 bp, 12 predicted proteins | sample MGYA00375138_ERZ795054 | MGnify/ENA primary metagenome ERZ795054 (study PRJEB30183, sample SAMN05720215) | anaerobic digester metagenome | isolation source: active sludge of municipal wastewater-treating anaerobic digesters | place: USA | collected 2014-12-23 ...
CCGGCCGCGATCAGCCACAGCAGGTGCAGGCGGGTGCGCCACACCAGCAGCGCGCACGCGGCGGTGAGCAGGGCCAGGCGCCAGCTCGGCGCGTCGCCCATCAGGATCCAGCCCGTGGCGAAGAGCAGGCCGATGGTCACCGGCGCCATGCCCGCTCGGAACGCGCGCAGCGAGCGCCAGTCGGCGCGCGCCTGGCCCCAGCGCGCGGCGGCCAGCGCCAGCGTGGTCGAGGGCAGCATGATCCCCAGCAGGGTGGCCAGGGTGCCGGCCCAGCCTGCGGCCTGCCAACCCATCACCGCCACGAACAGCACATTGGGCCCGGGCGAGGCCTGGGCGATGGCGATCGAGGCGTTGAACTGCGCGTCAGTCAGCAGCGCGGCCTGCCCCACCAGATAGCGGTGCATGTCGGGCACGACGGTGATGGCGCCGCCGACCGAAAGAAGCGAGAGCGTCAGGAAGTGAGCGAACAGGTCCCACCACTGGGCAAGGCTGAGCGTGCTCACGGGGCTGGCCCCACGCGCCGCCAGGCCCAGGCGCAGGCCACGAGTCCCAGTGCCGGCAGCACCCACACCAGCGGCAGGCGCGCAAGGCCGATCAAAGCGAACGTGGCGGCTGCCGCCGCGAGCCACGCGCCGCGGCCCAGCGGGCTGGTAGTGATCGAGCGGCCCAGCGACAGCGCGGTGCCGATGATCATCCCCGCCGCCACCGCGCCCATGCCGCGCAGCGCGCCGGCCACTGCGGGCAGCTCGGCGTAGTGCTGGTAGAGCGCGGTGGCCGCGAGCACCAGCGCGAGCGGCACGGCCATCATCCCGGCCAGCGCCGCGAAGGCGCCGCGCAGGCCGAAGTAGCGGTCGCCGACCATGAGCGAGATGTTGCACACGTTGGGGCCGGGCAGCACCTGGGCCAGGGCCAGCACCTCGACGAACTGCTCGTGCGTGAGCCAGCGCTTGCGCTCGACGAGCACGCGCTGCGCGACGGCGAGCACGCCGCCGAAGCCTTGCAGCGCCAGCCCGGTGAAGGTCAGGAACAGTTCGGTGCAGGAGGCCGGCTGCGCCGGCTCGGCGGGGACGGCTGGCGCGCTCACCCGAGGCGCCCCCGGCGCTCAGCCACGCGGCTTGAGCGCGCGGTGGCCGATGTCGCGGCGGAACTGCGCGCCGGCGAAGCGCACCTGGTCGACCGCCTCGTAGGCGCGGCGCTGCGCGGCGCGCACGCTGTCGCCCAGCGCGGTGACGCACAGCACGCGCCCGCCGGTGGTGAGCAGGCGGCCGTCGGCCTCGAGCGCGGTGCCGGCGTGGAAGGTGACGCAGTCGTCGGTGTCGGCAGGCAGCGCGGTGATGGCGTCGCCCTTGCGCGGCGAATCGGGGTAGCCCGCGGCGGCGATCACCACGCCCAGGGCGACGCGGCGGTCCCAGTCGGCCTCGACCGCATCGAGCCGGCCGTCGATCGCGGCCTCGACGATGGGCACGAAGTCCGACTTCATGCGCGCCATGATGGGCTGGGTCTCGGGGTCGCCCATGCGGCAGTTGAATTCGAGCGTGCGCGGTGCGCCGTCGGGGCCGATCATCAGGCCGGCGTAGAGAAAGCCGGTGTAGGTGATGCCGTCGGCGGCCATGCCGGCCACCGTGGGCAGGATGATCTCGCGCAGCACGCGCGCGTGCATGCCGGGGGTGATCACCGGCGCGGGCGAGTAGGCGCCCATGCCGCCGGTGTTCGGGCCGGCGTCGCCGTCGAGCAGGCGCTTGTGGTCCTGGCTGCTGGCCAGCGCGAGCACGTTGCGGCCGTCGACCATGACGATGAAGCTCGCCTCCTCGCCGGCGAGGAATTCCTCGATCACCACCCGGCTGCCGGCCGCGCCCAGGCGGTTGTCGGCCAGCATGGCGTCGATCGCGGCGTGCGCCTCGGCCACGGTGGCGGCCACCACCACGCCCTTGCCCGCGGCCAGGCCGTCGGCCTTGACCACGATGGGCGCGCCCTGGCGGCTCACGTAGTCGCGCGCGGCGGCCGCGTCGGTGAAGGTCTCGTAGCCGGCGGTGGGGATGCCGTGGCGCTTCATGAAGGACTTGGCGTAGTCCTTGGAGCTCTCGAGCTGGGCGGCGGCGCGCGTCGGCCCGAAGATGCGCAGCCCGCGCGCGCGGAACACGTCCACGATGCCGGCGGCCAGGGGCGCCTCGGGGCCGACCACGGTGAAGGCGATCCCCATCTGCGCCGCGAAGTCGGCCAGCGCGGCGGGCTCGGTGATGGGCACGTTCTTCAGGCGCCGGTCGCGCGCGGTGCCGCCGTTGCCCGGCGCCACGTAGATCATCTGCACGCGCTCGGACTGCGCCAGCTTCCAGGCCAGCGCGTGCTCGCGCCCGCCGCTACCGACCACCAGGATGTTCATTCTTCGATCACCGCCGTGGTGTAGACCTGCTGCACGTCGTCGAGGTCGTCGAGCGCGTCGAGCAGCTTCTGCATCTTCTGTCCGTCCTCGCCGGCGAGCGCCGTTTCATTGAGCGGCTTCATGGTGATCTCGGCCAGTTCCGGCGCCAGGCCCGCGGCCTCGAAGGCCTTGGACACGGCCTCGAAGTCGCCCGGCGCGCACACCACCTCGACCGAGCCGTCGTCGTTGCCGATCACGTCCTCGGCGCCGGCCTCGAGCGCGGCCTCCATCACCTTGTCTTCCGAGGTGCCGGGCGCGAACAGGAACTGCCCGCAATGCTTGAACATGAAGGCCACCGAGCCGTCGGTGCCCAGGTTGCCGCCGTGCTTGGCGAGCGCGTGGCGCACCTCGGCCACGGTGCGGGTGCGGTTGTCGGTGGTGCAGTCGATGATCAGGGCCGCGCCGCCCACGCCGTAGCCCTCGTAGCGGATCTCTTCGTAGTTCACGCCCTCGAGCTTGCCGGTGCCCTTGAGGATGGCGTTGTTGATCGTGTCCTTGGGCACATTGCCGCCGCGCGCCTTGATCAGCGCCAGGCGCAGGCGCGGGTTCATGTCCGGGTCGCCGCCGCCGTGACGCGCGGCGACGATGATTTCACGGATCAGCTTGGTCCAGAGGTTGGATCGCTTGGCGTCCTGGCGACCCTTGCGGTGCTGGATGTTGGCCCATTTGGAATGTCCGGCCATGATGCTTTCCTGATGCCTGCGGCCCGCGCGTGGCGGGCGAAAAGTGGTGCTTGCGGGAGGGGCGCGAGTCTATCATCCGGGCGGCATTGCCCTTCGACGCCCCTGCAGCTTCACTCACTCGGAAAGACTCATGGCCGACCCCATCGTCATCGCCAAATCGGGCGACTCGGAACTCGCCCTGCTGCCCGCCCTGGCCAACCGCCACGGCTGCATCACCGGCGCCACCGGCACCGGCAAGACCGTGAGCCTGCAGACCATGGCGCAGGGCTTCTCGCGCCTGGGCGTGCCGGTGTTCATGGCCGACATCAAGAGCGACCTGTCGGGCATCGGCAAGGCGGGCGCGTCCAGCGACAAGCTCAAGAAGCGCCTGGCCGAGCACGGCCTGCCCGAGCCGCAGTGGGGCGCCTGCCCGGTCACGCTCTGGGACGTGTTCGGCGAGCAGGGCCACCCGGTGCGCGCCACGGTGAGCGACATGGGGCCGCTGCTGCTGGCGCGCCTGCTCAACCTCAACGACACCCAGGAAGGCGTGCTCACGCTGGCCTTCAAGGTGGCCGACGACAACGGCCTGCTGCTGCTCGACCTCAAGGACCTGCGCGCCCTGCTGCAGTACCTGGGCGACAACGCGGCGCAATTCAAGACCCAGTACGGCAACATTTCGGCGGCCAGCATCGGCGCGATCCAGCGCGGCCTGCTGACGCTCGAGAGCCAGGGCGGCGACAAGTTCTTCGGCGAGCCCATGCTCGACGTGGCCGACCTGATCCAGACCGTCGACGGCCAGGGCGTGGTGAATCTGCTCGCCGCCGACAAGCTGATGAACTCGCCGCGGCTCTACGGCTGCTTCCTGCTGTGGCTGCTCTCGGAACTGTTCGAGAACCTGCCCGAGGTTGGCGACCTCGACAAGCCCAAGCTGGTCTTCTTCTTCGACGAGGCGCACCTGCTCTTCGACGACGCCCCCGCCGCGCTTACCGCGAAGGTCGAGCAGGTGGTGCGCCTGATCCGCTCCAAGGGCGTGGGCGTGTACTTCTGCACCCAGAACCCGATCGACATCCCCGAGAAGGTGCTGGGTCAGCTCGGCAACCGCGTGCAGCACGCGCTGCGCGCCTTCACCCCGCGCGACCAGAAGGCGGTGAAGTCGGTGGCCGAGACCATGCGCCCCAATCCCAAGCTCGACATCAACCAGGTCATCACCGAACTTGCGGTGGGCGAGGCGCTGGTGAGCCTGCTCGACGCCAAGGGCCAGCCCGGCATCACCGAGCGGGCGTGGATGCTGGCGCCCGGCAGCCAGCTCGGGCCGCTGACCGAGCCCGAGCGCAAGGCGCTGATCGCCCAGTCGGTGGTGGCGGGTGTGTACGACAAGACGCTGGACCGTGAAAGCGCCTTCGAGAAGCTGCAGGCCGGCGCCGGTGCGGCTGCGGGCGGGGGCGACGCCGGCGCCGCCAAGGGGGGCGCGGCCAAGCCCGCGCAGGAGGATGGCGGCCTGATGGGGCAACTGGGCTCCATCCTGTTTGGCTCCACCGGGCCGCGCGGCGGCCATCGCGAAGGCATGCTCGAATCCGCCGCCAAAAGCGCGGCGCGCTCTGCCAGCACGCAGGTGGCGCGCGAGATCACCCGCGGCATCCTGGGCAGCCTGCTGGGCGGCAAGCGTCGCTAGCGGTGCTGGCCGCGCTGCAGGCCTGGCCGCCGCTGGCGGCGCTGCGCGCCTCGGCCTGGGGCTATCCGGTGCTCGAGATCGTGCACATCGCCGGCTTTGCCCTGCTGGTGGGCAGCCTGGCGGTGCTCGATGCGCGGGTCTGGGGCGCGGCGCGCGGCCTGCCGCTGGTGACCCTGGGTCGGCTGGCGGTGCGCATGGCGCTGCTGGGCCTGGCGGTCGCCGCCACCGCGGGCCTGGTGCTCTTTGCCACGGGGGCGGCGGAGTTCGCGGCCAATCCCGCCTTCCGCCTCAAGCTGGTGTTGATCGCGATGGCGCTGGCCAACGCGGTGCTGTTTCATGTGCGTGGCAGCCTGCAGCGCGCCGATGGCGTGGCGCGCGCTCAGGCCCTGGCCTCGGCCCTGCTGTGGATCGGGGTGATCGCCGCCGGCCGCTTGATCGCCTACGTTTGAATCGGGAAACTCAACCCAACGGCCGCACTTGCCCTACCCGGAGACGCGCATGACCACTCGACGCAGCTTGCTTGCCGCCCTCGCCCTGGCCCCCCTTGCCGCGCGCGCCCATCACGGCTGGTCCAGTTTCGACGAGGGCGCTCCCATCTTCCTGGCGGGCACGCTCAAGAGCGTGCGCTGGACCAACCCGCACGCCGAAGGCGTGCTCGCTGTCGCCGCCGGTCTGGCGCTGCCTGCCGATCTGGCCAAGCGCACTGTGCCGCCCCAGTCGGCGAACGTCGACGGCGCGGCCGTGCTGGCGCGCTCCACCGTGCCCGCGCAGGCGGCGGGCGATTGGACGCTGGAGTTCGCGCCGCTGTCGCGCATGCAGGCCTGGGGGCTCGCCGAGGCGCCCGCCGTCGGCACGCGCATCGAGGCGGTGGGCTACACCGGCCCGAAGCTGGGCCGCCTGATGCGCGTCGAGTACCTGTTCATCGATGGTCGCGCCTACGGCCTGCGCTCGTCGCCGCGCTAGCCGCGGCGTTCAGGCCGCCGCGCGACTCGACTAGGCGCGCTGCTCGAAGCGCGGGAACAGCAGGTTGTTCTCGAGGTGCACGTGCTCGTGCACGTCGTCGATGAACTTGCGCAGGCTCGTGTAGAGCGCCCGCCAGGTCGGGCAGGCATCCTCGGGCAGGGCCAGGCCGTGGGCCAGGGCCTCGAGGTGAGCGAGGCGCTCGCCGTGTTCGTCGTGCTCGAAGCGCATGCGCGAGATCGGCGCGCCGAGCATCGGGTGCCCGCCCTGCAGGATCAGCGGAAACAGAACCTGCTCTTCCTTGGCCATGTGCTCGTCCAGTGCCTCGGCGGTCTCGCGCAGCGCGTCGGCCAGTCCCACCGGCACCTGCGCGTGGCCGGCGTGGCGCACCTCGACGCGCGCGGCCAGGCGCACGAGCTCGGGCAGTTCGCGGCGATGGGTCTCGTGGTAGCGCGTCAGGAGGTGGCCAATCAGGGCAGCGGTGTCCTGGGGCACCTCGGGCGGCGCATCGGCCGACAGGCGCGCCAGAGCCACTTCAATCTCGGCCAGCGGCGCGCCGCGCTCGGCGGCGGCCTCGGCGAGCGGGCGTGCGCCGCCGCAGCAGTAGTCGATGCGGTGCGCGCGGAACACGGCGGTGGCGCCGGGCAGCGTGGTGGCGATGTCGGCGACGGTACGGTCGGCGTAGGGCATGGCCGGGACTCCTGAAGGTCGATCGCGAAGGTGCGAGCCCTCAGTGTCTGGGCCACGGCCGTGGCGCGCTTGATCCGCCACAAACCGCACGGCGCGGAGTAGGTCTGCCTACCTCCAGGGTTGAACAGGGCTTGCCGCCGAGTGGGGCGATGCGGCCGGATTACTTGCGCGCCTTGATCGGCACGACGCTCTTGCGCGCGGCGGCCGGCTGCTCGGGCGGCCAAATCACGCCGCGGCGCGCGGCCATGGCGTGACCCGCCGCCTTCCAGTCAGCCGCGGTGAGGGCGCGGCGCAAGGCGGGCAGGATGACCTGCTCCTCGGCCTGGATGTGGTGCTGGTAGAGCGCGGTCCAGCGGTCGACCAGCGCGGGGTCGAGCAAAGCGCGCTCGCCCGCCTCGATGCGTGCCAGGCGCTCGTCCATGGCCTTCCACAGCTCGGCCGTGGTGGCGTGGTCCTCCTCGATCGAGGTGAGCGTGGGGGCCAGGGTGGCGAGCTCGTCGCTGCCCAGGCGCGCGCGCAGGCGCGGGAACAGATCGACCTCCTCGTCCTCGTGGTGGCGCGGGGCGGCCTCGTTGAAGTAGCGGCGGATCGAGTTGGCGGTGACGCGCGCATCGGCGTTCGCGCCCTCGGTGCCGACGTGCTCGTTGAGCCGGTGCATCAGCGAGCAGAAGCGCAGCACGCGCTCGTGGCAGGCGAGCCAGATCTCGACGGGATCGTCGAAGCCGGCGGCGGGCGAGAAATACTCTGGGGCGACCATCGGAGTGGAGGCGCTGGCACCAGTGGGGTAGCGCATGCTCGCGCAATCGCGGCAGCAAGGTCTTGCCGCAGGTCACACGGCAGCGGGTGGCGTGGCGGGGGGGGCGTTCGGCAGAGCCTCGAGCGGCCGGAAGATCCCGTGCGCCGCGTCGAGCACCAGCACGCGGCCGTCCTCGATCACGTAGTACCAGCCGTGCAGGGACAGCTGCCCCTGCTCGACGCGCCGCGCCACCATGGGATAGCTCATCAGCCGCTCGAGCTGCAGCACGATGGAGCGCTGCTCGACGCGCCGTAGCGCCTCGGGCGAGGATTGCACCGGCAGCACGGCGTCGCGCGCCAGCGCGAGCCAGGCCTTGAGGTGATGCGCGTCCTCGGGCACCTCCTCGTACAGCGCCCGGATCGCTCCACAGTGACTGTGGCCGCACACCACGATGTTGTGCACCGCGAGCTGCAGCACGGCGAATTCGATCGCCGCGGCGGTGCCGTGGAATCCGGCCGACATGTCGGCCGGCGGTATGAAGGCCCCCACGTTGCGCGAGATGAACAGGTCCCCCGGCCCGCAGTCCATCAGCGCGTAGGGGACGATGCGCGAATCGGAGCAGCCGATGAACAGCGTCTTGGGCTGCTGGCCCTCGGCCACCAGCTTGCGGTAGGTGGACTCGAAGCGCGGGAAGAAGTGCTGCTCGAAGCGCGCCAGGCGCGACAGCAGGCCGTCGCCCTGGCTCTGCGCGTCGTTCATGGTTCGGCCCCGGTCATTGCACCAGCGGGGTGTCGGCCTGATCGAGCGCCACGCCATCGACGCGCGCCTCGGCGGCCAGTACCTGCAGGTACTGCCGCAGGGCGGTGGCAAACGAGATCTGGCGCAGCGACTGCGCCACCGCGCCGCGCACCGCCTCGAACGCCGGCTGCACGCCCGGCTCGCGCGCCAGCACCTCGACCACGTGCAGGCCGAAGCGGCTGTGCACCAGGCGGGGGAGCACGCCGACGCCGAGCTGGCCAAAGACCTCGCGGGCGAATTCGGGCGCGCAATCGTCGCTGGTCAGCCAGCCCAGGGCGCCACCTTCGGCACCGCTGGGGCAGTTGGACAGCGTGCGTGCAGCGGCGCCAAAGCGGTCGCCGGCAGCGTCAGTGCCGCGAGTGCGCAGGTCGATCAGGCAGGCCTCGGCTCTCTGACGCAGCGCATTCACATCAACCCCGGGGGTCACCGCGAACAGGACGTGACGCAACTGAACCCGCTCGCCCACGGCATGACGCGCGGCGTGCGCGGCGAAGTGGCGGCGGCAGGCGTCCTCGGAGGGTTCCGGCAGGGCCAGCTCGCGCTCGAGCAGCGCCTCGATCGCCAGCGAGGCGGCCTCGCTGATCACGCCGCCGACGGGCGCCGGATCGTCGGCCGGCAGCAGGCCCGCCCCCATCGCCGCCTGGCGCAGCAACTCGGTGCAGGCGCGCTGGCGCAGCTCGCCGGCGTCGAGCAACTCGGCGGCGTGGTTCAGCGCAACCTCGTTGATCCGGGCGATTGCGGTGGCGGCCGCGACGGTGCCGGGCGCGCTCATGCGGCGCTCCGCGGGCGGTTGTGATCGGCCGGGACGTTCAGGCGGCGCGCCCTGACCAGCTGGTAGGGACGGAAGACGTAGGCGATGGTCCCGAAGCCGCTCCACACATGCACCAGGCGGCTGAACGGGAAGAGCAGGAAGATCGTCATGCCCAGCAGCATGTGCACCAGGAAGTGCCAGGGGATGCCAATCAGCGGGGTCGCGTCGGGACGGAAGGTGGCGATGCCCTGCAGATAGGTGGCCAGGGTCAGCATGATCTGGGGATCCTTCACGTGGCTCAGCGAGGCCGGCAACGTGGCCAGCCCAAGGCTGAGCTGCACCCACAGGATGATCAGCACCGCCAGATCGGTGCGATGGCTGGTCAGGCGGATGCGCGGGTCGAACAGGCGGCGGTGCAGGAGCATGGTCAAGCCGATGAAGCAGATTGCGCCCGCCACGCCGCCGGCCACCACGGCGAGCAGCTGCTTTTGCTGGGCCGTCATCACGAGTTCATAGACCGAGTGCGGCGTGAGCTGGCCGAACAGGTGGCCGAAGAACAGGAACAGGATGCCGAAGTGGAACAGGTTGCTGCCCCAGCGCAGCTGCTTGGCGCGCAGCAGCTGCGAGGAGTCGCTCTTCCACGAGTACTGGTCGCGGTCGAAGCGCGCGAGGCTGCCCATCAGGAAAACCGCGAGGCAGATATACGGGTAGACGACGAAGAGGAAGTTGTAGAGCGTGCTCATGTGCGGGGCTCCTCAGGCAGCGCGTCGCGCGTGCGACGTCGCAGGGCGAACGAATTGGATCGGTTGCGGCTGGTCCGGCTTGCTCTGGCCGCGGCTGTCGCAGCCGCCGAAGGCCTCGGGCTCGGCCCAGGTCTCGTCGAGCGGTGGCTCGTCGGCCAGCGACACCGGCTCGACCTTTTCGCCCGCCAGGTCGAGGACGGCGGCGAGCACGCTGGCGTAGCCGCTGTTGCGCTTGAGCAGCGCGCTGAAGATCGCGCGCACGATGTGCGCGGTCTCGCCCAGGAAGGCGCGCGCCGCGGCCGGCGGCTGCGTGCTGGCGAACTCCAGCACCACCGGCAGGTGGTCAGGGAACTCGCCCTCGGCCAGGTGCAGGCCCGCGTGCTCGTAGTTCTGCGTGAGGTCGATCATCGCCGGGCCGCGGTCGCGGCTGTCGCCGTGGATGTGCTCGAACAGGTGCAGCGCGGTCTGCCGGCTACGGTCGAACAGATCGACGTAATCGGCCTCGATGCGCAGTGCCGGCTGCGTGGCCAGCCGCGTGGCAAGCAGGTCGATCTCGTCGAGGCGGCTGGCGGGCAGCGCGGCCTCGGCGCGCAGCGCCGCGACGAGTTCGGGCAAGGCGGCGCGCAGCCCGGCATCCGGGTAGCGCAGCAGCCAGGCCAGCGCGCGCAGCGAATGCGCCATCCGCGGGGCGGGGGTGTCAAAGAGGTTCATGGCTAGACCTCCGCCTTGATCGGGATGGTGCGCTTCTTCTCGCTGCCGAACAGACTGGT
>ERZ795054.4500-NODE-4500-length-10200-cov-3.698965_pt1 | contig 10200 bp, 8 predicted proteins | sample MGYA00375138_ERZ795054 | MGnify/ENA primary metagenome ERZ795054 (study PRJEB30183, sample SAMN05720215) | anaerobic digester metagenome | isolation source: active sludge of municipal wastewater-treating anaerobic digesters | place: USA | collected 2014-12-23 ...
CCCTCGCGCTCCTCATCGAGGCCCGCTTCGACGGCCGGGGGCGCGCCCACAACGGGTACGACGCCTGCGACCTCGCCCACTGTGTCGTCTACCGCGGATTGACCGGCGCCGCCGGCGATAAACCGGAATGGAGTGTCGATCCCCGTTCTCTTCCGTGCGGCGCGCACTTCCACGCCGCGTGCGGCGGCCGCACCCTGGGAGAGCGCGTCTTCGGCCGCGCCGGAGCGTCCTGCGCCGGTGTCCGCGACCGCCTGGTGGAGACCGGCACCGCTCTCTGCGGCGCCGAGGCCTGGACCGCCCGCATAGGGGACGCGGAACTCGCATCCATCCTGTCCGCCCGGAACGCTCCGGCCCGGTCCGGCCTGTCGATCCGAATCGATGACCATACGCGACGGGTAAGCCTTCGCTCCGGCGGCGAACTCCTCGCGTTCCCCGCCGAGGACTTCAGACTGCGCGTTAACCGCCGCAAGGGTTGGAATTTTCTGAAAAGCAACGACTACCGCGTCGAAACCGTGAGCGAGGAGGGAGAGAGCGTCTTCGTCTTTACGGGAATCGGCAACGGGCACGGGGCGGGGCTCTGCCAGCGGGGGGCCGTCGAGCTCGCGCGGCGCGGATTTTCCCGCTACGAAATACTGGCCCATTACTATCCGGGTGTTCGTTTCGGCCCCACGGTGGAAAAGGCTGACGGCACGCCGCCCGGGGTTTCGTACGTGCTGTTCGATCCCGAAACCGACGCGATTGCTGGCGCGAGCCACCCGGCGTTTGTCAACAGGGAACTGCCCGCCGGTTCCATTTTGAAGCTTATCGTCGCGCTCTACTGCGCCGCCGAGCGGCCCGACCTCTTCGACGCGTACCGGTACCGCTGTGCGGGCCGCGCCGGGGCGCCGCTTCCCGACAGATGCTGGACGCCGGACGGCCACGGGGAGACCGGTATTGAGAGGGCGCTTTCACACTCATGCAACCTGTACTTCGCCTCGCTCCATTCGGAAATCTCCGGGGAATCCTTCCGCCGTTTCCTCGATTCCCTCGCCGGGGCGCGTGTCCGGGTAAGCCTTCCGCCCGTTTCGGGCCCGGACGGATTCGCGCGGCTCCTCGCCGGACTCGATTACCGGGTCCGATTCACTGTGCGCGATGGTATCGCGCTCGCGCGGCTCCTCGCTCCGGGGGGGCGGGAGGACCCGCGGCTCCGCCTTTCGCCCGAACGACGGGATATCATCACCCGCGCGCTGTATGAAACCATGATCTCGGGGACCGCCGGAAACGGTACAGCCGAAAGCCCGGCGGCGCACCACGACCCCTGTGGGCTACCGTGGGGCAAAACGGCCACGGTATTGTCCGGAAGCAACAGGCTGACCGGCTACGGGCTCTTTCTGGGCGGAAAGGGCGGCCGGGGCGTCTTCATCGCCCTGCGGGGCGGCACGGGGGCGAAAGCGGCGCGGCTGGCGCCGGGCCTGCTCGGGCGGACGGAAAAGGCTCCCGCCGAAAAAAAATGAATTTTATCCCGCCGCGGGTCGATATATTCCATATATACGTCCATACGCACGCATATATCATTCACCGGATAAAGAGGTTCTTTATGAGACGAGCAATACTATCCATAAGGCTGACAGCCGGAACGGCGCTTCTCGCCTTTATGGCCGCGCTTATGCCCCTGTACGCCCAGGAGGCCGCGAAGCCCCCGGCGGAAGATAAGAAGGATGCCGCGCAGCCGGTCGAGGACATCGGCGGCTGGCGCGTGAAGGACTTCAAACCCTACGTTCAGGCGATGCGCGACCTCCAGAAGCTCAGCCGCGAATACTCGGAGAACCTTTTAAAGGTGGCCATAGACGAATATTCCACGGGCCTCGACATCCTCGAGGACATGGAGAACGAGGTCGCCAAGCTCACCGCCGCCAACAAGGACAAGAAGAACCTCAACGAACGCTGGTACTGGCAGGAAATCGACCGCAAGAACCAGGAGGCCCGGCAGATCGCCAAGCTTCGCTATGACGCCAAGATGAAGGCCGTCACCTTTTTCACCAGGGCCATAAACAAGCTCGACGAGGTCCAGTTCACCGAGGTGCGCAAGGACCCGAAGTTCGTCACCTTCCAGTCGCGGCTCTACCAGGTGTACGTGTCGTGCCAGTACGACGTGCAGAACCTGAAGCCCTGCATCCCAATCCTCGAGCGCTACATAGCCCTGACCGAGGCGAACAGCAAGGACGTGTGGGCCTACCGTTATCTTACCAGCTGCTACGGCTTCATGGAAAACATGGTGGGCAAGTTCCGCCTGGGCTCCGAGGAGGAGGCGCTCAAATACAAGCAGCTTAAAAACCGCAACATGCTCAAGGCGACGGAGATCCAGTACGGTGTGGATTCACCCGAGTACAAGCACATCCAGGAGATCGTCGAAACCGACGAGAAAAAGACCGAGCGGCTTAACGACTTCAAGTGATATAACATCCCCTCAGATAAACGAAGAAGGCGATGATTCCACTCATCGCCTTCTTCGTTTTTACGGTTTTCGGGTGTGTCCGGTTTCCGATCGCTTCAGAGTGTCCGCCCCCTCAATTCGTACGGCACGAATGGCGGGAGCATTCCCGCCCTGCCGCTCATTTACGGCAGGAGCGGATCGGTCAGCGGGGCCGCGGTCGTCCTGTACGAACGGCCGTCGTAGCTGATCGAGACTTTCAGGATAAGCCCCTCGGGAACAAAGAGCCTTATCGGATCGGGCTGGAGGATGTTGTTTGCCCGCTCGTAGCGCTCCTTTTTCAGATTGAGCTCCCAGCGCTCGGCGGCGAGCACCAGGATTTCCCCGGCGGCCACCGGATGCCTGAACACGCGGCGGGTCTCCGCGGGACCGGTATCGGTGCGGCCGGCCTCCGTACCGTTTATCGTTATCCGGTAAAAGAGCGTCTTTCCGGACGGCGGCCCCGGCGTGTCGTCGATGGCCTCCAGCTCGAGATTGTGGCCGTCCGGCGCGCGATAGACGACGGTCTTCGCGTACCGGTAAACGGCCCTGGCCGTCGCGGCGTCGATGACCTCGGTGCGCTCGCCGTCCGATACGACAAGCAGCCGCCCGTCGGGACCATCATGGAATACGGCGGCGCCCTCCAGCGCGAGCGGGACCCTGGAATCCCCTATGACACAGCGGAAGCCGGAGTCCGCGCGCTCCAGCACGACCGGCCGGCCGTCGTACAGCGTGAAATCGACGACCCCGCGCGCTTCGAGGATTCTTCCCTCGTTGAGGTTCGCCGAATACAGGGTTCCCCCGCCGTTTTCGAACGGACCATACAGGGCATAGAGCGTGGCGCCCGAGCCGCGAAGCCGCTCCGGCGCCGTCCCCGCTCCTTCCAGCGGTAACTCGATCGGCCCGGCTTCGTCCGGGATCCAGCGCCCGCAGTATGTCCGGCCGCCCTCGGCGCGCACATAGAACACGGCTTCGCTTTCTACCGCGAAACGGACGACTCCCGGGCTTATGGGAAGGGCCTTAAGCCCCTCGTCGCCCACCGAATGGAGGGCCCCGCCCTTCAGGAGCGCATATATCCCCGGGGCGGTCGCGGTTTTTACATCCGCCGATGCCGGAACGGGTATCCGGACGAGACACGCCGCGGCGGCGAGCGAGATCATGAAGTACGACAGCGCGGGAAGGTTCCTAGAGCTTTTCAAGGATGTCAGCGAACTCCGATTTGAATATTTTCGCCCCCAGGGCGCTCTGTTCGTCGACGATTTCGTTCAGTATCTCGGGGGTGGTGAGCGGGTTTATGGTGACGGCGCGGAGCACCACGATTTTCTGAGGATTGTAGCGCGTGGATTCGACCATGGTGCGCGAAACAAAGCTGTTGTCCTCCTGGCGGATGGCCCTGTGGAGCTCGATGTTGAGATCGTTGAGGGCCTCGTTGATGCGGCGGAGCCGCTTGAGGAGCTTGATGACGCGATAGGGATCGGCCTCGTCGTCGATCTCGCGCATGAGCGCGTCGAGCCTGCACTGGATGTCCCGCGGCACGTATCGGTAATTGAATATGAAAATCTCGGGCGCGTTCATCGCCTCGAAGTCAGGATGGCGCGTAACGATGTCCCTGAGCGTTCCCGTGATGTCGAAGGCGTGGTCGAAGAGTATCCGGAAGCCCTCCTTGCCGAAGATCTTGAATGTGACCCAGGGCTTCAGGCACGAAAACGGGCGCGAGCCCTCCACGGTGAAGCGTCCCTGGTCGACGGAATCGGGGCGTATGATATAATTGGAGGCGTGCTTGATGTAATTGAGGGCGGTTTCGTTCCGGAAGAGAATCATCCCCATGGAAAGCGGGGAGTACATGAGCTTGTGCGCGTCGAAGGTCACGGAATCGGCGCTCTCGATGCCTTTGAACAGGTGCCGGTACTTGTCGACGATGAGGAGCGCTCCGCCCCAGGCCGCGTCGACGTGGAAGAAGGTTTCGTTCTCGTCGGCTATACGGCGGAGCTCAACGAGGTCGTCGATATTTCCGGTTTCGGTGGTGCCGGCGATCCCGATTATCGCGACGATCTTCGTCTTTTCCTCGGAACGCTCGTTCTGCTCCCTGATCTGCGAGCAGACCTGCCGGAGGCGCGCGATATCGATCCGGTTGCCGGAGTCCACCGGGATCTTGATGACGTTGTGGTTCCCAAGCCCGAGGATGCGGGCGATCTTCTCGATGGAATAGTGGCCGCGCGCCGACACCAGGATTACGGCCCGCCGGCAGTTGTAATACCGGTACGCGTCGTAGATGCCTGCCTTGCGGATGCCGGGAAAGCGACCGCTGGCGGGAAAGGCCTTGTTGCGCGCGACCATGAGCGCGGTGAGGTTGGCCATGGTGCCGTCGAGCGTCACGTTGCCGAGCGCGATGCGGTGGTTCTGGACGTGGGTCCGGTAGAAGTTCGGCGAGCGGTCGAAGATGAGCCGGTGTATCCACGCGATGAGCTCCCGCTCAAGGAAGGTCGAGGCCTTCGCGGTCTCTATCTTCACCTGGTTCTGGTTGAGGGCGGCGATTATCATCTCCAGGAGGATCATGAAGTAGGGAATGGCGCTGGTCATGTGTCCTATGTAATAGGGATTGCCCACCTTGACGGAGTGCGCGATGACCTTGCTCTTGATCTCGCCCAGGATGTCTTTAAGAAGGCTTGGATGGCGCGGAATCTCCATTACCGAGAAGATTTTGGCCAGTTCCGGAAGGGATATCTCGCTGTGAATACCGCCCTTGGATTTGAAAAAATTGTGGATGAGGTCGAGAAGCTCGTGGCCGAATTCCAGGAACTTGTCGGGGGAATCCGGCATAATAAACAGCTTGCGCAGATGTTCGAGGTCGGCCCGAACCTCTGTCGTTCGTTTTTCCTCAAGCGTGTCGAAGAGCTTCATGGTGTCCGGACGCCTGCCATAGAGTTTGTGAATGAGGCGACGACCCTCCCGCTGCGCGGCCCCGCCCCATCTCATGAATCATAATTCTATTTTGCAAGTACTTTTACGCTATAATGACGCCGCTCGGCCCGAAACCTCCGGCAGGACCATACGGGTAATGCCCCGTAACGCCCTCCGCACACGCTGGACAAGAATGTATCAACTTCCATTGGAATATTCAAAAAAATCGGCCCTGGAACGACCGATCGGGGATGAGACCCGGCCGCGGTCTCGGGGACGGGATGCGCGGAAAGCCGGCCTCCTCACCGCGCACGCAGACGGGCCGTTTGCCCTCGAAACCGGCAATCGGCCTCACGAATCCATGTAAAAAAAGGATTGACAGCTAATTTACTTTTTTATTGGCTAGTGGAATACTTAAACTATGGGAAACATGGGGGCTGAATCGTGCTTTTTTCGGATGACCAGGTAAACCAGACCAGCGAGATCCTCAAGTCGATCGCCCATCCCATTCGCCTCAAGATACTCTGCTTTCTTATGGACGGTGAGAAGACGGTGGGCGAGATCGAAAAGGAATTCGGTTCGTCGATCTCGAACATCTCCCAGCACCTGACCGTGCTCAGGAAAATCCACATGGTCAACCGCCGCAAGGAAGCGAACTTCATGTTCTACTCGATCAAGGACCCCAGGATTTCCGAGCTGCTGGGAACCCTCAAGCAGCTCTACTGCACCGGACACTGAACCGGCCCTCAGTACACCTTGAGTATGCGCCGCGTGTTGAAATAGCGGTCCTCGTTGCGCATGTAGCAGAACGCGTGGATGTACGTCCTGTTCCCCTGTCGGACGACCTCCTTGGGGAGAATGCGTCGCGTGGTGACGCGCCCGTTCTCGTCCATGTAGCGGATCTTGACCACGTCGCCGATATAGATGTCGTTACCCTGGTTCATCCTGCGCTTCTGCTTGCGCGAGAGCTGGGGCTGCATGGCGTCTCCGTGCAGGCGCGTCAGGTCGCCCAGGGTCCACTGCCGGTTCGTGTCGTGGAAGCGCACAATTCTACGAAACACCTCCATGCATGAACGGGCGTCGGCGAGCGCGCGGTGGTGGCCCGTGCTTTCGATGTCGAGCTTCGCGCAGAGAGTTTCAAGCCGGTAATTTGGGAAATTGACGAAGGTCTTTCGCGACAGGCGCACGGTGTCGTACGCCGACAGCGGCGGCACCCCGAGCTCGCTCCGCTTGAAGGCGACCTCGAGAAAGGTGAGGTCGAAGCGCGGGTTCTGGATGACGAGCGTCGACTCTCCCATGAACTCTTTCACTTCCGGCAGCATCGCGTCCATTCGGGGCGCGCCGTGCACCATTTCGTTGGTTATGCCGTGGATCTCGATGGCGCGCTCGGGGATCTCCTGCTCCGGATCGATCAGCGTAGAGAATGTGGCGAGCGTCTCGTCGAGCGTGAAGCGGACCATGCCTATTTCGACGATTCGGTCCAGCGCGGGATTCACGCCGGTGGTTTCGAAGTCCAGCGCGCAGAAGACGGCCTCGCTGAGCCTCGTGTATTCGTTGACCATAAAGAACGGATTCCTTTCAAGGAGCTTCGCGGCGCGCCCCGCCTTCACGGCGGGAGCGTTCAAAGGGCTCGGGACGATCAGAACTCTCCGATCAGCCTGATCTCCGGCTCGAGCGTCACTCCATATTTAGTATACACCGTTTCGCGGATGGTTTCAATAAGTTCGCGTATGTCCGCCGAGCTGGCGCCGCCCGCGTTGATGATGAAATTGGTGTGCAGCTCCGACACCATCGCCCCGCCTATTCGACGCCCCTTGAGCCCCGCGTCGTTCACCAGCTTCCAGGAGGAATGGCCGTCGGGATTCTTGAACACCGAGCCGGCGGACGGATAATCGAGGGGGTGCTTTTTCGCCCTCTCGTCCAGAATCCCCTGTATGCGGAGTCTCACCGCCTCCGGATCGTCCGCCCGGCGCAATCTGAACCATCCGGCCGTTATCACGGCCCCGTCCTCCACGTCGAGGCGCCGGTACCGCGCCATGGCGGGCGTCACCTCGCGCCTTTTGACCGCGCCGCCGGCGTCCACGTACTCGATTCGGTATAGAATATCTGCGAAATTGCCGTCTACGGTGCCGGCATTCATCATGATGCCGCCGCCGACGCAACCGGGAATACCCGCCATGAACTCCATCCCGGCAAAACCCTTTCCGGCACAGGCCGTAACGAAGTCCTTCTTGCGGACCGAGGCCGATGACTGGATCGAATCGCCCTCGATGCTAAGCTTCGCCTTCCCCAGCGCGTCCGCCGATACGCACACCGTCACGCCGCGGATTCCCCGGTCTCCCACCAGCAGGTTCGATCCGCCGCCGATAACGGTCCGCTGAAGACCGTGCTCGGCGCATACGCGGACGACCTCGGCGAGCTCCTCGACCCCGGAGGGGACGACCATCACGTCGGCCGGGCCGCCGGTCCTGAAGGTGGTGTGTCTGGAGAGCGGTTCGTCGGTCATCACCACGCCCAGGGTCCCGAAGCGCCGGATAATGTCCTGTGAAACGGAGGGTTTCATACCGAGACACAATCGGCAAACGGCCCGGTTTTGTCAAAGAGAAAAGACATATGCTTTTTTATTTACAAATATGTCTATACCGGCATAGTGATGGCTGTCGATAATGATACCGTAGGCACAGAGAAAAGGCAGTCGTACCACCATACGCCCGCATCGGGGCCCGGAAGGAAGCATTGATTCGCAAGGCAAAAAAGACACCCATACCCGATCTCACCGAATTCACCGACGACCAGGGTAAAAAGTGGATACAGACATCCACCGAAGACCTGTTTTCGGTCAGGGAGCTCAACGAGGTACTGGAGTCCATCGAAAAGGACAGGGAATCCGGCGAGATCGTACTGGCCAGGATCGACTTCCGCCGCGTCAACAAGGAATACTACGAAACCGTCCAGGAACTGCAGGCCACGCTCAAGAAGCGCAACGAGATACTGAAAAAACTGATCGTTGAATCCAAAACTGTAATTGACAGAAAGAACCGCAAGCTGAAAGAACTGATTGAGTACATCAAGAAACTGCACGTGCTCCTGGCCTATTACAAGCTTCGGCCCGAAGACTTCGAGAAGATCGATTTCAGCGTCCCGCTTTACACGGCCCCGCCGCCCGCCGCCGAGGCCCGCGAGGAGGAACCGGTCGCCGTTATCGATTATTCCGAGGTGCAGGAAGTCGTGCTGGATGACTCGGGCGAGGAGGAAGGACCCGTCGGCCGTTGATCCCCCCGCCGCACGCGCCGGCATCCCGCCGGCCTCGCGCTCGCTACATCATATGCCGGAGGATACCGTGGCACTGAGGCTTCACAACACCCTGTCGGGACTGGCCGAGGAACTCGTTCCCGGCGGCGTAAAGAAAGAGACGATAGCGGATTACCCTCCCGTCACCATCTACTCCTGCGGACCGACGGTCTACGGGTACGCCCATATAGGAAACTTCCGGACATTCACCTTCAACGACCTTCTGCGTCGCTACCTGAAGTTCCGCGGCTACGGCGTGGACCACGCGATGAACATTACCGACGTCGACGACAAGACGATCGCCGGCGCGGCGCGCGACGGCGTGAGCCTGTCCGAGTACACCGCCCGCTACACCGACATATTCTTCCAGGATCTGGCGACGCTGAACATAGAGCCGGTGGAGCACAACCCGCGCGCGACCGAATCGATCGACGACATGGTGGACATCATCTCCCGTCTCGAAGAAAAGGGCATCGTATACGAAAAGGACGGCTCGCTTTACTTCAGCATCGCGAAATTCGAATCCTACGGGCGGCTTTCGCGCCTGGACACGCGCGAGGTGAAGAGCGGACTGCGGTATGACACCGACGAGTACGCCAAGGACGACGCGCGCGATTTCGCGCTGTGGAAGGCCCCGAAGGAGGGCGAACCGTACTGGGAAACGCCCTTCGGTAAGGGCCGTCCCGGCTGGCACATAGAGTGCTCGGCCATGGTGCGACGGATATTCGGAGGGACCATCGACATCCACACGGGAGGCGTGGATCTCATCTTCCCCCACCATGAGAACGAGATTGCCCAGAGCGAGGCCGCGTACGGCGAGCCCTTCGCCAGGCGCTGGGTGCACGTGGAGCACCTGCTGGTGGAGGGCGCCAAAATGTCGAAGTCGCTCGGCAACTTCTACACCCTCCGCGACCTTCTTGAAAAGGGCCATTCGCCGCGCGCGATACGCTACCTGCTGGTCTCGGCTCATTACCGCAAACAGCTCAATTTCACGTTCGAGGGGCTGGCCCAGGCGGAGAGCGCCCTTTCGCGCATCGACAATTTCCTCCTCCGTCTCGGCGAAGCGGGAGAAGGAGCGGCGCCGGACGAAAAGACCGCCGCGCTCATCCGCGAATTCATGGAGCGCTTTGCCGCCGACATGGACGACGACCTCAACATATCCGGAGCGCTCGGGCGACTCTTCGAGTTCATCCACGAGGTTAACGCGATCATCGACCGCGGGGAGCTTTCGAAGGCGGACGCCGACAAGGTTGTCGACGCGCTGAAGAAAATCGACTCGGTGCTGGGCGTCATCTTCTTCACCCCGGCCGGAGGCCAGGACGTGGACGCGGAGCGCATCGAGCGGCTCATCGAGGAGAGGCGCGAATCCAAGAAGGCGAAGAACTTCGCGCGCGCTGACGAGATCCGCGCGATGCTGGAGGCCGAAGGCATCGTGCTCGAGGACACACGGGACGGGACGCGGTGGAAACGAAAGAGATAATCGGCCGGAACCCCGTACTCGAATACCTGCGCGCGCTCGAGGAGCGCGGTATCCGGCCGGACGTCGTCACCGGCGCCTC
>ERZ795054.4502-NODE-4502-length-10198-cov-3.782214_pt1 | contig 10198 bp, 9 predicted proteins | sample MGYA00375138_ERZ795054 | MGnify/ENA primary metagenome ERZ795054 (study PRJEB30183, sample SAMN05720215) | anaerobic digester metagenome | isolation source: active sludge of municipal wastewater-treating anaerobic digesters | place: USA | collected 2014-12-23 ...
ATTGTTGTAGGCCACGAGCAAACCATTATAATCATCCTGGACCAGCTCGGGGTTACCACCGATGTCGCTCGCGATGATCGGTAATTGATAATCCATGGCGTCCAGAATGGAGTGGGATAAACCTTCATAACCCGAATTCAAAGCGAAAATAGCGGAAGCTCGATAATAGACGGCTAATTCTTTCTGGCTCAAGCTGCCCAGGACAAAGACTTGCTGCTCTAATTTATTTTCTTTGACCAACTGGCGGAGGTTGTCTTCTTCCGGACCGCCACCGGCAATAAGCAATTTGAAGGCCGGATTGATCTTCAAAAGCTCGGGCATAATCTTGATGAGCAAATCAACGCCCTTCCAGGGCAAGAGCCGCGCGACAGTGATAATGAGATCACCGGAAATTTTTATCTGGGCTTGGGCGGCTTGGCGCGATAAATCAGTTTTATCTCGCAAAAAAATTGAGTTGTAAATGACTTTTATTTTATTTTGGTCAGCACCCCAGCCCAAAACAATTTTTTTTAAATAATGAGAAGGCACAATCACATAATCAGCGCGCCTGACGACTGATCTTTCAATTTTATTCAACCAGTTCAATTTGAGATTCAGCCAATAGTTGTGGGAGTGCGGATCCGGGCCCTGCTGCCAATCATCAACGCCTTGACGACTGGCGCGCTCCAATCGGGCTTGTTCCCAGGCGTAGTCGCCGACTACTTTGACCACCAATTTTTTCTTCAATAGCCGGCTAACCATAAGTGCTGGCCAGCCGGAAGAAACCGGCCCCTGCGCATAAATAACTTTAGCATGAATAGAGCGCGAAAACAACTTGAGAAAGTAAAAAAAATACTTGAGCGGGAGGGGCCAGCGACTAGAAATTCTTGTCAAAAATGGGGTCAAATCGTGATCGTTTGGGGAGCTTGGTAAGCGGCCATAATAGACAACTGAAAAACTGATCTGGTCAGCCAATAAATAACGGGCCAGACGATAAGTATAGGTAGCTGGGCCGCCGATAGAAGGAGGAAAAATTTCGCCGGCAATGGAAATATCAACGTCATGAACATTAAAAACAAAAGCTTTGCCAGCGCCGAAATTCCAAATAAGCACAATGCCAGCGGCAATAATTTTACCCACGATATACCACAGGCCAAGGAATTCAACCAGACAATAGAGCAAAATATTGTTGAGAATGAGGCCCAAAATCTGGATGCTAATAAAGATGGTTAATTGCCGAAAAATCTGGCGGCTGTCATTTTTGAAGGTCCAATATTTTTGAATGGTATAATTGACGACGGCAGTAATAACAAAAGAAAGCGTGGCGGAATAGATGTACCAGAGGTGCAGATATTCGGTAAAAATATAAAGCAAAGACAGGTCAACCAAGAAGGCGACCCCACCGCCAAGGCAGTATTTAAAAAAGAAGCGGGAATTATTCTTAAGTAGTTTGAATAATGAATTATGAATCATGAATTAGGGAATTAAAAATATCTTGCATTTGGCCGGAGATCAGATCCCAGCTGTATTTTTCCATGACAATTTTTTGAGCGTTTTTTACCACCACGTTTACTTCCGTGGCGTTCTCTTCAGCTAAAACATATTTTATTTTTTCCGCGATACTCTCCGGATTTTTAGGCTGGCAAAACCAACCAGTCTGACCAGCAACAAGAAAATCAACGATGCCACCGACTGGCGTAGCGATCACGGGAATATCAGCGGCCATGGCCTGAACAAAGACATTGCCAAAGCCTTCAGTCAGAGAGGGGCGGACGAAAACAGCGGCAAGGTGATAATAAGCCTGAATTTGATCATAAGGAACAGTACCCAAGAAAATTATTTTGTCTTGAACACCGAATTGGGTAGCTAAGCGTTTCAATTGCTTTTCCAAAGGGCCGGAGCCAAGGATGAGTAAAGTAACTGGTAACTGGTAATTAGTAACTAGTAAATGGAATGATTTTATCAAATCGGCAACACCATTTTTGGTGACTAAACGGGAATCAGTAAGAATAACTTTTTCTGTGGGTTTAATGTTTAATTCTTCTTTAATTTTAATTTTTGATTTTTGATTTTTAAACTTTTCTAGATCAACCCCATTCGGGATAACGCTGATCGTGCCTTTATAACCGTAGCCCCTAGCGCGCTTGGCCAGCCAGTGGCTGATAACCTGGATGTGGTCGGCTCGGGTAAAAACCATTTTATAAAGCTGGTACCAAAACCAAGTGCGCAAACGGATAAACCAATCAGAGTCACCGCTCTGCATGGTCAAGAGATATTTAACCTGAGGAAATTTCAGTTTGAAAAATAAGGCGGCAATACCGCCCCAGGTTTCGAGCATAGCCCAAACAAAGCTGTAGTGATGCTCCAAATTTAATTTCCGAGCCAGTCTATAAGCTCGGAAAGGATATAAATATTTGTCCAGCTTGTTGCCTTGGCCAACACGCCAGATGTGAATATTGCCGAGAGTTTCTTGGTTCGGTAACGTCGGGTTTAATTTGGCGGTAACCAGATGAAATTCAAGGCCTTGAATCCGGTCGGTAATCTCTTTCAGAGCGATTTCCGCGCCGCCGATAAAAGGTAGATAAGTAAGAGAAAAAATTAAAACTTTTTGGTTTTTTTGTGACATAGATATCTACCTTTATTATCCTTTATTTGGGTCTATCTGTCAAAAACCCCGCCTCTCGGCAGGGCAAAATCAACGGTTAAGTAATTCTATGATCCGAGCTATATTCTGACGGGCGATATCTTCGCCCGCAGCGATAATCTTTTTGGCCTCGCTGACTTGTGTCCAAGCATAACGACCAACTTCGGGACTGAGAAGAATATCAGCAGCGGCGGAGCTGTAAGTGGCCAGCCTTTTTTGCATAATGCGCGCGGCGCTATAAACGTTGTTGTATAAATTCTTACTGCCCTTCTCGGCGTGTAAATAACTGCAACCACGCTCTTCTAAATTTACGGCGATCACGAATTTGGCGCCTATTTTTTTGGCCAAGTCAACCGGCACTGGGTCAACAGCGCCACCATCGATCAGATGGCGGCCAGCAATTTCGACTGGCTTGAAAAAGCCGGGTAAAGAAATACTGGCGCGCACGGCTTCAATCAAATTGCCGGTAGTCAAAAAGACATCTTCGCCAGTGGACATGTCAGTAGCCACGGCGGCGAAAGGAATTTTCAGTTTGGAAAATTCTTTGGCACAGCGCAATTCTGATTCCATAAAATATTTCACTCTGTCGCCGCCCACTAGTCCCCCGGAAAAAATAGATAGGTCGCTACTCAAGTGAAGAATTTTTTTCCATTCAATTTCCAAAAAAGTTTTTTCTATTAATTTAATATCCTGGTGAGTGGCGTAGGCGCTACCAATCAGGGCACCAATGCTCGCGCCGGCGATAAAATCAATAGGAATATTATTGGCTTCCAGAACCTTGATCACGCCAATGTGGGCCAGTCCGCGCGCGCCACCAGAACCAAGAGCGAGGCCGATTTTTTTGTTGTTAATCATATTCTGGTTTGATGTTTAATTTGACGATCAAAAGTAAAAATTGAATAGTCCTGTGTGATGATCCCATAATCTTTGGCAATTTGCGTAGCTGAACAAATTCTTTTCTGATTATAATCCAGGTCCAAGAGTTCACTCCCCTCTTTGACTTTAGCCCAAGATGAGGATTCTATTTCCAAATAAGTCGGGATAAGCGGATAGGTATCAATATCAAATTGAATGTCTTTAAATAGCCAGCGCTCGCGACGATTTTCCACTTCCAATTTGTGTACCAAACCAATGGCCAAGAAAAAATCACGGGTTTTATTATAATCACTCACCTCAAACTCAATCTCTCTCATGCCAAGGTCATTGCCATTATCGCCTTCACCCGGGCCAAGACGCTTTTTGAAAGCCAGGGTAATCTTGTCGCCTTCGTCGCGCAGGCGAATCCAAGAATGATCTTTATCTAACCGCCAGTCAGGATATTCAAAATTGAGACGGCGATAAGTTTTCTCAAAAATCTTTCGCGCACCGAGCGTTTTTAATTTATTTCTAATTCCATCAAGATTAATATCGGTGAAAATAGCTTCAAATTCTTCCATAAAAATTATTTTCTTTTTAATATTTTAACTACCCCTTGGTTCGCGTCAACTTCGACTAAATCGCCATCGTGTAAAACTTGGGTGGCAATTTTGGTGCCGATGACGCAGGGCTTATGCAATTCTCTAGAAACAACAGCTGCGTGGCAAGTAACTCCGCCCTCGTCCGTGACTATGGCTGATGCTTTTTTGATAAGAAAAATAAACTCCGGCCTGGTCATGCCAGTGACTAAAATCTCTTCCGGCTGGAATTGGCTTGATTGTTTGTTCAAATTTTTTATGACTCGAACAAAACCCCTGGTTTTACCCTGAGAACCAGTCTGACCATTAATAATTTTTGTGAAGTATCCCCAGTTTGTTTTTGTTGCTTATTGTAACAATTAGTAATAAATTTTTTATTCTCCGCAGCGCTATAACTTTCTTCTCTACGGCCATCATAATGTACCAAGGTACAATATCCGTTTTTCCTCTCTCTAATAAGATGGGCTGATTTTTGCAACGCTTTTTGCCCTCTTGTAAGCTCATCTACTCCATAGAGTAAAATTAGATCATGGGGTATTCCCGCTTGATCAAACATCCGCTCGGCTATTCTATAACTAGTGGTGATCATTTTAGCAAAATAATCCTTCCTGAAGTCCCTCAAGTACAAAGATATCTGGATAAATTTAGCTAACTTTCTTTCTTTAAAGGATAGCGACTGATACCATTTATTAAATTTGTTATTTCTACTTGTTTCTTCTTTTCTTATGGATTCAACTAATTTTTTAATTTGATGGCGGTCAGTACTATAGTGGGAGTTAAAAGTTTCTTCTACCTCTTTTAGATTATATACTTTATTGTAATTGGCAAAAAGATATTGGCATTTTTCGACAACTGTTTCATATGTTGTTTCTTTTAAATAAGTATTAAAATAAAAATATTCTCTCCTTTTTTCAAAAGAATAAAAATTGGCGAAGGTGCAATCGGCCCATATTTTTAGTAAATCACTGTCGTGTTTTTCTTCAAGGACATCACGGCAGATGTTGGCATCTAGGTTCAATGTAAAAAATGGCAGAGCTGACATGTTGCCAGTCAGAATAATAAGCTCTTTAACAATGGCGAGCAATTTTGATATTTTTGCCTTACTGATATAATCATAAGATAGGTGAAAATAAATATTATCAATTCTTTTTGCCAGTTTGTTAAATTCTACTAACCGCAATTGTAAAATCCTAGGGTTATCCCAATAAAGTCGAAATAATTCTTTTGATTTAATACGGCTTTGAGTTATTGGCAAGTACATAATGCTTTCATTCCCATCGATGACTAGGAGGAGTGGGAATGGAGTATTATCATAATAATATTTTTTAAAATATTTATAGCTGTTCCAACCAGATGCTTGTACAAAAATAGATGAATTATAAAGTGGCGGCCATAATTCTTGTGTATCTGATTCTTCTATGAATTTTTTTGCCAGTAATTTATGAGCCATAAATTTCATTTAATTTCTGCGCATGTCTATCCCAATTATACTTTTCTTTCACTTGATTCAGACCAGCCACGGAAAATTTTTGGCGCAGATTTCCATCAGTTAAAATTATTTTTATTTTTTCAGCCAGATCATCGGCATCGCCGGGTTTAACCAATAGCCCAGCCTCGCCAACTACGCTTCTGACGCCGGGTAAATCGGAACCAATAACTGGTTTGCCAAAACTCTCGGCTTCGGCCAAGACTAGCCCAAAAGCTTCGGCTTTGGTGACTGACGGCAAGACAACAACATCAGAAAGATAATAGTAGCACGACAAATCATTATCGGAAACCCGGCCGGTGAAAGTGACGCGGTCGGCGATGTTTAATTCCTTGGCCAGCGATTCATAACTGGGACGGAGATCGCCCTCGCCGACAATTAATAATTTTGTATTGGGTGGGAACGCGCCGTGGCGCGTGCTGTCGTGGTCGGGATCGAACGCGCCGCGGCGCGTTCCTACAATTCGTGCGAAGGCTGGCAATAAAATATCAACGCCCTTAAAATAATGGGCACGATCCAGATTACCGACGAATAGAATATTTTTCACATTGGGTTGCCAATTTATTTGTTGTTTAATTTCTTCCAAGCGCGACCGGCTGATATGGTCTGGTGAATGGCTGACGCCAAAAGGAATCTCCACGAATTTTTCTTTGTGTTTCTGATAAATATTTTTTATCTTTGAGTCGGCAACGTAATCGAGCGAGGCACAAGCAATATATTTGGCCGACTGAAATAAACTGCGGCGGATCAGCCAAGACTTAAAACTCAAAATTTTGAGTAGCCAATTTTGGAAACTAGCATCCATGTGGTAAAAAATAACCAGCTCGGCTTTGATCAAACCTAGTTTTTTACCCAACCACAAAACTTCCTGCGCGCCAAAAAATGGATAATGCAGTTGGACCAAATCAAAACCTTTTAGTTTTTCAATAATCGACGGACAAAAACCGCCGTTGCCGAAACGAGGAAAGGCTTTGAGATATATTATTTTAAAATTATTTGATTGGTCAGGTAGGCGCGTGCTATCTTGATTGAACGCGCCGTGGCGCGTTCCTACGGAGGCAGAAGGTGGTAATGTAAAAACCGTCACTTCATGACCCATGGCCGAGAGACGTTTAACCTCCTCAAAAGCGACAGCGCCCATGCCAGCGCGGTAAGGAGGGAATTTACAGACTAGGTGAGCGATCTTCATAGTTAATACAAATTTATCACCCTGCGGGTGATCCGCCATCACCTGATGTGAAATTTACTTGCAGTAAATTGGCGGACAAATCAATACAAATATACAAATAAAAAAATTCTTATTTTTGACTATTATATTAATCCTTTTTTCTTTGCTTCCAGGACCGCCAAATGACATATTCTTTTATGGTCGGGTAAAATTTTTTTATTTTCTAACTCCTCTAATTTGAGAAAGACCATCTCTTGTCCTTCAAAACAATTAATCTTTTGGGTTCCATCATATACGGCCCAAAATATATGGCGCCTGGTCTTTATTCCGTCTGTTCTTTTATAGTCTTCTTCGAGAAGCGGATATAATTTATCAACAATATAACCAGTTTCTTCTTGGAGTTCCCTCCTGGCTGTTTGTTCATAGTTCTCATTCTCTTCTTCCCTCTGGCCTGCAATATATGCCCAATAGTCTGGATTGATTATGCCAGAGACATTGTCCCTGTGTTGCATCAAAACTTCTCCTCTTTTGTTTATTAGAACGATTCCAGCGTGTGCCATAAATTTAATATTTAAATTTTTTTTATCCACTGATCAAAAATTTCTTTTAGTTCCTTGAGATGATTAGGGTCTTTAAAAGTATGCGGCGCGCCTTTGATAATATGCAATTCTTTGGGGCAGTTTAAGATATCGTAAAGTATTTTTTGGTGTTCTAACAGGGTGCTGTCATCTTGGTCACCAACAATCATTAGAACCGGTATCATTAATTTATTTGCTTCTGGCAATAAATCATATTTTAACCGATCAGCCGTATGTGACCACTTTAGTCTTTTAATCAGCCCTGGCTGTGACGAGCTTTCGGTGACACGCCAGCCTGTTCTTTCCCATTCTTTTGCTATTTTTTTATACTTTGGCGATTCATAACTGAGTTTGCCAGATACCACGGTTGATATTGGAGCTAAACCTTTTATTTTTTCAGGATATTTTTCGGCATAAAGAGCAACACAAATTCCGCCTAAACTGTGGCCGGTCAAGAAAAAAGGTTCCTGATAAAATGTTTGTGTCTTCGCCCACCCAATCACGTCTTCTAAATCTTCATAATAATTTGTTGTGGTTGCGTCTTCATAGCTTCCATCACTTTCACCAAAGGTATTGGTGGTATCAAATCTGACAGCAGTATAACCAGCATCTTGGAAACTTTGGGCGAAAGTTGCTATGTGCGGCTGTTCTTTAAACCCACCAAGCCCGTGCATAACAAAAGCCAGGCCCTTGGGATTTTCTGATTGGTCAATAATGACGGCGATTTTCTGGTTTTTACGGTTAGGAATGAATATTTTTTGCATAGAAAATGTCTATTGGCTAAAAAATGAAGCGTCCCCTCCTTCCAAATCTTTGGTTCAACCCAGAGGGTTGAACCTTATTGGGGTTTGGAATTTGGAATTTATTTGGAAATTGGAAATTGTGATTTGGAAATTATTTAACCACCTTATACCTCACCTGAATCACATTTTTGTCCAGATTTCTAACTTCTATTAATTCCAATTCCAAATTGACATCAGCGTCTTTGAAAAGCGAGAGGCCTTCGCCAAAGATCTTTGGTTCAATAGTCAACCAGATTTCGCCAATCAGATTGGCTTTGAGAAATAAACCATTGATGGTAGCGCCGCCGCCGAGAATCGCGGTTTTAAAACCGCGCTTGGCCAAATCAGCGAGAATACTTTTAGGCGGCAAGTTGGTATATTCCAAAGAGCCAGGAATGTTTTTGCTGGTATCTGGGGTTTGGTCTAAAACCACATTTAACCGCCCGGGCAAAGGCCGGCCAATGGTCTCGTAAGTGGTTTTGCCCATGATAATCACGCCGGCGCTTTTGGTTTCCTCGACAAATATTTTTTTGTCGGCTTTGGAAGTCCAGTCAGCCAGCTGGGTGGCATGTTTGGCGATTTTGCCATCGGCCGTAATCGCCATCATTAATATAGTTTTCATGCGTGTAAAAATTTATTTTGTTAAATAATTTCTAATTAACCTGGATCCCCGGGTCTCGTCGCAGTAGCGACTCGCCCGAGGATGACAGTTAAAGGGGGCGTGCCCTAGAGAACGTGTCTACTGTCATTCCCACCCGCCCGCAACGCCTGAACGGCTAGCGATGGCGGACGGGCGCAGGCGGGAATCCAGACAAAAAAATAAAAAAACAGAATAAGGAGTGATTAAAAACTGTAATTGGGAATTTATTTTGCGCTTTGGATTTGGAGCTTGGTGCTTATTTGGAAATTGTATCTTGTTTCTTGGTTATTGTTTGTTACACTGCAATATCAAATTTTATCCCAGGATAACTTTCGTAGCCGATGACTTCTGTGTCGGTGTATTGCCAGTCAAAAATGGATTGGAAATTGTTGGTTTTAATGGTAGGCAAGGGATATTTATTCGGATCGCGGGATAATTGTTCACGCGCGCCGTCGATGTGATTTATGAAAAGATGAACGTCACCAAGAAAACCAATAAGTTTCCCTTCTTGAAAACCAGTTTCCTTTGCTAATAAATGAAGCAGGGTGGCATAACTAGCAATATTAAACGGCAAACCAAGCATGGTATCAACTGACCGTTGACTCCATAAAAGATTCAGTTTATCGCCAATAACTGTTACTTCAAATAGAAAGTGGCACGGGGGCAAGGCCATCTGACGCATTTGTAGCGGGTTCCAGGCAGATACTATCATCCGGCGATCATTAGGGTTCGTTTTTAGAGTTTCGACAACCTTTTTAAGTTGGTCAAAGCCACTACCAGAGTAGTCACTATCATAGTTACTGTATGGTGCGTTGAAGTGACGCCACTGGAAACCATAAACCGGTCCTAGGTCTCTTTCTTCGAGCATCTTTTTTTTAGCTTCATCATTGTGGCCGTAAGGAGCTTTTTCTGGGTTAGCCCATTCATCCCAAATATGATTGTTTCGATCTAAAAGCCATTGTTTGTCTGTAAGGCCTTTAATAAAAAATTCTAATTCTGAAGTCACTAACCGGTATGGAACCTTTTTGGTTGTTAAAAGAGGAAAACCCTTAGCCATGTCATGCTCAAACATATAACCGGCAATAACATAGGCATCGACACCCTGACGAGTATGTTTTATTACACCATGATCTAATATTTTTTGGACGATGTCGAGATAAGCCTTCATAAATGAAAAATTTAAAAATCAAAAGGCAAAATGACAAATCAAAATTTAAAATTATATAATTTTAAAATTGCCAATTTTACATTTTAAACTGTCATTTTTATTTTTGATATTTGCATTTTTAATTATTTTCATCTTCCCGTTGATCCAAATCTCCCCTCTCCCCTGGCCGAGTCAGATAATTCATCGGTTTCTTCCAGGTCGGCAATAACTACGGGGAAGATAACTAATTGGGCGAGCTTGTCGCCTTTTTTGATGGAGTAAATTTCCTGACCGAGGTTAATTAATTGAACATTATATTC
>ERZ795054.4505-NODE-4505-length-10193-cov-4.315348_pt1 | contig 10193 bp, 5 predicted proteins | sample MGYA00375138_ERZ795054 | MGnify/ENA primary metagenome ERZ795054 (study PRJEB30183, sample SAMN05720215) | anaerobic digester metagenome | isolation source: active sludge of municipal wastewater-treating anaerobic digesters | place: USA | collected 2014-12-23 ...
GGTTGTATATCCGCGATGACAACAGCAGCCTGGGAACGTATGTGAACAATGTGCGAATTTACACGCCGGTGCTGCTGAGGGAACACGATGTGATCCAGATCGGGTACGAACAGGTGTTTGAGGTCTTTCAATGACATTGTCAATTCTTTAGATTATTTCCTGGGTAAGGGAGGGCTCTATGTTCAAGACCAAAATTCCTTTTATTGACTATATTTGTCGATTCAGCTTCGCGATTATGCTAATCTTTCCAAATTTAACTAATCCCATTTATTCTACACAGAAATTATTTACTATTTCCAACGATTTTATTAACTCTTATTTGTATCCTGGAGAAACTGCAATTCCGATGAAAGATGTTGAATTTGAGGGAAATCAGTACTCGCTTTATTTAGTTACTTCTAATTCTAACCTGGCTAAAAGTGATGAGGGAATACTCTTTGATCATGAAGTTTCGGATTGGACATCCAAAAAGATTTCATTAGTTATGGTGTTCGATTCCTCCCAGAGATTGGTCACTGACGAAAACACTTTAAGAGAAATCTTTTTTTCACAAGTTGGTGGTTATTTACAGGAAAGTGATTATTATGTTTACACTTTTTTACCTGCTGATGATGCGGTAATAGATGATTTTAAGAACAAGTCAAAAGAAATTCTATTTCAGACTGCCTTTTCAGCGCAAAAAGCGAAGAGCATTTTAAAACTGGACAACCAAATTGATGCATATGCCGAAGTGCTTCGCGTCGCATTGGCAACTCCGAATCAAGTATCAGTGGAATTTGCCAATGATGTGGAAGAAAAAGCTAAACAATTACTTTCTTGGAAATCCGCGCTTGATGAAGTAATTAAAATGGAGAAATATGCTAATAATAAGCAAATTCGTGAAACTGCAAAAGTGGCAAAAAAAATATTCGGCGATGAATGGGATAAAGCCATATCACCGACAAACTTTAAGATCAAGGGTTACGATGTTAGTTTCGCTAATTGGCTTGATATTGGGAATCTATACTTGAATTTAGTTAACCTGGAAGAAATTTCAAAAGAAAGAATCCGTGTTTTTGAAGATTTAGCAAAGGAAGCGCGTGCCGGAAATATTTTTTTATCATCCGATCTTCTCAAAGCAATTGATATTGTTTCGCTTGAATCACGCAGTAGCACAGTAGCAAGGGGAGAGATCATTTTTGATTTTCTTGCTGATCACTCTGCAGACCTAGTGATGGATTTGTCAGAACAAGTATTAAGGAAGCAAGTAACCGACTTTATTTGGAAACAGGCAGGAACTAGGTTAACCGGGCACTTGCTAGCTGGAGCATTCTCATCAGTATTTGTTGCTTTTTCTATCGCAGATGTCTTATTTAACATGTCCTCAATATATGAAAACGTAATTATTGCCGAAAACGCTGCGAAGATAACTGAGGAAATAAACAATAATATAAATATTACTAAAGACAGCAAATTACAATCCAAACCTTCTTATACAAGTTTGTCCTATACCTTTAGAGAATTGGTCATAGGCTGGAACCTTTGTATTGCTCAGAGTTTTACTAGTTATGCAGATGCAATAGAAAATTCACGTATGTTAAAGGAAATAGCTAAACTATTTTATGGAAAACAGTGGGAAGAAGCAGTTAATGAATTTAATAGATATGCTTCAGAAGGGAATAAAAAAACAGAAGAATTACTGTTGTTCTCAAAAATTATTGAATACGCAATCACCCTCCCTGCGAGTAGACTTGGACTCAATAATCCGCCAATTATCGGCAATGTTGATTCCTCCACCGTCATGGTGCTGGATACCTCAGGCAGCATGGACGAGGCCGATATCACCGGCCTGTCGAAGCTACAGGCAGCGCAGCGGGCTGCGGGAAACATCATCAATATCGCTTCCTCAGAGGCGCAACAGAGTAACACTATAACCACCAGTTTGGGCCTGGTCAATTACAACAATTCTGCTGCTGTCAATTTGGATCTAACCACTGATTACACGAGCCTGCAAAAAGAAATTAATAACCTGTCGGCGGGCGGCGGTACCGGGATGGCTGAAGGCTTGCAGACTGGTATCGGGCTTTTTGGGGGCAGCTCCTCCAATGAAAAACAAATGATCATCCTCTTGAGCGATGGGATGGCCAATATTCCGATCGATTCTGCATTAAGTTACGACGAGGAAGGGATCAAGCAGGAAGTGATCAATCTGGCAAGCCAGGCAGGAAGCCAGGGAATCTGTGTATACACCATCGGTTTTGGCATACCGGGCACCACCGGCAGTATCAGTTGGGACGCCTCTATTGATGAAGAATTTCTGATGGAAGTGGCCGCTGCTTCCGGCTGCGGCTCTTACTACAATGCGCAGGATTCTATCCAGCTATCCAATGTGTTCGTTGAATTGCGCCATACCTCGATGGGAAATGTATTGTTTGAACGTACCGGACAGATCGCGCAGGGAGAAGAGATCGACCTGGGCACGGTGGCGATCCCTGCCAACCAGGAACTGGCGTTATTCACACTCAACTGGCCCGGTAGCAAACTGGAATTGAACATCCAGGATCCAGCCGGCACACCCGTTGACGAAAATTACCCCGGCGCGACCTTCGCGCTCTCGCCTTCGATCGTATCGGTTGTTCTTAGCAACCCCATGCCCGGTGACTGGCGGCTCGGCATCCTGGGTGTGGATGTACCGGAGGGCACCACGGCGTTTAACTCGATCGTTTCCGCTCGCGTGGGGCTCACCACAGCGGCGCCTGTCTCACCCACTCCACAACCGGCCGTTATACCTTCAGGCAGTGGGAACACCGGTGCGGTCATTTTCCTCCTCGTGGCGGCAAGTGTGGGACTCATACTTTTCATCTACGTTCAGTCCAAGGATCGCACAAAAAAAGCAGTCTTTAATTCACAACTGGTTGGCGTGAGCGGATTGTTCGCCGGTCAATCCATTGTGGTTCGCGATCGCTTTACAGTCGGAAGAGCTGCCGGCAGCAACCTGGTACTTCATGATCCAGGAGTGTCGCGCAACCATGTTCAATTCCGCTATGCCAATGGTGCCTGGTTCATCCAGGACGTGGGCAGCAGCGCGGGTACCTACGTAAACGGTAAACGCGTCACTGGTCAGCGCCTTTCAAACGGCGACCAGGTGCAAATTGGAAATCAGGTGTTCACCTTCCACGTTGGAGGGCAGTGAGGTTTCAACCCGGCCAACTGGTCGCTGGCAGGTACCAGGTAATCCGCCCCATCGCCACTGGCGGTGGGGCTGAGATCTATCAGGTATACGATAACCTGCGTTTGACAACCGTGGCTCTAAAATTGTTGAGGCCTGAGCTCACCCGCGACCCGGATTTTATCAACCGGTTCAAGGATGAAGCGGATGCGCTTTCAAAATTAAACCATCCTAATATTGTCCGGTTCTATGAATATGTACAGCTGGAAAAACTGGTTTTTATCGTCATGGATTATATCGATGGGTATAACCTGCGGAAAAAGATCAAGGAACAGCCGGGCAGGATCCCACTCACGGAAATCGCTGAAATATACCGATCCGTTTGTTCCGGCTTGCATTACGCACATCAGCAGGGGATCGTCCACTGCGACATTAAACCGGAAAACATCCTGATCGACGCGGCCGGTAAAGCCCTGCTCAGTGACTTTGGAATTGCCTCATTCACCGGTATGCGGGAACTTATACCCGGGGGGATCGGAACACCCGCTTATATGGCCCCCGAGCAAATTCTGAACAAAAAAGTAACCCCACAAACGGATATTTACGCGCTGGGGGTTATGCTTTATGAAATGGTGACAGGATCAAAACCATTTACTGGAGCCTCGGTCGCCAGTGATCTGCCTTTAGACGAGCGGATAAAATGGGAACAGGTAAACTGTTCAGCCACCTTTCCAGATCACATTCTCAACACCGTCCCCGGAGAATTAATCGCAACGATTGCGTGCTGCCTGGAGAAGGACCCGTATAACCGCTTCCCGGATATTGAACAATTCATCCAAGCGCTTGAGTGGAACAGCAAACTTTTACCTATTGACATTCATCAGAGTCTAACGAAAGAAATCCCAAAAAGGGAGGAACAACGCGCAGCGTGGTCAAACAGGAAGGCGGCTATACCTGTGATCGTGATCATCTTTGCGGTTGCTTTGACTCTAATATTCGCCCTAGCTGGAAGACCAGCCTCTTTTCCGGGTACGACCTCAGAACCTTCCATCACAATGCCACAAACATTTACTTATCCCAACACCTGCATGGAAATCATCATTACCACGTCGCCATTGAGGAAATTGAGCGAATGCGTTCAGAGTATAACAATTGCCGGGGATGGTACGCTCCAGGTAACCGTTGAGTGGAAAGCACTGATCCAGGATCAAAACGACTTTATCACGGTGGGCGCTGACACAGACAACAAGAATATGTACCTGATCGATGATCTTGGCAACAGGATGGAGCATATTGCGACTGGCGGTGGAGCCAATCAGGATGTGGATCTATACAATGGGCAATCCAAAATTGGCTGGTTCATATTCCCAGCGCCTGACCAAAATGCCGCGCACTTTTTCTTTGTGGATGATGATAACGGGGTCAAGTCCCCGAAACTGGTTCGCAGATGGTAAATCGATAAAATTCAGGCAATGTGAGTGCGAAAGGTTTTTTATTTAGCCAAGCTGGAGCCGTGAAGAACAACAAAAAGGAGCGCGGATCAGACAATCTATCGCTCCAGTTCGTTAAGTGATCAGCAATATAATCAAGAAAAACACACTTTAATCATCCGCGCAGCGGAAACCAATATCGTTATTGACAAAATCTTTAAAATTTCTAGCCCTGAAATAGGTGGTGATGAGACTCTGCTCATTAGACCAGGACCCTCCCCTTAACACATATTTCTTCCCTGTGGACGGACCGACCGGATTGCTGACACTTGAGCTTGAGTAATATCCATAATAATCGGCCACCCATTCCCATACATTTCCTGCCATGTCCATTACGTTGTAAGGACTGGCACCGGCAGGGTAAGATCCCACCTGTGAGGTGTCACCCACATTGCCATTGTAATTTGCATATGTACTCGAATTTGAGTCATTACCCCACGGGAATTTTCGCTCATCAGTCCCTCTGGCGGCTTTCTCCCACTCCGCTTCGGTTGGCAGCCGTCTGCCTGCCCACCGGCAGTAATCCTCCGCGTCTTCACGATCCACATAGATCACGGGGTAATCTTCATACTGGCTGCCGGTGTAGTAATTGGAATGTTTCTTGGAAAAGTAACTATCAGGTTGATTACAATACCCGTCCTGAACACACTCCTGATAACGACCGTTCGTAACTTCAAACTGGTCGATGTAATAATCATCCAAATATACTTCATGTGGATCGCAGCCGTATTCAATATCGCGCGGGCAATTGTAAGACCCCATGACAAATTCACCGGCAGGGATTAGGATCATGGGCATGCCATCTCTGGGAGAGATTGTACTGGCTGCGTACGCAACCTCCACGTCGGTCGCAGTAGCAGTGGGGGGCGAAGAGGTACGAGTTGGCGTGGATTGCTGAACTAGGGGCGCTTCAGTTTTGGAGACCAATTCCACCGGTGGGTCTGTTGGATTAACCGGCGAAGGGATATAAGCTGGAGTCTTGGACTGAAGTGCAAGGAATATAATTACACCAATTACTGCTGCACCTCCGAGTACTATCGCCCAAGTGGGAGGCTTTGGTCGCACGACGGGTTGAGGAGAGCCCGATTGAGGAGGAATGGGTTGACTGAAATGTTCATATTTGGTTGTACTTTCCACGTATCTGGGTTCGATTCGGTCACCTACCGCATTCTCAGAAACGCCAAAGGCAGCACATAGTGCGGAATAAAAATCCCGGGTGGTTTGAAACCGTTGTGATGGATCCTTTTGCATTGCTTTGATCACAACCTGACCTACTTCAGCAGGCAGATCTTTTCGTATCGTGCAGGGATCCGGTGGAGCTTCATTCAGGTGGGCTTCCTGCAGCAACTCTTTTGAGGTACGTGATTGTTCTGCTGTATTCTGGTTGCCAGGCCGGAAAGGTTTTTGCCCAACAAGCATCTCGTATAAGAGAACACCCATTGAATAGATATCGGTGGAGGCAAATAATGGTTCTCTTCGAAATTGCTCGGGAGCCATATACGCAATGGTGCCCGCTGTACCGATATCCGTGACAGTGCTCTCCATATGACGAGCGATACCAAAATCTGTCAGATAGACTTTTCCCCCTTGATCGACCAGGATGTTCCCTGGTTTGATATCACAATGAACAACTTCGTTATTATGAGCATATCCCAAAGCCGCGCTCAGGGCTTTGAAGACTGATAATACATCCGCGATGGGTAACCTGCGATTCTGTTGTCGGGATAAGATTTTTTGAAGAGAGTCTCCGTCGATGTAATCCAACAACAGAAAGTAGATACCCTCAGTGTTCTTCACACCATAATACCGAACAATATTTGGATGAGCCAGATATTCGTAAGCTTTGGCCTCACGTTTAAATAAATAGGTCGATGAAGGATCGTCATCAGGATCAATGTTCAACACTTTCATTGCCAGGCTGGTGTTCATCTTCAGGTCTCTCACCCGATAGACGAGACCAACCCCACCACCTCCAATAAACTCTTCAACCCGATATTGGTTTAATAATACTCTGCCAATTTTGACCTGTGACATGAATGCTTTCCCCTTCAACTGATCTGAAAAATTTGATTAATTCCCTGGCAAGATGATTGTTTAATTATATATATTCCATTGTTTTTCACATTTTTTCGGATTCTTGATAAACACAAAGAAACAAACCTATGTATTCTCATTTCAGCAAGGTTAAATGTCCCTCATGGCTTCTTTCTCAACGCCTGAAGTTGCTTGATAAGCAACCATATCAGAACCACAACAATTATTAATAAAACAACCGCGACAACAGTGAAGAATGTGTTATCGTAATTGACTTTATCCAAAACACTTTTCTTCCCAGGATCGATGGATATTACCGGCGCAGATGTGCTCTCGATATTCGGTCCATTACTCGTTTGTTGGTCAAGCTGCTGTTCAGGGGAATCCGAATCCTCATTGGAGCTTACATCTGATTCGAGATGGATTGGAGATGCGGCCGGGGTGCGAATTTCAAACAGATCATTAATTGGAATGATGTCTTCATAGAGCCATAAAATGGCTGGGCCGAACCGATTTGCCCACGAGAATCCGTCGTGTTTACCGTTGTTGTCGATAAGCAAAAGGAGGTTTTCAGGAGGTACCCGTTTGCGTAAAACTTGATACAACTTTACTGCTCCATCCTCCCAAATTTTCGGATAGGAATAATTTCCTTGCTCTCGACCTGGCCACTCATTCTTACCGATATCAATATAAATTTTTACATCCTGTGGAACTTTCATGGCTTTGATCTCGTCGACCAGTTGGTTATGATTCCCTATTACATCGTCAGTGTCGGTTTCAGCAAACCACACCGCGGGTGACATGGCGATTACTTTAGAAAACTTATTACTCTTCTTTAGTCCTGCATACAAAGAAATCAACCCACCCATACTAAATCCACCAATAGCGCGACCCTCCGCGCTTTTAATGGTGCTGTAGTTGCTATCTATGTACTCAATTAAACGATTTACATATTTCACATAAGCGTCTCCACTTCCCCCTTCTTCAGCCGCCGCTTTGGTCGAGATCTCCCAATAATGCATATTTGTATTCACGTAAGGACTATATTCATCCCAACGATTTTCAGTGCTAAATATCCCAACGACAATTATCCCGTCACCGATTTGTCCACTTTCCTGGAGATCAGTAAGCGTCTCATCCAGCATGCAATCCTGACCTGAGGGTGGATTGAACAAGATTCCACCGTCGTGAAGATATAAAACAGGATAATTATTTTCCCGGGTATAGCCGATGGGTAAATATACCTGGATGGTACGATTCATTTCCTCGCCTATCCCCGGGAACTGAAATTCATACAATCGGTCATATACCTGTTGTACTGGGTTATCATCCTGATACTCTAAACGAGTGTCTGTTAAAATTGGAGAAAATGAATTTTGATTGAATGCTATGGCATATTGGTTGGGAAACAAAAAACCAATTACCAACATCACCATCAGGCATTTGCTGACTCGTTGATACCAGGAACTCGGTATTCTTTTTCTCATATCAATTTCCTCGATTTAAAGTTGGTACTGGAAATTTGGATTAGCATTTACTGTCCACCCTTTAGAGTTCATACGAAAAATTAAAAGTAGTGTTGTGATCATTAAATTTATCATATATTGAAAAAAACCGCTTCTTCTTTAGACTTCCGCATTGAACCTAAACCGGTAACAACAAGGTTATCGCAACCATAGAAACATAAAGATAATCCGACCTTAATTGTGAAAGCGATATATCCCAAAAGCCGGGAATTAAGGAATAACGTGCCCCTTACCGCAGTTTACCTTTAGTGTTTTTTTGGTATTTGTTGGTTTTATCGAATCCGGCATTGAATACCGCCTTCCAAAGGAGGGCGGTTTTTATTCAACCAATCTTACCCCTGCATCGCCTGGTTGAACTTATGCCACTGATTTGATTTCAGACGGCGATTGCTGTTGGATATCGCATACTTCGTCCGTTTAACCGTAAAGAGCCCTTCGAGTTAGAGATTCATACTAAAAGGGCGTGGGCCTCATTAGCCGGGTACAGTAATTATCCTTTGCGCAACTCTTTATAGCGATAACAGGAAACGATGTGGTCGTTCACCATCCCGGCAGCTTGCATGAAGGCATACAGGATCGTGCTGCCGCAGAACTTGACTCCGCGGGCAACCATATCTTTGCTCATCGCATCGGAAATTGGGCTGGTGGCTGGAATTTCGGATAAGGTTCGCCAGCTATTGTGGACGGTTACCCCTCCGGTGAATCCCCATAGATACGCATCCAGAGTGCCAAAATCCTGTTGGATCTCGAGGACACGGTTAGCGTTGTGAATGATGGCGTGAATTTTGGCTTTGTTGCGAACGATCCCGGGGTTGGCGAGTAGTTCCTGAACTTTCTCATCATTGTAGCCGGCAACCAGTTTGATATCAAAATGATCAAACGCCAGACGGAAATTCTCCCGTTTACGCAAGATGGTATTCCAACTCAGTCCGGCCTGCATCCCGTCCAACGCCAGGAATTCAAACAACATCCGGTCATCATGCAGCGGTTCTCCCCACTCTTCGTCATGATAACGGGTAAGGAGCTCATCGTTGAGATTCCACTCACAGCGGGTAAATGATCGGTCGACATTATTTTCCATCTGTTAATTTTACCGTAGGCTTGTAGATGCAAGGCAGATTTGGCTAATAACAAAGCGCTTTCCATTTCTGGAGAGTGTTTACTTATAAACCAATCGAATTTATCCTTGCGTTATGGGTCTGAATTTACGACCGTAGGGAGCCTGTGGAAACCCGATAATACGACCCGCTCCGCACAGCAAATGTGAGAGATTCAGTATACCGGTTGTGTTACTTGCGTATGGGAGGGCGCGCACTCTACCAGGTAGTAGATTAAACCAAAAACCACGCTTCGCAAAATGGCAGTAAAACGCGCAGTTCAATCCGTCGGTTGCACGGTGTGTTGGGCTCACATCCTACACGGGCCATGAATTCCAATGAATTTTTTCGTCGACATTTATTGGATACGGTTCTATCTTTATAGCGTTCTCAGATGGGTATCCTAGCGCCAGATAGCACGGGATCTCATAATCAGAGGGGCAATTGATGACCTTTTTTATGTGCTCAATTTCAGCACCCATGGGGATTCTCGTAACTCCGTAAATACCCTCCGCGACGGCAGCAACCAGAATGTTTTCGATGCAGCACCAGATTGAGGCGAAAGGATTCAGGGCTGATAGACTGTCAGGTTTTAAAAGTGGCCATGGCTGACGGAAGCAAGGAAGAATCAGGCAAGCAGCCTCGAGGAGCATTGCGTATTGCTTCGGAACAGCGCTGTGGTACATCTCGCGTTGGATAGGGTCTGTGCTTCCCCAGCTGTCGAACCAGGCCGCCACTTCTTCTTTGGTGAAACGTTTCTGTACCTTATCGATCAAGTTCAACCGGGTTGCCTGATCCTGTACCACGATGAACTCCCATTCACGCAAATGATTGTTCGATGGGGCTCGGAGACCGGCCTCGAGCAGCTTTTTGATAGTCATTTCATCAATAGCCCTGC
>ERZ795054.4506-NODE-4506-length-10192-cov-5.663313_pt1 | contig 10192 bp, 8 predicted proteins | sample MGYA00375138_ERZ795054 | MGnify/ENA primary metagenome ERZ795054 (study PRJEB30183, sample SAMN05720215) | anaerobic digester metagenome | isolation source: active sludge of municipal wastewater-treating anaerobic digesters | place: USA | collected 2014-12-23 ...
GCCAATGTAACCTATTCTCCATCCGGTCATGGCATAGCCCTTTGAAACTCCGTTGACAGTTACTACCCTGTCGTAAATGCTGCTGAATGAAGCCAGGCTTATATGCTTGCCGGAGAAGGTAATGTGTTCGTAGATCTCGTCCGAGATAATGATCACCTGCGGAAATTTCTCCAGCACCTTCACCAGCGCTGCCATCTCCTCGCGGGTATATACCATACCTGTGGGGTTTGAGGGCGAGTTGAAGATGAGCAACCTTGTGCGCGGGCTTAGGGCTGCCTCGAGCTGTGCCGGAGTGACCTTGAAGTCGCTGTCGATCGATGTCTGTATTATAACCGGCTTGCCTTCGGCGAAGGTTATATGATCAAGATAACTGACCCAGTATGGCGCAAGCAGGATCACCTCCTCACCCGGATCAACAACCGAAAGCACCACATTGATGAGGCTGTGCTTCCCTCCTGCTGACACTATTATCTGTTCCGGCGTATAGTCAAGACCGTTTTCATCCCTGAACTTGCGGGAAATTGCCTCGCGAAGGTCATTGTATCCGGGCACGGGCGGATAGAACGAATAATTGTCGTCAATTGCTTTCTTTGCTGCTTCCTTGATATCATCAGGTGTGTTGAAGTCGGGTTCGCCGAGGCTGAGGCTTATTACGTCAATCCCCTGTTCCTTCAGCTCGCGGCTCTTCTGCGCCATCGCCAGTGTCTGTGATACAGAGAGTGCCTGCACCCTCCTGCTGATATGCTCCATAGTGTCAGTTTTTATTGGGTTCGTTACCGAAAAGGCCAAATGTAATTGTTAAAAGTGAAAAAGAAAAGGGATTCTGGCAGGCCGGTTTGACAACCGCTGACCTGTTGAATATTCTGCCAAATCAGGATCCAGCCTACCGACATGGCCTGAAAAATGATTAATTTGCATCGCACAAAGACCATAAACGACTACTACAATGGAAACCTTTCTGGAGATACTCAAGATTACAATTCCTGCGCTGCTTGTGATGCTCACCGCATGGCTGGTGATACGTAACATGCTGCGTGACGACCAGGAGCGGCGGAGGCAGGACCTGCTTCTGCAGACCGTGAAGACCCTTACTCCGGTCAGGCTTCAGGCCTATGAGAGAGTGGTGTTGTTCCTTGAGCGCATTTCACCGGAGTCACTGATAATACGCACCGCCAGGCCGGAGATGACGGCCCAGCAGCTTCAGGCGGCCCTGGTCACCGCGGTCAGGAGCGAATATGAGCACAACCTCTCGCAGCAGATTTACATGAGCAGCGAGGCCTGGGAGATGGTGAAGAATGCACGCGGCACAATTGTAAGGCTTATAAACAGCGTTGCCTCGCAGCTTCCTCCCGCAGCCACAGGCGAAGAGCTTTCGCGGATGCTGCTTGAGGAGGTTGTTGAAATGGAGACAGAACCAACCCGGACCGCCATTGCCTATATAAAGTCAGAGCTTGCCCGGATAATGGGATAAAACCGGAAAATTGCACCCGGGACTATTAGGAGAATCGTTTCTCCTGATCCAGCTTCTGTCGTTCCCTTGAGATTTCTTCCTGTAACTCTTTCTCACTGGGCATATAAAGCTTGTATTTTGAGGCAAATATCTGTTTACTGTCACTCAGGAGACTGTATTTTACAATTGTCCTGCTCTTTTCGTTACATAAAATCAGTCCGATAGTCGGATTATCTGATTTCTGACGAACCTGGTCCTCAAAAAACCTTACATAGAAATCCATCTGACCGATATCCTGATGTGTCAGATCCCCTGTTTTCAGATCAATAAGAAGAAAACACTTCAAAATATAATTATAGAAAACCAGGTCAATATAGAAATGAGTCTCTTCAGCGGAGATCCTGTATTGCCTGCTCACAAAAGAAAATCCTTTACCCATCTCAAGCAGGAATGCCTGAAGCTTATCAATGAGAGCCTTCTCGATTTCTCTCTCGTAGAAATCTGAATTTGGATTCAGGTTCAGGAACTCCAGCACATACGGATCCTTAATAATATGGGCAGGTTGCAGGATCTCTTTCTTTTCATCCGCTTCCTTTTTTACAATATGACGGCTTTCTTTTCCAGTAAGCAAGATCCGTTCGTAATACAGGCTGTTTATCTGCCGTTCAAGTTGCCTGGTACTCCAGTTTCCTTCCACACATTCATTAAGGTAAAATTCTCTAGATGATTCACCCTCAATTCGCATCAGGATCCTGTAATGTGTCCAGGACAATTCATGACGCAGTGCGTCACGCATTTGGAATCTGAGGAAGAAAGTCCTCATATTCCTCAGGTTACTCTCATCAAAACCTTTCCCGTAATCCGCAGTGAGCCTTTCAGATAGAGTGATCAGTAATCTGCTGCCATAATCTGCCCTGCTGCCGCCATCTTGCTCCTCCTCAACTATAGAGCGTCCGATCTCCCAGTAGGCCTGTACCATTTCCAGGTTCACGGCCCTGTAGGACCTGTTCCTGGCCGATTCCAGAATTTCTCTTACTTTACCGTAAAAGCTGTCAAACGAAGATGAAAGTGATTTTTCCATTTTCAGGAGCCGTTAAAATGAAACAAGACATTATTCCACAATGACTTTAGCAGGAATAAAATTACACATTTGATATCCCCGGATAATAATTTTTCAGGAATATTTACAAAAAAAGACGCCCTCAGCGGGCGTCCTTTATTGACCTGTGATTTAAATGACCGAATCCTAGAGGAGGCTGATACTTCGCTTGACGAATGCGCTTAGTGCCTCTCCCTTAAGCATGTTGTTTGCCAGCATGGCGAGGTCTATCAGCTGCCTCACGGCCTGGTGGTCGCCTCCGAATCCTCCGAGAATTGTCTTCCTTTTTTCCTCGAGCTGTTTCAGCTCACCTCTCAGCCTTTCAAGATCATCCTTCTCAACAGACGGGATCTCATCCGGCTTTTTCTTGCTGTGCTCCTTCTCCATGAACTCAATTTCAACCTTCGTCTTGTCTATGCCTGCACTGTTTTTCTTCAGTTCGTCGGCATGCTCCTTATCAAGGTCGCCGGCCAGGGATATCACAAGCGGGTGGTTTGTGTTCAGCACCAGGTCAAAGCTGTCAGGCATCTCACCATAGAATGAGTATCCTCCTCCGAACTGGGCCATGTCCTTCATCCTGCGCATGAATTCGCTCTGGGTGATAACCATCGGCAGATCATTCTCATCGAGGTTCTCAGCCCTTACATTGAAACGGGCCTTGTCAGTATCGGCAACCTGTGTGCGGAATACCTGCGCCAGGTCATCAGACTGCAACTGGGTCAGCTTCGATGTGTGACTCTCGTCCCTCCGGATCAGTTTCTCTATCACGTCGCTGTCAACCCTCACAAACCTGGATGATGGCTCCTTCGATTCCAGGGTATTGATCAGGTGTGTATCAAGCTGTCCGTCAAGCACAAGCACATCATACCCCTTTTCTGCAGCTTTGGCCACATAGGTATGCTGTGCCACCTGGTCAGTTGTATAGAGATGAATCAGTGACTTGTCCTTGTCTGTCTGGTTTTCCTTGATGATCTTGTCATACTCCTCGAGGGTGAAGTACTTGCCTGCCGTATTTTTATAGAGGGCGATCTTCAATATCTTCTCAAAGAACTTTTCCTCGGTGATCATACCGTACTCGATAAAGAGCTTAAGATCATCCCATTTCTTTTCGAACGTCTCGCGGTCCTTCTTGAAGATATCGGCAAGCCGGTCTGCCACCTTCTTGGTGATGTGACCTGAGATCTTCTTGACATTGGAATCACTCTGCAGGTAGCTCCTGGAGACGTTCAGCGGGATATCCGGTGAGTCAATCACCCCGTGAAGCAGTGTCAGGAAGTCAGGTACGATTCCCTCAACCGAGTCAGTCACGAATACCTGGTTGCAATAGAGCTGTATCTTGTTTTTCTGGATCTCGAAGTTGTTCCTGATCTTCGGGAAGTAGAGAATCCCGGTCAGTTTGAACGGATAATCAACGTTCAGGTGGATGTGGAACAGTGGCTCCTCACCCATGGGGTAGAGCTCGCGGTAGAAGCTTGCATAGTCTTCGTCCTTGAGGTCAGCGGGTTTGCGGGTCCATGCCGGCTGGGTATTATTGATTATCTTCGGTTTGCCGGTATCGGCCATCTTCCCGTCCTTCCACTCTTTCTCATTGCCAAACTGAACCTGCACAGGCAGGAAGCTGCAGTATTTCTTCAGGAGGCCCTCAATGCGGTTCTCTTCCAGGAACTCCTTTGATTCCTTGTCAATATGTAAAATGACATCCGTGCCGCGTTCTTCCCTCTTCGCCTCTTCGATTGAATACTCCGGGCTGCCGTCGCAGATCCACTTCACTGCAGGCACGTTCTCACGAAATGACCTTGATATGACTTCGACCTTGTCAGAGACCATGAATGCCGAATAGAATCCGAGGCCAAACTGTCCGATGAGTCCGCTAGCCTGGTCCTTGTACTTGTCAAGGAACTCATTGGCGCTTGAAAAAGCGATCTGGTTAAGGTATTTGTCTATCTCTTCAGCGCTCATTCCTATTCCGTTGTCGGAGACAGTGAGTGTTTTTTTCTTGGGGTCGAGTGTGACTCTTACGCGAAGATCGCCCAGTTCGCCCTTGAATTCACCGGCCGAGGAGAGTGCCTTCAGCTTCTGGATGGCGTCTGTGGCGTTTGATACAAGTTCTCTCAGGAATATCTCATGATCCGAGTAGAGAAATTTCTTGATGATTGGAAAGATGTTTTCTGTGGTTACTCCGATTTTACCCTTTTCCATAATATTTGGTTTTCTGATTATCCTGCCCCTTTTGTTCAAAGGGCGTGCCGCAGCACGAATGCTGACAGGATGTCAGTTTGTGGCATGACCCGGGGTCTGAAAGTCTGAAAGTCTGAAGGTCTGAAGGTCTGAAAGTCTGAAGGTCTGTCGCTTCGCTCCGTCTTGCGGTCTTGCAGTCATGCGGTCTTGCGGTCTTGCGGTCTTGCAGTCATGCGGTCTTGCAGTCATGCGGTCTTGCGGTCTTGCGGTCTTGCATGCACTGACTGCCGACTGGTACTGCCTGCTGCAGACTGGCCTATTGCCTATTGCCTACTGCCTGTTTATAAAACCGCCTCCGTCAGTATTTTCAGCCGGCTGCAGGCGAGGCGGATTTCGTCCTCCGAGATAGTGAGAGGCGGTGCAATGCGGAAGGCTGTCGGGCAGAAAAGAAAGTAATCGAGCAGCAGCCCGAACTCCGGGGCGCGGGCAATCATATCGGGGATGATCTCCGGCTTCTCCGGTACAACAGCCAGCAGGAGGCCTTCTCCTCTTATCACGCGGAAAGGCATTGCTGCCAGTTCTTTCCTGAAAAGCTGCTCTTTAATAATTGCGGCAGCAGCCAGACCCTCCCTGACAATCACTTCCAGTGAGGCAAGTCCTGTTGCGCAGCAGAGCGGATGCCCGCCAAATGTAGTTATGTGCCCAAGTACCGGATCGTGCGTCAGCGCTGACATTATTTCACGCGAAGCAATAAATGCCCCGAGGGGCAGTCCGCCTCCGAGTGCTTTTGCCAGGACAAGAATATCCGGGGTGACATTATACCTTAAGAGTGAGAAGAGGCTGCCGGTACGGCCGAAGCCGGTCTGCACCTCGTCGAAAATAAGAAGGGCCCCGTTACTGGTGCAGGCATGCCGAAGGTCTTCCAGGAAGCCATTCCCAGGCTGTATCACCCCAGCCTCGGCCTGAACGGGTTCGACAAGCACGGCGGCGGTGCTGGCGCTGATCATCTTTAATGCTTCAGGGCTGTTGAATTCAGCCATTGTTGTGGCCGGCATCAGGGGTCTGAATGCATTCCGATAATCTTCCGAGCCCTGCACGCTGAGGGCTCCGGTGGTTGATCCGTGGTAGGCATTGCGGAAATAAATGATTTCATTTCGCCCTGTATACCTGCGGGCAAGCTTGATAGCCCCTTCTATGGCTTCGCTGCCCGAATTGACAAAAAAGACTGACTCCAGGGGGGAAGGCAGAAGAGAAGTGAGGCGTGTTGCATACAGCACCTGCGGGCTCTGTATCACCTCACCGTATACCATCAGGTGCATATACCTGCCGGCCTGCTCATTCAGGGCCGCCATTACATCCGGATGGCGGTGACCGGTGTTGCTTACCGAGACGCCGGAAATCAGGTCAATAATATCGCGGCCGGTGCTGTCATACAGGAATGACCCTTCCGCCCTCTCTATCTCAAGCATGAGAGGTGCGGGGGAGGTTTGTCCGATATGATCAAGGAATAGTTGCCTCTGCGAAGGCATCAGCGCTGCATTATGTTTATATAGTTCATGATCCCGTCACGGTAGGATTTTCCAACGGGCAGAATCTTCGGTGTGCTTCCGACTACTATTGTAAGGCTGTTTTCGCTGATCGACCTGATAACACTCTTGTTTACAAGGTACGACCGGTGTATTCTCACGAACAGGCTTGAGGGGAGCTGTTGTTCAATGGCCCTCATTGTAAAGTGAATCGTATATTTCTCGTCACGTGTAATGACGCTGACATAATTCTCAAGAGCCTCAACATAGAGTATCTCTTTGAGTTTCAAACGCACAAGGGAGGATGCCTTCTTGATGAATATCTCCTCCTCACCGGCAGCGGAAGGTACCGCCCTGGGTGCGTAGTATTTCATGATTTTTTCTACGGCACGGCAGAAGCGCGGATAGGTAATCGGTTTGAGAAGGTAATCAATACCGTTATAGTTAAAAGCCTTGTAGGCATACTCTTCGCTTCCCGAAACAAAGATGATATGGGGAGGATTTTCAAGGCTGGAGAGGAAATCGAATCCATCCATTTCCGGCATCTGAATATCCAGAAAGATGAGTTCGATATCTCTTCGGGACATCAGCAGGTTGCGTGCTGACAAGGAATCAGAGAAGCTTCCCACGAGTGACAGGGAAGAAGATTTACCCACGAATTCCTCCAGGGTTCGGAGCCATATGGGATCATCATCAACAATAATACAATTCATTTCCGGGATACGTGGTTGGGTTCAAGCGTCGCAAACAAATATACTAAAATAATTGACAAAAAATATGAGATCCGGTTTTTGACGAACACAAAAAGAATACCGGACCGGCCGGCATAAGAGTAAGGAAATTAAAAAGGGGTGCCTGAGCACCCCTGAAACTTTTACTTCAGGCCTTTTGTAAGAGCCGGAGCTGCTTTGAATTTCACGACTTTCTTGGCGGGAACATTCAGTTTGGCGCCGGTGCGGGGGTTGCGAACAACTCTTGCACTTCTCTTCTCAACTTTGAAAGTACCCATTGAGGGGAGCTGGAGCCTCTGGCCTTTTTTCATAGCCTCACCAAATGCGCCTACGAAGGCGTTAAGAGCAATGTTGGCATCTTTAAGTGAAAGTCCTGCTTTTTTTGCAATGCTGCCTACTAATTCTTTTTTTGTCATAGTCAATTCAATTTAGGGTTAGACCAAAATCTCTAATTGCATACAAATTTATTTCATTCTTATTCAAAAGCAAGTTTTTATGATCTTTTTTATGCCTGAGAGGCCGAATTTTATTAGAAATGAGCACTTTTTTTGTTAATAACCCCCCGCAAGATGGTCAAAAGAGGCTCCTTGACTGTATGAGAAGCCCATTTATGGGGGTTCAGAGATATGTGAACCCAGGGAGTTCCAGTTAAATTTTTACTCCCGGGGGAGAAAAACAAAAAAAGATTATATTTGCACCCGCTGCGCCCGTCACTTAAGGTGAATCAGGGATGCAAACGGAGAAATGGCAGAGTGGTCGATTGCGGCGGTCTTGAAAACCGTTGTCCGGGCGACTGGACCGGGGGTTCGAATCCCTCTTTCTCCGCAAGTGACAATACAGGCCGTACTGCTGCAAGGCAGTACGGCTTCTGTTTTCAGGACTTCGCCGAGGTAGCTTGCTAATGAGGCGAAGGAATGAGAACAGAAGTGCAAGCGCGGAGCGGATACCTGTATTGTCAGTTGCAGGTTCCCCCTGGCAGGGATCACCGAAGGTAATCCCTCTTTCTCCGCCAGCCGGCGGAGAGTAATCCCCTGATCACCTCAGTGGATCACCGACGGTAATCCCATAATCTCTCCTATCTTTGCATCAACAACCTGATCATGATTAAAAACGTCCCCCTCGAGGTTACAGTACCTGCAACTCTGATGCCCTTCCTGCTTAACTCACTGCCAGGAAAGAGCCGTGACAATGTCAAGTCGCTTCTCCGTCATCGCCAGGTAAACGTAAATGGTGAGCCGGTAACCCGTTTCAACCATGAACTGCGGCCTGGAGACCTGGTGACAATCTCTGACACAAGGCATACAGGCGGGCTGATGGCGCGCAACATGCGACTTGTCTACGAGGATGAGCACCTGATAGTTATCGACAAGAACGCAGGGCTTCTCTCGATGGCTTCCGACAACGAAAAATACCTCACCGCCTATAATATTCTCAGCACATTCGTTAAGAGCCAGAACCCGTCAAACAGGATATTCATAGTGCACCGCCTCGACCGTGACACCTCCGGGCTGATGATGTTCGCCCGCAGTGAAAAGGTGCAGAGCCTCCTGCAGCGCGACTGGAAACACAATGTCACTTCCAGGACTTATGTTGCCCTTGTGGAAGGTGAGGTTACCGAACCGGAGGGTGTCATAAAATCATATATTTATGAGAGTAAGGCACTGGTCATGCACTCGACACGGAACCCGGAAAAAGGCGAGCTGGCAATCACAAAATTCAGGAAATTGAAAAGCGGAAAGGATTATTCCCTGCTGGAGGTGACCCTTGAAACTGGAAAAAAGAACCAGATCAGGCTTCATATGCAGGAAATGGGCCACAGCATAGCAGGTGACAGAAAGTACGGAGCCGCTTCAAGTCCTATCGGAAGGCTGGGTCTCCATGCCAGCGTACTTGCATTCATTCACCCGGTTACCGGGAAGGAGATGCGTTTCGAATCAAAAATACCTGCGAAATTCAGGCGAATGGTTTAACAACCCGCACCCCGGACCTGAAGGTTCAGGTACACCATAACCATGGAATACCTGGGGGGAAGAGGAAAAAGCAATTCAGAAGGGCCAGAAGTTATTGTCATACCAGACCTGCTCCCTCAGTTCCTTGTCAATACGTGCAAGCCACTTATGGTGTCCGCTCTCCCATTCTGCAAGCATTGCATAAAGAGCCTTTTCGTTTGGATCAGAAGCAGACCCGGCCCGTGAAGAGTAGAGCTCCACAGCCTTAGCTTCGAAATCCATTGCCGCACTTATTGCAGCGGCTTCAAAACCTGCAGCGCTGATCTGGCTTTTCATCTCTTCAGAAAGAACAGACCTGACGACCTCGTCCTGTGACCCGCCATGAGACACCGCAACATCATTGAATACATTGTGTTTACGGTAATGGGTATACTGCTCAGAAAGAAAACGAATGTGTTCCTCCTCCTCATTTGCGATCATTGTAAAAAGCTGTTTAACTGCCTCACTTGTCGTCTGTGCAGCTACACTTGAATAAAAGGCCCGTCCGCGTTGCTCAAGGAGTATGGCTTCTTTAAGGATTTCTGTGGTGGTCTTGGTGTCCATTGGTGATATTTGTTAGGGTTATGTCGAGTGTTGCCTGATGCCTCCCGGCTAAAAGCTCTGCATCTCATACAGCTTCCTGTAAATGCCATCAGGGTTTCTGATCAGCTCCTCGTGTTTTCCGCACTCCTCAATGCGGCCATCCTCGATGACCACTATCATATCAGCGTGCTGAATTGTCGAGAGCCTGTGTGCAATAACAACGGATGTCCGGTTCTCCATCAGTTTAAGCATGGCATCCTGAACCAGCCGCTCTGATTCGGTATCGAGAGCCGAAGTGGCCTCATCAAGTATAAGAATCGGCGGATTGGCCATGATGGCCCTGGCAATGCTTATTCTCTGCCGCTGGCCTCCACTGAGTTTGTTGCCTCCCTCGCCCACAGTGTTCTGATAACCTTCAGCCGTTTTGGTGATAAAGTCGTGAGCATTGGCTATTGTTGCAGCCCTGACAACGCTGTCCTCATCAGCATCCTCCTCCAGCGCAAATGAAATATTATTATAAAAGGTATCATTGAAGAGAATCGCCTGCTGGCTGACTATCCCCATGAGCTGCCGCAGGTCTCTTATATTGACGTCGCGAAGGTTGACACCGTCGATAAGCACATCGCCCCTGTCAGGATCAATAAAGCGGGGAATCAGGTCGGCCAGGGTGGATTTTC
>ERZ795054.4509-NODE-4509-length-10191-cov-4.514207_pt1 | contig 10191 bp, 9 predicted proteins | sample MGYA00375138_ERZ795054 | MGnify/ENA primary metagenome ERZ795054 (study PRJEB30183, sample SAMN05720215) | anaerobic digester metagenome | isolation source: active sludge of municipal wastewater-treating anaerobic digesters | place: USA | collected 2014-12-23 ...
CTGAAAACCCTTGGGAATGCGCGATCACGTCCCTGGCGGCCTTCTCCTGTTCAGGAAGAAGCCCAAAGAGGGACATTGCGGATCCACCCTGGTGGTAGCCGGCTCCGTCGATATTGATATTCAATGTGATCCTCTTCAATTCCTTTTCCCTGGAACGAAGGAAATGCATCTGGCCCGGAACGGCGTAGTGATCCTCCCCATTAAAAGCAAGCAGTTCGATACTGCGCCCTGCGGGCAATGTCTTCAGGAGTTCAGCGAGAAGCAGCAGAGCGGTGACTCCCGTGCCATTGTCGATCGCCCCTGGGGTACCGTTCTTGGCATCGATGTGTGCGGTCACCATTATTTGTTCGACCAGGGTACCCCGGCGGATCCCGCTGATGTTGTATGCATCTCCCCATATCCTCTCCGCGCGTGAGTGGAGGTGTGCCATCCCCCCGGCCATAGGAAGCAGGCGTTCCCCTTCGGCTTCGGTCATGAATACCGAAGGGATGCCGAAATCCCCGTCCTCTATCAATGGGAAAGGATATACCCCCCCGGCCAGGGCAGGGTTCCAACCGGTGGCGCAAACAAGGGCCGCAGGGCATTCCTTTTCAAGGAGGGCAATGATGCGTTGATGGTGCTCCGGGTTGTAGAATACAAAGTTCTTGGGCATCAGCTGCTCCTGGGCCAGTTCCCCATGAAGGAGGAGGATCTTCCCCTGGTAGCCCCCGGCCTCCAGCTCAGTTATGCTTCCGGCTGCTGCCAGGAGGGCATGAATCTTGCAGCCCAGGGAGTAGGGGCTGGGCGAAACCGCGAAAGTTGTTGAGCCCAGCGTCAGTTCCGCCCCCTCCGATTGCCAGTCCATCGCCTCAAACCCATCCGCCCTCACCTCCCAGCCCAGGGAGATCAGGGTGTCGCGGAAGTAGGACGTCGCTTTCCGGTTCCCCTCGCTCCCGGTATTACGCTCACCTATCCTTTCACATAAGGTGATCAGGTGTTCCTCAGCTCTGGCGGTTAGGGTGGAGAGATTATGCTCTTTTTTCATCCTGAATGCGGTAGTCTTTTCTGACGGGGGGCAACAGGCCGATGCAGATCAGGGCCAGGCCGTATAAGGAATAAATGACATGAAGCAGGTCCAGCGACCATAGTACCAGCAACTGCACATTGATCCAAATGATCAGGCCGGCCCCGATATAGATGGTGAATGTCCAGGCCCAATAGTGATCACTCATCAGGTTGAGCTTTTCCGGCCAGTGGAGGCGCGGCCTCCGGACCAGGCCATAGAGCGTGAAAAGAGGGACGACCCCGAAAACCAGGAAAAGGATGATACCCGGGATCAAATAATTGTGAAAGACTGAACCCTTCAGCATATCGGATCCCATCCCCAGCATGGATCCGTCAGGGGCAAGGATAAAGGGTATGCTGCCATAGAAGGCGCCGGTGGAGAGAAGGCCTAAGAGAAAATAGACCACGTATCGGGTTTTGAAGTGCATCATCATTTCCCTGATTTCAGCATGAGGATTTGCAGTGGTTCCAGGGTTACCATGCAACCCTTGGGCATATCGAGGAGTTCCTGGCGGATGCTTTCGAAGAAGCGATGGAGCACAGCGGCCTCGTCAACGATCTCTATCATTACCGGGAGCTTCTCAGTGAGCTCCCAGAATTTGGATGAGTTGATCTGCCTGCTGCTGCTACCATATCCCATGATCCCCCGGTAAACGGTAACCCCGCTCAGGCCTTGCTCCCTGGCCAGGTATACCAGGCGCTCGTACAGGAGCTGGTGCCCAAGCCTGTCCGTCGTGCTGGCGTAGATTTTCAATACCTGATACTGTTTATTATCCATTGAATTACAATAGATTAGTAAGTATATAGCCAAGATAGACTGCCAGAAAACCAAGGAGGAGGCTGAGCGCTGTGTAGAGGAAAACTACGAGGTATTCCCCGCTGTGCATCAGGGCAAGGTTCTCGCCTGTAAAGGTGGAAAAGGTGGTGAAGCCTCCGCAAAGGCCCACCATAAGGAGCATCCGCAGATCGGCTGTCATCAATGCGCTTTTTTCGGCGATTCCCATCAGCAGCCCTAGGATCAGGCTTCCCAGGACGTTCACTATCAGCGTTCCTACCGGGATATCAAAGAATTGCAGGCCATGCGTGAGACGGCCCACGAGATAGCGGGCCACGCTTCCGGCAAATCCTCCTATACCCACCAGTAATATGTGTTTAAGAAGCATAGTCAAAGATATTCAGCCTGGAGCAGCCTGCCGGGCTGTGGTCAAGGCTAAGGTATGGCTTCCTTATTATACCATATCCCCGTGATATCCATCTCCAGCCAGGTCCAGTCCCCTTCGTCGAGCTTCCAGGTAGCCTTCAATGCCGAAGGCACCCGTATCCCCCCGAATTCCCTGGTTTCGGTGGCAGAGATTTCCCAGGGGTATCGCCGTGCTTCTGGCCCGCTTCCCTGGAAGCGCTGCGCAACATATTTTACGAAATCACCTTCAGTATTGAAGTAGAATTCCCCGCTGCCCGTCACCCCCTGATAGTTCATGGTCGCCCGGGCGCTGAGGGAATCGAGCGGCTCCCAGTGAATGTATCGACTGGTCGCCAGGGATGGCAGCCACACCAGTTCGCCGAGGTAGCGCTGCATCGTGCCTTCATCCAGCTGTGGCCCCGAGGCCTTCACCACTGGAACCAGGGCGTTCATCAGGATAAGCATCTGCCCGTGTCCGTCGATGTATTGGTCGCGTCCACGAAAGGAAAGCAGGGCATTGTACCTGAGTTCCACGGTCCAGTGGAAGGCAGGATCCGCTGTCAGGGTGTACTGCAGGGCGTTGGCCTGTGTCCATTCCTTTTGTCCGGGCCGCATTTTCATCCGGGCATTCTGGCTTATTCTGGCCACCTGTATGGCCGGCTTCCCCAGGGCCCCTGATCGCTGTATCCATCGTTGCACTGGCACCGGCAGCCCATGGAGCTGATCTTCTGTCAAAGGCTCTTCACTGATGGGCCCTATGCCTGAGAGCAGCGAATGTATTTCGTGTTCCGTCATCCTGTGGAATCTCCATTGACCGAACTGGCCCAGGACGAGGAGCAGCAGGATAACATTGGGGATCGTCCCGAAGCGGGCATCCGACCAGGCGGAGAGGATCAGGAACTGGGAGAGGAGCAGGGCCAGGGCGCCCAGGGCCCAGGCATAGCCTGTGAGAGAAAAGCCGAAGAACAGGGCGAACAGGATCATGAGTAGGGCCGCGAGGCCCCATAAGGCTCCCATAGGCCGCGATATCGGCAGAGACAACTGGTCCAAAGTGGCCAGGTCAAAGGCCTTGAGAAATCCCAGCAGATGGATTAGGCCGTGTATCCCGAGCAGAACGGCAAAGGCGGTCCGCATAGGGCTCAGACGTATACCTTGGGTTGTGTTTCCCCGCTGAGCACGCGCATTCCGTTGAATGCCAGGGCACGCATTTCGTCCTCGCCAGGATACACGTGGGTAGGCGCGATGCGGTGGACCCGTTCGATCACCTTATTCACGAACCACTTACTGTTGGCTACCCCCCCTGTGATCAGGATGCCGTCGACCTCACCAGAGAGTACAGCGCTCATGGCCCCCACCTCCTTGGCAACCTGGTAGGCCATGCCTTCAAAGATGAGGCGTGCCTCGTCGTCCCCAGCCGCCACACGTTGCTCCACCTCGTAGGCACTGTTGGTGCCCAGGTAGGCCACCAGGCCCCCGGCGCCCTTGTTCATTTTAAGTACTTCCTTTTCGGAATATTTCCCGCTGTAGCACAGGCGGATCAGGTCACCCACAGGCAGGGTCCCGGAACGCTCCGGAGTATAGGGTCCATCCCCGTCCAGTCCCTGGTTCACATCGATTACCCGGCCTTTCTGGTGGGCACCGACGGTTATACCCCCGCCCAGGTGGACCACGATGAGGTTGAGGTCTTCGTAGGCCCGCATGATGGATTTGGCGTGGGCACGAGCTACGGCTTTCTGGTTGAGGGCATGGAAAACGGATTTCCGGGGCAGCAGCGGGTGTCCGGATAGCCTGGCCAACTCGCAGAGCTCGTCCACGCAGATCGGATTAGCGATGAAGGCGCGGGCATCGGGCAGGGAGCGGGCCAGGGCATCGGCGATCAATGCGCCAAGGTTACTGGCATGTTCTCCGTATTTCTTGGTGCGCAGGTCCTCCTTCATCTGCTCATTTACCTCGTACACCCCGGATTCGATGGGCTTGAGCATACCACCCCTGCCCACGATGGCCTTCACCTGCTCCAGCTGGATCTCGGCCAGGTGCAATTGCTCCAGGATGATGTCCTTGCGGAAATCGAACTGCTCACTGATGGATTCAAAGGGGGCGAGCTCTTCAGGGGAATGGCTCAGGTTCTTCAGGAAGATGGGGTTGTTCCCTTCGAACACCCCGATCTTGGTGGAAGTGGAACCCGGGTTGATGGCCAGTATACGGGGATTATCCATGGGGAAGGGCTTGGTGGATCAGGCAACCAAGGCGGCCAGGGCGATGGAATAGAGTTTGGTCTTTTCGCTGTCGCCCCGCGAAGACAGTACGGCCGGTACGCGGGCCCCCATCACTATGGCCCCCAGCTCGCCCCCGGCCAGCTTGGTGTTGGTTTTGTAGAACACATTGCCCGCTTCGATGTTGGGGAACAGGAGGCAGTCGGCATCTCCGGCCACCCCACCGCCGATTTTCTTGATCCTGGCGCTTTCCTCATCAATGGCCACGTCCAGGGCCAGGGGACCGTCGATCAGGGCTCCCTTGATCTGCCCCCGGTCGCCCATCTTGGCCAGCATGGCCCCTTCCTCACAGGCGATCATCCCGTGCAGCACCTGCTCAGTGGCCGCAATGGCCGCCACCTTAGGAGTGGCGATGCCGAGGGCATGGGCCACCCTGACCAGGTATTGGGTGATGGCTACCTTTTGCTTGAAATCGGGCAGGGGGATGATGGCCACGTCGCCCACCACCAGAAGCTTATGGTAATAAGGGTTCTCCACCACCGTAACATGGCTGAGCACGGCATTCTTCTCCATCAGGCCTTCCTCTTTGTTCAGGATGGCTTTCATGTACTTGTCGGTGCTTACCAGACCCTTCATCAGCAGGTTGCCCTGGCCTTCGTTAATGAGTTTTACGGCCAGTGTGGCCGCCTTGCCTTCGTTGGCTTCCTGCACAATACGGAACTGGCCCGGATCTATCCCTTCTTCCTTGCATACATGAATGATCGTGGCCTCATCGCCCACGAGGGTGCCTTCGATCAAACCCATGCCGATGGCCTGGCTCACCGCCCCGATGGTGTGGCTGTCGTTGGCATAGGCCGCCACCAGGCGCTTCTTCTCCTTGCCCCTCAGGGCGTCGAACATCAGGTCAAGCTTGGTGATGATCATATCTAATGATTTGATTGACTGATATATTTGATTGTGAATGCACTAACAGGGGCAAAAGTAGGAACAAAAGCGGGAATGGGCAAGGGGTTGAGATATGTTCTGTGTTCTATGTTATATGTTGTATAGCGATGTCCCTTGAGTCTGGGGCAATACCGTGATTTTTCGCTTCTCGCGATCAGCTTACCGCTTCTCCGTGTAACTCTCCATCATCCGGCGGATGGCGCGCAGACATACGGGGCAGAAGTTGTCCATGCTGGCGCTTTTCATGGTGCAGTCCTGAAATGGACGGTAAATGCCCTTCTCAGCGTAACCTGCCCCTTCGAAAACTCCTGTCACGCGGGCATAATCGGCTTTATCCGGAGTAGGTACAGGGGTGCCGTCCAGGATAAGGTCCTGCCATTTGGACCCGAAATCCACCAGGGTGGTGATGTTGGGTTCCCAGGGCTCCAGACGGAGGTCGTAGAACGACTCATAGGCTGTGGACGAGGTGTAATACTCATCGGCCAGTCCGGCCAGGCTGTGCCCCAGCTCGTGCACGAAGACGAAATCGCTGAGGGAATGGTCGCTGGTGCAGACCAGGTAATGGTTATAAATGCCCCCTCCTCCATATTCCTTGCTGTTCACCAGCACCAATACCTGGTCCCAGGGCACGTTGGCAGCCACATCCATGAGGCTGTGGTAATCGTCGGTGGTGAGGTAGCGCTCGGATCCGAAGGTGAAAAAGCGGCTGTTCATCAGGGTGCGTTTCCAGATACCCTCGTGGGGGAAGTCGGTTCCGCTTTCCGCTGAGATGGAGTGTACGGCCCTGATATTGATGTGGTCACGGTATTCGTTGTAGGGCCGGGTGGCGAAGAGGTAATCCGCAAAGCGGTGGGCATCCCGGAGGAACTTCTCCATTTCATGCAGGGCATACCCTTCAGCGACAATGGCCAGGTCGAGGCATGAGCTGGCCGGTCCCCCGACATGGATATCGGTGGTCAGGAAGGGTTGGCGCTGTTCCAGCATGATGTCAGGGGCTCTGGGATCTATGTCGGTAACGAAGTCCGGGGCCCAGCCCGTGCCCCCCTGGCGGTGCAACAGCCTGAGCTGAACCGGGTGCATGGGATAGGGTATTCGCACGCTCTCCCGGAAGCTGCGGTCCAGGGTACGGGCCTCAGCGGTGGTCTGCCATTCCCTGAAAAGGGTACTGAAGCCCTGGGCATACAGCAGGGAAGCGGTGGCGGTATCCCACACCTCCACCCTGTACTCCCCGTAAGAAAAGGGCGTTATAAGCCCATCGCGGGGTCCGGCCCATTCCCCCTCCAGGATCAGTTTATCAAGGGTTACCCGGTGTTCCTTGGCATTGCCACTTCGGAAGTAATCGATGCGAAGGGTACCCGGATAAAACCAGGCATCATATTCCTGGGCCGGAGAGGCAAGAAACGCCGCCAGGACAACAAGGGTACAGAATGTTCGGAGCATTGCCTATTCTTTCAGGACTTTCAAAGATAGGTGTAATCCGTCTTTAGAGATGAGTTGAAGGCTATAGGTCCCAGCGGCGAGGTGATGTAAAGGAATCTCGGTTGTCCGAAGAGAATGAATCAAGGAGCGGTAAACCAGGCTGCCATCTGAGGCGAACATCTCAAGTCGTTCAGCAGGGAAAATGCCCAGGTCAAGAAATACCATGTCACTGCCAGGGTTTGGGAAACAACGGATGCCGTAACCGTGCAGTAATTCTTGCATTCCGATACTTACAACTTCTATTCTCACGGTATCGCTTGCAGAGCAACCTCCCGCATTGGTCACAGTTACGCTGAAGTAGACTACTCCTAAGGACGATGGATGGTAGGTTAGGGAAGAGGTTGTGTCACCTGTGCTCCATAGGTAGCTTGAAAAGGGCCCACCAGGAACCAGGATAAGGCTATCATAGAGGGAGTGGTTTCGGTCAGGTCCCAGGTCAGGCCCGGGTATCGGATATACAGCCACATATGCCGTGTCGGAGTCAATCGATCCATATCCATTACTGATGACACAATAATAATGACCGCTCCAAGACGGGTCCAGGGGGCAGAAACGGAAGGTGTCGTCCACTGCACCGAGTATGCTGCCGGCGGCATCGAACCAGAGGTAGTGGAGTGGGGGTGTTCCGGAAGCGCTGACAACCAGTGATACGGTATCGCCGGTACAACAGGAAACAGGCTGTGGCTGGCTGGTGATATAGGGACTGCCGTCGGCGTACCGGGCTACAAAACCGTCACGATCGCCCAGGCTGGTCAGGCTGTGCGTTCCAAAACCGGCCGTGAGGCCGAAGTCCCCGGCGATCACCGGGGTACCGGGCCAGGTGAGGGTGATGCCTTTACCGTAGTCCTGGCTTGTTCCGCCGGCCAGCTCAGCGTAAATGATATTGCCGAAGGCATCGTACTTGGCGATGAAGGCATCGTCGCCGCCAAGGCCCGTTTGGCTTATGCTGTCGAAAACCGCTACACCATTGGTGAAACCGGTGACATAGGTATATCCATCCGTACCTATGGCTACTTCTATGCCCTTGTCACTGCTCGTTCCGCCGAAGTTTCTGGCCCACAGGCAGGTTCCGGCCGGATCATACAAGGCTGCGAACCCGTCCTTGTTTCCATTGGAAGTGACAGCGATGGAAGGGGAGAACTGCACGGTGGAGAAGAGGGAGCCGGTAACGGCAACCCATCCGCCGGGGCTCACAAACAGCCCGTTTCCAAAATCGTCGAGGCTGCCCCCGGCATGCAGGGCTTGCAACCATGTGCCAGACCCTGAGGCCTTCACCAGGAAGACATCGTTTCCCCCGAAGGAGGTGATGGTATGCTGTCCAAACGCCGCAGTCCCTTCGAAGGAGCCAGAGATCCAGGCTTCACCGGCGGCATTCACGCCCACGCAGGAGGCCCAGGTCTCCGAAGGACTGCCGCCATCGAGTACCCATAACAACTGGCCCTGAGGATTGTATTTGGCCAGGAAGACGTTGTCGAGGCCGGGACTTACCAGCATGAGGCTGTCGAAATAGCAGGTGTCAAAGTAATATCCAGTAACCAAGACATTGCCCTGGGCATCGCAGGTCACCCCTTTCCCCCGGGCTTCTCCGGGTCCCTGTCCGGTCCTGACCCAGCACAGGTCGCCGGCCGCATTATATCTGGCCACGAACATTTCGTCCCCGCCCAGGGTCGTCAGTTGGGTGTTCCCAAAGCTTGCAGTGCCCCGGAAAAATCCGGTGACGATGACGTTGCCGCTGTCATCGGCTGCCACGGCCAGGCCTTCATCATTTTCCGTACCTCCGGCAGTGCGGGCCCATTGCAAGGTTCCGTTGAGATCGTAGCGGAGCACCAGGATGTCGCGGATGCCCATGGAGTTGACCAGGTCGTTGCCCAGCCATACCGCACCGCTGAACTTGCCGGCCGCGGCATAGCCCAGGTCCGGGGTGGAGACAATGCGCTCCAGCCCGTCGGCCCCGGTTCCTCCCATGCGCTCGGCCCAGGACCAGGATTGGGCCCTGGGGACGGCGGGATGGAATAATACAGCCAGGAAGATCAGGGAAAGAAGTTGGTGTGTTTTCATTGGTGGGTCTTCTGTCCCTGTAAATATAGAAAAAACTCTGATATGAATTCCTCAGGGAATGGGCCCGGTCACCCAGGCCACGGCAGCCTCCATGGTAAAGAACGGCCGGGAGGAGTACCCGTCGTCGAGCTGTTCCACCAGGGTAGGGATAACGACCTGGTCAGGGCGCTCGGTGATGATGGCAATGCGCGCGTCCTGGAAGTACCTGAGGTTATTGCGGTAAAACGCGGCGATGCCCCGGGTGTCGGTCAGGGGAAGGTCGAAAGTGGCTTCCCGGTAGTCCAGCACAAAGGCTTTGGTGCCGGGGGGTATGAGGTCATGCTCGAAAGCGTGGGCCCACGACTCACGGATATCGGCCAGCGAAACCTTACCGTAGTAGTACTTGAAAAGCACCATCAGCTCTTCGTTGTATGAATACAGGAACTTGCGCACCATGGCCTGGGGTGTTATCCATCAGTATTTATGGAACGTTATCGTAACCTGTGCATTGGCGCGTCAGGCTTGATAGGTATGATATGCAGGAAGATGGTGGATCCTACTGACAACGCACGAATATAAGGCAAAAAGTGGCTCATTGCAAGGTCAGCGGTGGTGGCGATACCATACGATGAACCCGGAGATGAGGATAAACAGGGCTCCCAGGCCGAACAACGGGATCAGCAGGAGGTAGAAGTTGCCGATGATTACCTGATAGATGCGGGCAGTATGAACTTCCAGGGCCAGGTTCCACAGCGACATGGGCTGGTCCCGTATTTCTTCCGGCATCAGCGGTAGCCGGCTGTCGGTGCCCAGAACCTGGGACCCCCGGTCATAATCGAAATACACTTCTATGCCATTGAGGTCGCGGGTATAGCCGGCCACCATGTGGCGTCCGACGGGCATCCCCGCATCAGGGATGTGGTGGTGGGGCTGCTGCAGGATATAATCGAACACCTCGCCGGTGGAGGGCTTCCAAAGGAAGAGCCCTTCGAAGGACCCTATAAGGTAGCGTTCAGGTCCGAAAGGTTCAAAGACGTTGACGCCCATCACCGAGACCGGGGGCTGGGCCGGGTAAGCCGGGAGTATGGATCTGAAGTCGGTGCTGAAGGCATAAACCCCTTCCAGGGTAGCCACCATCCATTGTTCGGTCTGGGGATCAAACAGGATGCGTCGCAGCTTGTCGTTCCAGGCATTGGGCGTATCAAGAATGCTCCCCGGGATCTTGCTGACGCGTGCGTTGGCGATGGGAATGAGCAGGGGTAAGCTGGGAGAATTCCAGGGTGGACGGTTGAA
>ERZ795054.4522-NODE-4522-length-10168-cov-5.108178_pt1 | contig 10168 bp, 6 predicted proteins | sample MGYA00375138_ERZ795054 | MGnify/ENA primary metagenome ERZ795054 (study PRJEB30183, sample SAMN05720215) | anaerobic digester metagenome | isolation source: active sludge of municipal wastewater-treating anaerobic digesters | place: USA | collected 2014-12-23 ...
TACCCGGAGCGACTGCGGCGTTACGAAGAATTTTGCCGGCTCGCCCTCGAATTGGGGGCGCCGGAGACGTCGGGCGTGTTGTCCGTCAAGCCGGACAAGTGGTTCCTTTTGGGGGACTATTACAGGCACAGAAAACAGTTCGTCCGCGCGGCGGCATGCTATCTGCGGTCTTGGCGGAGGGAGTCGCGCAACAAGGAGGTGCTGGTCAAGGCGGCGGAGTGCTGCCGGGAACTCGGCGATGCGGCGCGGGCGCGGCGCTATTATGAAAAGGCCCTCGCCATCAACGCTTCGGTTGCCGGATTCGGCGAGGACCCGTACGACGCGGTCATCCGGAAGGCGTTGGAATCCCTCGGGCCGGCCGCGAAATCTTCTTCCCCGCTGGTGAGGGCGTGAGCACGGGAACCGTTTCTCCAAAGGTGGTCGACGCCCTGCGAAAACTCGATGCGGACCGTCGTTCCGCCGCGGAGCGGAGGTTCGTCCGCCCGGTTCTGGGGTTTCTGGGGAAACTGCGGAGAAGATATCTGCCGGAACTGGACGAAAATATCGTACGCCTCCTCTGGGCCCGCCGGGCCTGGCGCAAGTTGGCGAATTTTCTTCTGGTGGAATTGCAGGCGGAGAACATGGGGACGCGCGTGACCGGGAAACCCTATTGGCTGACCATCGACCCGACCAATTTCTGCCAATTGCGGTGCCCGTTCTGCCCCACCGGCGGGGAACGCCACATCCGTTCCAAGGCGGTGCTGAAACTGGAGGATTTCAAACGGCTCATGGACGAGCTGGGGCCGACGCTCCTGCACGTGGATTTCATGAACTGGGGGGAACCCCTCCTCAACAGATATATTTTCGAGATGGTCTCCTACGCGAAGAAATTCGACATCGACACGAAAATGGACACCAACCTCAACGAGTTCAGCGAGGAGATGGCGGAAAAGATGGTGCGGTCCGGGTTGGACTGCGTCAGTCTTTCCATCGACGGCTTGACGCAAGAGACCTATTCCAAATACCGCGTTCGCGGGGATTTCGACAAGGTGATGCGGAACCTGGAAACGCTCATTCGAAAGAAGAAAGAGCTGGGAAGTTCCCGGCCGTACGTCATATGGCAGTTCCTGGTGTTCAAACACAACGAACACGAAGTGGAACGGGTGAGGCAGCTGGGAAAGGAGATGGGGGTGGATGTGGTGGGGGTGACCCCGGCGTTCCTCCCGTTCCGGCCCGGCATCAAGGACGAGTGGCTGCCGCTCAAACCGGAACATCGCCATTACGATCCCGAGACGTTCCCGGACCGGCCTCCCTGGGAGTGGGAGTCGGCGCCGAAAACGGAGGCCCCGTCCCTGCCCGATCCGGCCCCGGTCGCGCCTCTGCCGGAGGAGAAACTATCGGCGGCCGCGGTTCCGCACGTGGAGGTTCTGCCCCCGCGCGGCGGGGTCCGGTCGATAATAGAACGGTTCTTCGGCCGGAAAAGGGGGGGAGCGGGAAAAGAAGAGACCCCCGTCATCAACGTGCAGGTCTACAAGGAACCCGAGAAGCGGCCCCGGTGCAACTGGCCCTGGGCGGGCATCGCCGTCAATCCGAACGGTTCCGTCTCCCCGTGCTGTTCGGTGGAGGAAGAGATCTACGATTTCGGGAACATTTTCACCGAGGGATTTTCCGGAATATGGAACGGGCCCAACTACCGTCGTGCCCGGCGCCACATCCGGGATTATGTGAAACATCGGCAGGACGTCAAGACGCGTTCGGAACACGCGTGTGAGCGCTGTTTCAGCATCGGCCGGGCGAATTTCACGTTCCAGCCCTGGTGGCGGTTCAGTCAGTTCGATTGGTGGTGGGGGCTGCGGGAGAAAGACCCCCGTTGAAACGGAGGGAAAGGAAAGGTCATGCAGGATAACGCGTTGCTTATGACGGACGAACACGTTCAGCGGAAATTGAACATCGCGCTGAACCGGCTCGAATTCGAACAGAAGAGGGCGGTGGTGTCGTCGACGCCGGAGGTGATCACCATCGGCGCGCACAACCACTGCAATGCCCATTGCATCTGGTGTCTGGAGGGGGACATCAGCGTCTTCGACCTCGACCGGTACAAGGAATTTTTCGAGAAGTCCCTCGGGCACGTCATTCGGAAGGCGCGCCACGTGTCTTTTGTGGGGTTCGGCGAGCTCCTCTGGCTGCCGCGGGTGGAACAGTTCCTCGACCATCTCAACGAGACCATCCCGGACGTCGTCAAGCAGTTCACCACCAACGGCACCCCGCTGCGGCCCGACAAGATCGTCGAGAAGCTTCTGGTGGGGCGGTATTCCATCCGGATCTCCCTCCACGCCTCCACGCCGGAACTGCACGCGAAGATCACCCGCATCCGAGAGTTGGACAGGATATTGGAGAATCTGCGGTATCTGGTCAAATTGCGGGAGCATTTCCAGCGGCGAAAATATCTCCACGTGGAGCTTTTCAACGTGCTGACGAAGGACAACATCGACAACCTGCCGGACTTCGTCCGTCTGGCGGCGGAGCTCGATCTGCCGCAGGTGGTGTGCAGCTACATGACCATTTTTTCCAAGGAGCACATCGAGATGTCCCTCTTCTTCGACCAACAGCGGGCCAACGACCGCCTGGCCGAGGCGGAAGAGGTGGCGAAAAAATTGGGCGTCATGGTCCAGCTCCCGCCGCGCTTCGGACAGGGGGGGCGCGACCGGGAGCGGCCGGCCGGCGAATGCAGCGACCCGTGGCAATATTTTTACGCCGAAACACAGGGGTCCGTCCTCCCCTGTTGCTACGCGGGCGGCCACGTGGGTTATCTCGATAAACAATCTTTCGAGGAATTGTGGAACGGCGAGTTCTATCAAAACCTGCGGAAGGGGCTGGCCGGCGAGATGCCCGCGCACGAGTGGTGCAAGAACTGCGTGAAGTTCAAGGGGCATTACACCGTCAACAACGTGCTCTGTCATATCACCAACCGTCCTGAGACGCAAAAGATGATCGTGGAGGAAATGGAGCGGCGGGGTTTGCTCAAGCCGACGGCCGCCGGAGGAGAGGTCTAATGGAAACAACGCCGCCCACCAGCCTTGAACGCCCCCAACGCCAGGTCGTTTTCGCCTGGGACATGCACTACAGCTGCAATTTCCGCTGCCCTTACTGTTTCTATACGCTGACCGGATGGCATGAGCTGGCCAAGAAGAGCACCTATAAATCCGCCGAGGAATGGAAGCGGGTTTGGCACCGCCTGTACGAAAAATACGGCAGCTGCCACATCCGTATCACCGCCGGAGAGCCGTTCACGTATCCCGGGTTCGTCGACGTCCTCGCCGCCCTTTCGCAGGAACATTGGGTGCAGGTGACCAGCAACCTGTCCCTGCGGCCCCTGCTGGAGGATTTCGTCCGGCGGGCCAACAACCGGCGGGTGGAGTTGGACTGCACCTTCCATCCCTTCGAGGCGAAATTCGAGGACTTCCTTCAGAACGTGCTTTTGCTGCGCGGTCGCGGCTTCATCGCCAACGTGTGCTATCTGGCTTACCCGCCGCAGATGGCCCGCATGGAGGAGTTCAAGAGGCGTTTCAAGGAGAACGGCATCCACATGAACATGGCGGTGTTGTGGGGCCGCTACGCCGGGAAGGAATATCCGCACGCGTACACTCCCGAAGAGAAACGTTGGATCAAAGAGGTGATCGGCTATGAGATCGGGCCGGAGACCGTCGGCCTGGAACCCATCCCCACCAAAGGGAAGATCTGCGGCGCCGGCCAGCGCTACGCGGTGATTCATGCCGACGGCCGGGCCGTCCGGTGCGGCCAGCTGGGAGAAGAGACCATCGGCAACATCCTTGACGAGAACTTCGAACTTTTTCAAACGGGCCGGCCCTGCCCGTCCGACTACTGCCGTTGCAAGGAGTTCCAGATGGCGTGGGAGGAGGAGGAGAAGCAGGCCTTGCTCCAACGAGGAGAGGTGAAGGTTTGAGGACTGTCCGGGAGATGGGGATCGTATGAAAATCGCTTTGGTGCAGTGCCCCGTCTGGGGGGTCGCTGATCCGCCGCTGGGGCCGGCCCAGTTGGCCGGCTGCCTCAAAGCGGCGGGGCACGAGGTTCGCGTGTTCGATTTGAACGTGACTCTCTGGAGGAAGGCGCCGCCCCGGCATGCCAATCTGTGGCTTTGGGAGATGTCCCGGTTCTGGAATTCTCCGGAGATCGTCGACCGTTTTTTCGCGGACAACCGCCGCCTCATCGAATCTTCGGTGCAGGCGATATTGCGTTCGGGGGCGCGGGTCGTGGCTTTCTCCGTCAACGACGGGTCCCAGTGGGCCTCCCTCAAGGTGTCCCAATGGATCAAGGAGGCAGACGCTTCCCGGGTCGTCGTCTTCGGCGGCCAATATTTTTTCAAGGGGACCGCGGCGGAGGAGATTTTAAAGGTTTCGGGAGTGGATGCGGTACTTCGGGGTCCGGCGGAAGAATCCTTGCCCGCGCTGGCGGGCGATGTGGAGACGTTCGGCCGACCGCGTCGGCGGCCGGGCCTCCTTTTCCGGGAGAACGGCTCGTTGGTCGACGGCGGCCCGGCGTCCGTCCCCGCTCTTCTGGACAAGTTGCCTTTCGCCGATTTCACCGGGTTTCCGTTGAAACTCTACGCCGAACAGGGACGGATCCCGCTGAGCGCCTCGCGGGGATGCGTTTGGGCGTGCCATTTTTGCAGCGCCGGCCGTTTCTGGCCGAACTACTCGTACATGAGCGGGGACCGGATCTTTGCGGAAGTGAAACATCAGAGGTCGCTTTTCCCCTCTCGCCGGCACGTGGAGTTCTACGACATCACCGCCAACGGCCGGCCGGAGGCCCTGCGCCGGTTTTCCGAGTTGATGATCGAGGAGCGGTTGGCCGGCCGTCCCGCCGGCCACACCGGGTGGAAGATCAACGCCATCGTCCGGCCGGAGATGACGCCCGACCTCCTGCGCAAAATGAAAGCCGCCGGATGCCTCTCCGTCATCTATGGGATCGAGAGCGGTTCGCCGGGCGTTTTGAAACGGATGAACAAACATTACTCCCTTCCGTTGGCCGAGCGGGTGCTGGCCGACACGCACGCGGCGGGGATTCACACCACCGCCAATTTTATGGTGGGTTTCCCCGGAGAAACGGAGGAGGATTTTCAGCGGACGCTCGATTTTTTGAAACGGAACAAGCGTTCCCTCGACCGGGCCTATCCCAGCGCCACCTTCACCAGCTTGGAGGAACACAGTCCTCTGGCGGAGAATTACGCCGCTTTCGGGATCGAAAGCGAGAACGGCCGGCGACCGCACAACCTCTATTGGAAGATGCCGGAAGGGAACGACTATCCGGTTCGGCTGGAGCGGTACAAAAAATTCCGGGCGCTGGCGCTCCGGCTGGGGATCGACCGCGCCAAGGGGCTGCACGGCGATCTGGCGTCCCATGCGGCGAGGGACCTCGCCGCCTATCATCGATACGCCGGCGCCCCGCTCCGCGCCCTGGCGTTGTACCGGGCCTATTTGCGGCGGGACCCCGGGAACGGACCGGTGCGGCATGAAATGGAGGAGTTGTTGATGGAAATTTCCGGCAAGAAAGCGTCCGCCGCGGTGCCGCGGGGCTGTAAGAAACGACGGACGACGTCCCGTCCCATCGCGAGGACGGTGGCATGAAGGTCGCCCTGGTACAGATGCCGGTGTGGTGGACCCTCGACCCTCCTCTCGGGTTGGCCCAGATGGCGGGATGTCTGCGCGCCGCCGGCCACGAGGTCTCCGTTTTCGATTTGAACATACAGCTTTGGCGTCGACGCTCGCCGCAAAGCCATGCTCTGTGGTCGTGGGAGCAGTTCCATTTCTGGAATTACGAGGAGCGGGTGGACAAGTTCTTCAAGGAGAACCGGGCGGCGTTGGAATCGTTCCTCGAGTCGATCCTTAAGACCGACGCGCGCGTCATCGGTTTTTCGGTCAACATCGGGTCGCAGATCCCGTCCCTTCGGATGGCCGAAATGATCAAGAAGGCCGATCCGTCCCGGTTGGTGGTTTTCGGCGGACAGTATTTTTTCCTGGGAGACAAGACCGCCGAGATGTTGAAAAACCCTCCGGTGGACGTGGTGTTTCAGGGCGCCGCCGACGAATCGTTCCCGCTTTTTCTGACGGACTACGCCCGGACCGGCCGGGCCGTCCTTCGGCCGGGCGTGGGCCTGCGGCAGGGGGAGAAGATCGTCCTGGGCGGGGCCGTTTCCCCTGTCCCCCAGCTCGACAAGGTCCCGTTCGCCGACTTCTCGCTTTTCCCCATGGACCTCTACGAGGACCAGGGGCGCATCCCGTTCGCCGCGTCGCGCGGTTGCGTCTGGGCGTGTCACTATTGCAGCACGCATCGTTTCTGGAACGGATACAGTTGCATGAGCGGCGATCGGATGTTCGCTGAGATACTCCACCATCGGCGGTTGTTCCCGCAACGGACCCACGTGGATTTTTACGACATCACCGCCAACGGCCGGCCGGAAAACCTGTTTCGGTTCGCGCAGCTGGTGCGCGACCACCACCAGCGTTCGACCCTGATGACCATCGGATGGAAGATCAACGCCATCGTCCGGCCCGAGATGACGCCCGAACTGTTGTCCGCGCTGTACGAGGCGGGGTGCATGGAGATCATCTACGGGATCGAGAGCGGTTCTCCGCGGGTTTTGAAGCGCATGAACAAGAATTACAGCCCGTCGGTGGCGGAACGCGTGTTGCGCGACACGCACGCCGCCCGCATCACCACCACCGCGAATTTCATGCTGGGCTATCCCGGCGAGACGGAGGAGGAGTTCGGGATGACCCTGGATTTCCTTCGAGGGAACGCGGCCTCCCTCGACAAGGCTTACGCCAGCGCCACGTTCACCAGCTTGGAGGAAAACAGTTACCTCACCGAACATCGCGCGGAGTTCGGCATCCGGGACCCGGGCCTGAAGGTGGGGCATTCCCTTTATTGGGAAACGGAGGACGGCCTGAACTCCTATTTGGTGCGGATGGACCGTTACGTGCGTTTCCGCGCCCTGGCCGAACAACTGGGATTAGAGGCCTATAAGGGGATCAACGGCGAGGTGGAGCTGGAACGGCTCTCGAAACTGGCCCAGTATTTTTTGTATACGGACAATCGTCTCCGGGCAACGGAGATGTACCTTCAATACGCCCAGAGGGCCGCCGACAGCGAGACGGCGCGGGGAGACCTTCGGGAGTTCCAGAGGGAACTTGAAGCGTTCCCGCAGGCGCTCCGGCGGTTTGAACGCTGGCGCAACGGTCATTCGGAAGTCCCCGCGTCGGCGCAGGAGACGATCTGGGAGAAGGCGAACGCCTGGTTGACCGACGACAAACCGTTTCGGCTGGAGGAGTGCCCTCAATTGGCCGAATGGCTTCGGGAGAACGGCCGCTACAAAGACTACGTCGATGACATGCTGGAGACCCACGCGTTTTTGCAGGGATTGAAATGCCATGCTTTTCTGCGCTGGGACAAGGGGTTCCGGCTTTTTTGGGGCCGGGACGTCGTGGAGGGGCCCGGCCGGGTCGCGGGCCTCCTTGAAGAGGTTTCCGCCGCGCTGGGACAGGATGCCTCCGGCGGGAAAGTGAAGGACGAACGGATGGTGAACAGCCGATGAAAGTGGCGTTGGTTCAGGCGCCCGTGTGGTGGACGATCGACCCGCCGTTGGGGTTGGCGCAGATGGCCGGTTGCGCCATGCAGTACGGGCACGACGTGAGCGTGTTCGACCTGAACATCCTTCTCTGGAAGGACCGTCTGCCGAAATATCAGAACATGTGGCTGTGGGAACAGTTTCATTTCTGGAACAACCCGCAGGTGGTCGCCGATTTTTTCAACGACAACCGCCGGGCCATCGAAGGCCACGTGCAGTCCATCCTGCGGACGGACGCCAAGGCCGTTTGTTTTTCGGTGGCGCTGGGCAATCAGCTGGCCAGCAGCATGATCGCCCGCATGGTCAAAAAGGAGGCTCCCAAAAAATGGGTCGTCTTCGGGGGACAATATTTTTTCAGGGACAACCAAAAGGCGAAGGAGGTCATTCTCCTCGATAAAAACGTGGACATCGTCGTCCGGGGGGCCTCCGACCACCTTTTTCCGAAACTGTTGAGCGTTCTGGAAACGCGGGGCGAGCCGCGCCCGATCCGGGGTCTGTTGTATAAGCAGGGGAGGGTGGTCACGGACACCGGATTCATCGAACCGCTCCGGCAGCTGGACAGCGTCCCGTTCGCCGATTTCACCAAGTTCCCCATGGAAGTCTACGAGGACCAAAACCGCATCCCCATCGCGGCGTCGCGCGGCTGCGTCTGGGCCTGCCGGTTCTGCAGCTCCTGCAATTTCTGGCCGGGGTATTCCTACATGAGCGGCGAGCGCATCTATGCGGAGATCCTGTTCCATCGCCGGCTTTTCCCCCAGCGGTTCCATGTGGAGTTCTACGACATCACCGCCAACGGCCGTCCGGAGAGCCTTTCGAAGCTGTGCGACCTGATCATCGAGCATGAATCGCGCACCGGCTGGAAACATTTCAAGTGGAAGATCAACGCCATCATCCGGCCGGAGATGACGCCGGAGTTGCTCATGAAAATGGCCCTGGCCAACTGTCAGGACATCATTTACGGGATCGAATCGGGCTCGCCGCGCGTGCTCAAGCTGATGAATAAACACTACAACGTCGACGTCGCCGAGCGGGTACTGCACGACACGCACGCGGCGGGGATCAAGGCGGTGGGGAATTTCATGTTCGGGTTCCCGGGGGAAACGGAACAGGATTTCCAGATGACTCTGGATTTTCTGCGCAAGAACCAGAAATCTTTCGACCGGGTCTATGCCAGCGCCACGTTCACCAGCCTGGAGGAGCACAGCTATCTGACGGAACATCAGGAGTCCTTCGGGGTCGTCAAAAGCGAAGACAAACACAACAGTCTTTACTGGCAGAACAAGGACGGTTCGAACAACTACCTCGTCCGCCTGGACAGGTACAAACGGTTCCGGGATCTGGCCATCGAGTTGGGCATCGACGCTTACAAGGGGCTGGCCGGCAGCGTCGAGCTGGATCATGTCCTGAACCGGGCCAATTATTACGAATACATGGATCACCGGTATCAGGCCGTGAGCGCCTACTCCGACTACCTGGCGATGGATCCCATGAACGAACCCATCCGGCACCGTCTGCGGGAGTTCCAGAAAGAATTGGCGGGTCTCGCGCGCGGGTTCGAGCTGTTGCGGCGGTGGGAGCGGGAACAGGGAGTTTCGAACCCGCTCGGCCGCGAGGCGTGGCGGGCGCTGTCTCCGCACCTCCTGAAGGAACGGCCGATACGGGCCTTCGTCCTCGGCCGGAAGGCGGGGGCCGCCGTGCGAAGTTCCCGGGGCAGGAAATACCTCAAGGCGTTGCTGGCGTTGCATAACGCGCTCCAAAAACTGAAATGCCGGGCGACGCTCCGGCGTTCCGGGAGCCGGGTCCGGTTGTTTTACGGGACGGACCTTTTGGAGAACGAGGAACAGGTCGCGGGCCTGACGAAAAGAGTGGATCGGATCGTCGTCGCCGCGCCGGGCGTTTCGGGGAAGGGGGGCGTTCCCGGATGAGAGTCGCCGTCGTTCAGGCCCCCGTGGATTGGGCGGACGTTCCGCCCAGCCGGCTGTCTCAAATCGCCGGTTGCGCCAGGCAGTACGGCTGCGAAGTCGTCTGGTGCGACTTGAACGCGATTTTTCGAAAACGGGCGCCGGAGTCCGCGCGGCCCGGCTGGGGATGGAGTCATTTTTTGTTTTGGGAAAACTCGGACGTTGTGGCCCGGCGCTTTCGGGAAATGCGGGATGTGGTCCGGGAGCAGGTCGAACGCCTGAAGGAGGCGGACGTCGTCTATTTTTCAGTGACGAAATTTTCACTTCGGGCGAGCCTGCTCTTCGCGCGGCGGCTGAAGGAATCGGCCCCGAAAGGCCTGATCGTTTTCGGAGGGCCGTTCTTTACCGTCGGCAACCTGAGGATGCACGAGTTCATCACCAATGAGCCGGACGTGGACGTCGTGCTCCAAGGGCCCGGTGAGTTTTTATTCGCGAAATTGCTCCGCGATATGAAGGTCTTCGGAAGACCGAATCTTCAGCCCGGCCTGCATTACCGGCACGGGAAGGAGCTGGTGATGGGGGATCCCGTCGAGGGGTTCGGGAGATCGGAAGAGCGTCGTGTAGGGAAAGAGTGTTCATCACC
>ERZ795054.4524-NODE-4524-length-10166-cov-6.056473_pt1 | contig 10166 bp, 9 predicted proteins | sample MGYA00375138_ERZ795054 | MGnify/ENA primary metagenome ERZ795054 (study PRJEB30183, sample SAMN05720215) | anaerobic digester metagenome | isolation source: active sludge of municipal wastewater-treating anaerobic digesters | place: USA | collected 2014-12-23 ...
AGGGCTTGGTCTTGGCCGCCTCGATGACCTCCCAGATGTTGATGTCCATCTTGCCCGAAAGCAGGGCCAGTTCGTTGATAAGGGAGATGTTCACCAGGCGATAGGTGTTCTCCAGGATCTTGACCATCTCCGCGGCCCGGGGTGAGCTGACGGCGTGGAGGTGCTGGATCGCGATCCCGTACAGGGCCAGTGCGATCTGGCGGGCCTGCTCGCCCAGGGCGCCCACGACCTTGGGGGTGTTGTCGGTCTTGTAGTCCTTGTTGCCCGGATCCACCCGCTCGGGGCTGAAGCAGAGCCAGAAGTCCGCTCCCTCCTTCAACCCGGACTCCCGCTCCAAGATGGGCTTCATGAAGTCCTCGGTGGTAGTCGGGTATGTGGTGCTCTCCAGGGAAACGAAAGTGCCGGCCTTCATGTTCCTGCCGATGTCCACGCAGGAGGCCTCGATGAAGCTCATGTCGGGCTTCTTGAACTTGTCCAGGGGCGTGGGCACGCAGATGATCGCGGCGTCGCACTCCCGGATGCGGGAAAAGTCCGTGGTCGCCGAGAGCTTGCCGGCCTTCACGACCCCGGCCAACTCCTCGTCCTTAATGTCGCCGATGTAGTTCCTGCCGGCGTTGACGGATTCCGCCTTCTTCCCGCTCTTCTCGAAGCCCAGGACCGTCACGCCCTTGCGCGCGAAGGCCACCGCCAGGGGCAGACCCACGTAGCCCAGGCCGATGACGCCGACCACGACGGACCTGTCGGAGATCTTCTTCAGAATAGAATCATAGTAGTTCATGCATTCTCCCAAAATTGGAAATAAGACAGGATAACAGGATTGTCAGGATGTACAGGATTAATTATGGGATCACCAAACAGTGATCTTGTTCATCCTGGAAATCCTGTTATCCTGTCTATTCTTCTAATATTAATCCGGGTCCTGCCTTCTTGTATTTTTTCCCGCATTCGGGGCAGACCAGGTCTTCCCCCAGCTTGACGCCGCACTGGCACATCCAGCCCCGGACCCGGGCCGGGTTTCCGTGCACCAGGGCGTAGGCGGGCACGTCCTTGGTCACCACGCTGCCGGCCCCCACGAAGCAGTACTCCCCCAGGGTCACGCCGCACACGATGGTGGCGTTGGCACCGATGGAGGCGCCTTTCTTCACCAGCGTCCGCAGGTACTCATGCTTGCGCTCCACGAAGGACCGGGGATTGATGACGTTGGTGAACACGCAGGAGGGGCCGCAGAAGACGTCATCCTCCAGGACCACGTCGTCGTAGAGGGAGACGTTGTTCTGGACCTTCACCCGATCCCCCAGGACGGCCTTGCTCCCGACATTCACGTTCTGCCCCAGGACACACTTCTTCCCGATCCGCGCCCCGGGCATCACATGGGTGAAGTGCCAGACCTTGGTCCCCTCCCCGATCACCGCCCCCTCGTCGACATAGGACGATTCATGTACAAAGTAGTCGCTCATGAGTTCTCCCGAGAAATCAGACAGGATGTACAGGATGTTGAAAAGGATGAACAAGATGGAATCATGAGGATGAGCGAATATTGCCCTATCCTGTTCATCCGGTCTCCATCCTGTTCATCCTGTCCATATTAGCGATAAAACGCCTCTATCTGGTCGCAAACGTAGTCGACTTCGTCGTCCGTGAGTTCCGGGAAGATGGGCAGAGCCAGGACTTCCCCGCAGGCCCGCTCTGCGTTCGGGAAGTCGCCCTTTTTGTACCCTAGATTCTGGAAACATTTCTGCAGGTGCAGGGGGATGGGGTAGTAGATCGAGGTGCCGATCCCCTTCTCCTTGAGGAAGGCCGCGAGTTCGTCCCGGCGGGGCGCAAAGATGTTGAACACGTAGTACACGGGCTTCCCGCCCGGAAGGATCTTGGGCAGGCGGAGCCCCGGGACTCGGGACAGTCGCTCCGTGTAGTGCGCCCCGTGTCGGGCGCGGGCCGCGACGGCCGCGTCGGTGGTCCGCATCTTCACCCGCAAGATCGCCGCCTGGAGGGTGTCCAGCCGGGAGTTGTACCCCACGTAGTCGTGGTGGTACTTCACGGAGCTCCCGTGGACCCGGTAGCTCTTGATTTTCTTGTACAGTTCCTCGTCGTCGGTGACCATGAGCCCCGCGTCCCCGTAGGCCCCCAGGGTCTTGGTGGGGAAGAAGGAGTAGATGCCGATCTCGCCGACCGTGCCCGCCTTGCGCCACGATCCGTCCACGAGGCAGTCCATGCCCCAGGCCTCGGCGGCGTCCTCCAGGACCCGCAGGCCGCGCTTCCGCGCCAGGTCCATCACCGGCTGCATCGGCGTGGGCTGTAGGAAGAGGTGCACGGGGATGATGCCCTTGGTGGCCTTGGACATGCGCCGCTCAGCGTCCCGGAGATCCATGTTCAGGGTCTCCGCGTCCAGGTCCACCAGCACCGGCTTGCCGCCCAGGCGCGACACGCAGGAAGTGGAGGCGAAGAACGTGAACGTGGGGGTGAGCACCTCGGCCCCGTCCCGGAAGCCCAGGAGGTCCGCGGCGATCACCAGGGCGTCGGAACCCGAGGCCACGCCCACGGCGTACTTCGCGCCCAGCCAGGCGGCGGCCTCGCGCTCGAACTCCGCGACCTCTGAGCCCAGGATGAAGTCCCCGCGCTCCATCACGGAGCGCACGGCGGCGTCGAACTCGTCCTTCCGCGCGGCGTACTCGCGGGTGGATGTGTAGAACGGTACGGTCATTGGGATTCCTCTTCCTTGGACAGGATACCAGGATGGTCAGGATCGACAGGATCTTTGTACTTCCGTTTGATCTGAATTCCGGTTGTCCCGAAATTAATTAAAAGCCCCACAGGGATACCTGTGGCCTTCAGATAATTCACAAGCTGGATCTCATGAGTCTTGGCCAGAACATCTATCGCTTTCAGTTCAAGGATGATCTTCTTTTCGACTATAAGATCAGCATTAAACCATCCTACGATTTGTCCTTTATAGGTGACCGTGATCGGTGTTTCTTCCTCTACCGTAAGACCGGCTTTTGTTAGTTCAATCACCAAGGCTTTTTTATAGACACTTTCCAGGAATCCGGATCCCAGAATATTATACACTTGAAAAGCACAACCGATGATTCGCTCCGATACCTCATCCTTGATCATTCTTGATCCTGTCCATCCTGTATATTCTGTTATCCTGTCCCTCTTCCTCAGAAAACGCCCTTCATTTCCACAGTAGAAAACTCGCACGGCAGGTCCACGGCCTTGCCGGTCTTCTGGCTCTTGTAGATCGCCAGGATGATCTCCAGCGCCTTGCGGCCCTTCTCCCCGGAGACCAGGGGCTCCCGGCCGGACTCGATCGCCGAGAGGACGTCCGCGTACAGGGCCGAGTGTCCGAAGCCGTAGACCGAGGGGGGGTCCTTCTCCGCGGGGTTCACGACCTTATCCTCCGGGTCCCCCGCGACGGCGGCGTCCGCGAAGCGCCAGGTCTCGATCTTGTTCACCGCCAGGCCCCCGATCACCACGCTCCCGGTCTGGCCGAAGAGGGAAAGGGTCTCGTTCAGGTTCGTGGGGTAGATATCCGCGGTCCCCTCGATGATCCCCACCGCCCCGGAGGCGAACTCCACCACCGCGGCGCCGAAGTCCTCCGCCTCGATGGGCCGGAGGAAACGGCGGGTGGCCGCCTGGACGCGGACGGCGTCCTCGCCCATCATCCACTGGAGAAGGTCGATGCCGTGGGTGCACTGGTTCATGAGGGTGCCCCCGTCCAGGTCCCAGGTGCCGCGCCAGGGAGCCTCGGCGTAGTAGGCCTCGTTGCGGTTCCACCGGACCTGGACCATGCCGTGGAGCATGCGGCCGAAGCGCCCGGCCTCCAGGGCCGTCCGGGTCCGTTGGACCGGGGCGTTGAAGCGGTTCTGGAAGCAGACCGAGAGGGTCCGGCCAGCCTTCCGGGCCGCCGCGATCATGGCGTCCGCGTCCGCGGTGGACAGGGCCATGGGCTTCTCGCAGACCACGTGGGCCCCCGCCGCGGAGCAGTCCATCGAGATCCGGGGGTGGTACCCGGACTCCGTCGCGATCGCGCAGAGGTCGGGCCGCTCCTTGGCGAGCATCTCCCGATAGTCCGCGTAGACCGCGACCTTGGCGTCCGGAAAAGCCTTTCGGTATTCCGCGGCCTTGGCCTCGGCCCGGTCGAGCTTGGGGTCGCAGCAGGCGACGAGCCGGAGACGGTCCACGTTCTTGACGGCCGCCTCGATGTGCTTGTGGCTGATCCGGCCGCAGCCGATCAGGGCGAGTGTGAGAGTATGCATGCTGAATGACCTTTCCGGCAAGAATTTCAACTCATGCTTGTGTAATTATGAATAGCAATGCATGGAAAGAGTTTTACCGCTTGCTGTAATTCCGCTCCAGCCAAGACCGGTACTCCCCGCTCCGGACGGAGTTTACCCAATCGGGATTCGACAGGTACCAGTCGACCGTCAATTCCAGACCTTGATCGAAGGTTACGGATTGGTTCCATCCAAGGTCCTTCTTGAGCCGTGAACAATCAATCGCGTATCTCCGATCGTGACCCGGCCTGTCTTTCACATAGGTTATCTTGGAGCGGATAGCTTCCGCAGGTTTGCCGATCTTCATCGCAACAATGTCGATCAATTTTTCCAGCAGGCGGATGTTTTCCCATTCATTTTCTCCGCCAACGTTATAGGAGTTTCCGAGTTCCGCGGATTGCATGATCTTCCAAATAGCTGCGGCATGATCCGCCACATACAGCCAATCCCGGATGTTCCTGCCATCCCCGTATACGGGAAGAGGCTTATCCTCAAGCATGTTCAGAATCATCAAGGGTATCAGCTTCTCGGGAAACTGGTAGGGACCGTAGTTGTTCGAGCAATTCGACAAGGTGACAGGCAATCCGTAGGTATGATGATACGCTCGAACCAGATGATCGCTTCCCGCCTTGGAAGCCGAGTACGGTGACCGGGGATCATACGGCGTGTTTTCCGTGAAATACCCCTCATCTCCCAGTGAGCCGAAAACTTCATCCGTGCTGATGTGATGAAAAAGGACATCTTCCCGATCTTTCCAGGCATGCCGGGCCGCTTCCAGCAGGGTAAAGGTCCCAATGACATTCGTAGTTATGAATGCTTCCGGGCCGAGAATGGAACGATCTACGTGGCTTTCCGCGGCAAAATGGACTATTCCATCGACGAAATAGTCTTTTATCACCTTATCGACTACCGCTCGATCCCGGATGTCCCCATGTACGAAAATGTAACGGTCTCCCGATGAATCAAGTACAGCTGATAGACTGGCAGGATTACCCGCATACGTCAAGCAATCCAGGTTAATGATCCTTCCTTGAAAATCCGTTTCCCGGAAAAGGTATCGTATGAAATTTACCCCGATAAAACCTGCGCCACCGGTTACCAACAGATTCTGGAATGTACGCATGTTTACCGACTCCTTTCATTTTCCATGGTTAATTGGCTCAAGTACGAATAAAGACTTCTCCTCCACTCGGGAACGTATACTCCGAAAGAGCGAATCTTGCTTTTATCGAGTACTGAGTATCTAGGCCGTTTTGCGCGTGTCGGGTACTCTTCCGTGCGCAAAGCTCGAATCGGACAGCTACGGTTTAGGATTCCCATCTCCAATCCTTGCTTCTGGATCTCCACGGCGAATTCATGCCAGGTGGTCTCCCCTTCATTCGTGTAATGGTAAATACCGGACGGGAATTCCGCAATTGATACGATTTGGAGAATCGCAGCCGCCAAATCCCGGGCCCAGGTGGGAGAACCTCTTTGATCAGCCACAACACCCAGGGAATCCCGTTCCTTCATTAAACGAATCATGGTCGATACAAAATTCGGGCCGTGGCGACCATAGAGCCAAGCGGTTCGAATGATTATGGCATCCGGCGCGACAGCGAGAATCCGTCGCTCGCCCTCCGCCTTGGTACGCCCGTACGCGCCCGAGGGGTTGACAGGTTCCGATTCCGTATAGGGAACGGAGGAGTCTCCCGAAAAAACATAATCCGTGGATATGTGAATGAGTCTCGCCCCGAAATCCACCGAAAGCTTCGCCAGGTTTTCCGGTCCTTCGGCATTCAGCCTGAGCGCTAGAGCCTCCTCGTCCTCGGCACGATCCACCGCCGTATACGCGGCACAATTGACGATATGGGAGGGAGAGTTCTCTTTCGCAAACTCCCGGAGCGCGACAGGATCCAGAAAATCCACTTCCCGGTCGCTCCCGACCCACTTCAACCCCTCAACCTTCAGGAGTCCGCCAATCTCCTGTCCCAACATTCCCTTGTCGCCGACTACCCAGATCATATCGGCAGCCTCGGGTTTCTACGATCCTTCTCGGACAGAATGTACTCCATGCCCAAAGAAGGCCAGGCTATATCCAGTTTTGGGTCATCCCATGCCAAACCGCCCTCATCCTCCGGGAAGTAGAAGTCCGTGCACTTGTAGGAAAATATCGCCGTCTCGGAAAGCACTAGGAAACCATGGGCGAAGCCGGGTGGGATATAAAATAGATTGTGCCGATCTCCCGACAGGATCACCGAATGCCACCTATACCTGTTCGGAGATTCCGGCCGGATATCCACGGCCACATCAAAGATTTCCCCGCGTACGGCGCGAACAAGTTTCCCCTGGGGACGATCTTTTTGGAAATGGAGACCCCGAAGGACCCCACGACAAGAGAAGGACTCGTTGTCCTGCACAAACCGAGTTCGTATTCCCGCCGCCTCGTAATCCCGCGCCGACCAGGATTCGAAGAAGTACCCCCTTGAATCGCCGAAGATTCGGGGCTGAATTTCCAGCAAGCCCGGGATCGGGCACTGCTTGACTTCTATGCCCATGGGGTTTCCTCGGCCAAATAGCGGAGGTAGGCCGAATAATCCGTCTTTCCCATTTCTTCCGCGGCGGACACGAGCTCCCGGGCGCCTATCCAGCCTCGCTGAAAGGCTATTTCCTCGATGCATGCAATGTAGAGCCCCTGACGACGCTGGACGGTCTCCACGAAGTTGGAGGCTTCGAGGAGAGTGGCAGGACTCCCGGTATCGAGCCATGCGAAGCCTCGACCCAGCCGCTCCACATACAGATCTCCTCGCCCAAGGTATTCATTGTTAACGCTCGTAATCTCGATTTCTCCCCGGGCGGATGGCTGGACGGATTTGGCGATTTCGACCACGTCGGTATCGTAAAAATACAGGCCCGGGACCGCGTAGTGGGATTTGGGCACTGCGGGTTTCTCTTCGATCGATATCGCCTTACCGGATTTGTCGAACTCCACGACACCGAAAGACGAAGGGTCCTTTACGGGATACCCGAAGATGGTAGCTCCGGTCTCACGGCCGGCGGCTCTCTCGAGCATGGCCGTAAACCCCTGGCCGTAAAAAACATTGTCTCCCAACACCAAGGCACTCTGGTCCCGACCGATGAACCGCTCCCCCACGATAAACGCGTCCGCCAGGCCCCTCGGCTTATCCTGGACCGCGTATTCAAAGCGCATCCCCAGACGGGAACCGTCCCCCAGAAGGTCCCGGAAGTGGGGAACATCCCGGGGGGTGGAAATCACCAGGACTTCCCGGATTCCCGCCAGCATCAGCGTGGACAGGGGATAGTAGATCATCGGCTTGTCGAAGACCGGCAGCATTTGCTTGGAAACCGACCTTGTCGCCGGGAACAAGCGCGTTGCAGTCCCACCCGCGAGAATGAGACCTTTCATCTTGCTCCTCCAATAGAGATTTGGAAGATTTCTTTGTATACAAAGATTTGATTACAAATTGATACGAGAATAAAAGTACTGAGTAAAGGAGAAATGACTCATTCCTCTTAGTTTTTGGTAATAATAGTAAGTGGCCGCTTAGTATATGCCAAATCTCTTCTTTATCTTTCTCACAAGAAAACGTCCTGTCAGAATAAAAAACTTTCTAAAAGATAATTTAAAAAATGAAGCTTCTAAGTTTACCTGAGTGGTCGTAGACGCATGAGATGCAAGAGTATTAACTAGTCTTGTTTTGGTAATTACAGTACAAGCGTTTAAAGGAAATTTTTCTACTATTTCTTGAAGAGCAAACTCAAATCGATCGGTTGAGGAATTCCAATCTATCCAATCACGAGCAGTTTCCAAAGCATGAGCCTTTAATGTAGCAAGCAATTCCGGATCTTCTCTCAATCGCCTTAGATGTTGAAGAACAGCTGATTCATCGCCCATTTCGGCCACGAGAGCATTATGCCCGTTGCGTATATACTCCTCATGTCCTGTGACATTATAAACAACTGCTGTTCCTCCACAGTGAAACATTTCTAGTGGTGGACCAAACATACCTTCAATAAAACTAAGTTTGACAATCGCGTCACATGACCGGTATATCGGAGGCGTCTCAGCAATAGGTACCCTGGAGAATAACTGGTCTACCCCGTCAACATGTGTGGCAACTGTGCTCGTTAGAAGCCATACTTCATCGACACCGGCCTGACGACATAGATCTATGGTGCGTTGAACATTTTTAAATGGAATATTTAAAGGTCCTTCAACTAGGACCCTAAGATTGCCATGATTTCTAGAAGCATAACAGGGGCCGTCTAACTTGAATATTTCCTTATTAACGCCATTTGGAACAAAAAAAGCATCTTGATTGTAATGTTCTTTAATATAAGTTTTTATCCAACTCGCCTCAGTAACTATATAAAAACCCAAACAATAAGTTAGCTCTGAAAAACTTCGATTCAAAGTATCTTCATCGGGGAAAAACCGCGACTCAACAGACTGATTAAAATATAAATATCGGCTAGCAGGAATACTAATAATTTTGTAGCATGTACGCCAAAACGTCGCAATTGCAATGTCATAAGTGTGTTGCTTTGCTAGCTCAAGCGAAATCCATTCCAACTCAGAACCACGCCGATGCCAAGAAAGTTTTTTTTTGTCGACTTCCCCATCTACAACCATTGTCACTTTATAGCCGCGGTCGACAAGATTCCCAGCATGCTCGAAAACTACGTTGTTTCCACCGCTCATTGATTCAGAAGCTAGAATTGCAATTCGCAAGGCTATAATCATATTAAACCAACCAAATAATTGTTTTCGTAAAACTGACGTTATAAAGGTGTGACTTGATTTGAGCGGAAAATTTCATGAAAGGACATGAAAACTGGCGGTCCTCCCGGTCCCAGATAGTAGGCTGGTTTTGCCTAAAAACTCTTCACCATAGAAGATCGGAACAACCAGCAACACTATTATAGCACAGAATGTTTTGAGCGAGAAATTACCTTACAGGAAATGAAAAATGGCGGTCACCCGCCCCCGGATGGTAGAATGGTTTTACCGCTAAAACAGTTCACCAAGGGAGAACGGAATGACCACCAACGCCACTATAGCGCAGAAAGCTGCCCGCAGGAAGCTCACGCTCCTGGAACTCGCTTCCGACCTCGACAACGTCTCCAAAGCCTGCAAGATCATGGGGTATTCTCGCCAACAGTTCTACGAGATCCGCAGGAACTTCCAAACCATTGGCTCCGAGGCTCTCCTGGACAAAGTCCGCGGTCCCCGCAACCCCCACCCAAGCCGTCTATCTGAAGAGCTGGAACAAGTCCTTCTCGACTACTGCCTTGAGTACCCGACCCAGGGAAGCCTCAAGGTCAGCCAACAGCTCCTTCTCCGGGGAATCCACATCGGAGCGGGAGCCATCCGCGGCGTCTGGCAGAGGCACAACCTGTTATCCAAACACCAGAGATTGCTCCGCCTTGAACAGCACGCCAGGGAAACCGGTATGGAGCTTTCGGAACAGGAGATCCGCCTCCTTGAACGGTTCGATCCGGAGTTCCGGGAACGTCATATCCAGGCTGACTTTACAGGTCAGCTTGTCGCGATCGACACCTTCATGGTCGGGAACCTCAAAGGCATCGGGAAGGTCTATCTGCAAACCGTCGTCGATTGCCACTCACGGTACGCCTGGGGGCACCTGTACAACTCTAAGATCCCCATCACGTCTGTCCACGTCCTCAACGAACGCGTCCTTCCCTTCTTCGAGGAACACGGGGCGCGGATCCACACCATCCTCAGCGACAACGGCCGGGAGTTCTGCGGACGTCCGGATCAGCATCCCTTCGAGCTATTCCTCCAGCTGGAAGACATCGAACATCGGACCACGCAAGTCCGCAGGCCTCAGAGCAACGGCATCGTCGAGCGTCTTCACCGCACCCTGC
>ERZ795054.4531-NODE-4531-length-10157-cov-4.970798_pt1 | contig 10157 bp, 8 predicted proteins | sample MGYA00375138_ERZ795054 | MGnify/ENA primary metagenome ERZ795054 (study PRJEB30183, sample SAMN05720215) | anaerobic digester metagenome | isolation source: active sludge of municipal wastewater-treating anaerobic digesters | place: USA | collected 2014-12-23 ...
GACGAACATATCGCGAATGTTGTCATTGTCGATGTCGAAATATCGCTCGATTCCGGATACGATGCCCATCGTCGTGGAATTGAAAAAATCATATCCGCTGGGATGACCGACGGCGATGACCACGGTTCCTTTGGTGGTCAGGTCCGAATCGCCAAAAGTCGCGACCGGCAAGGATTCGGTCGAGGTGAAATAGAGAACCGCAATGTCGACGAGCGAATCCGAACCGCGTAAAACGGCAGGCACGGTGGTCCCGTCTTCCCACTGAATTTCAAAGGAAGATCCGTTTTCGACGACATGATGGTTCGTCACCACGAAATAGGTGTCGCCGGTGTGTTTATAGATGATGCCCGATCCGATCGACTGAGTGTCTCCGGACGAATTCAAATTCGATACCCCCACGACCGCCTGACTGGAAATCAAAGCGACGTCGAGAATCTGTTGGGTGACGGTCTCGGCGGATACCGTAAGTTCCCCGCTCGCCAACAGATCGGAGACATGATCGATCACTTGACCGTAAATCTGGGCGAAGCGTTCTTCGGTGAGGTCGGCGATGACTTCCGCACGGACGTCCTCGTACAATTCCTGATAAATACGGTCATACAACCGGGAAACCACTTCTTCCATGTCGATCGACAGCGTCGCCGAAGTCGTGGCCGTGGTCCCCGTCGTCAAAGTCGTGGTTGTCGTAATCAGCGGAATCGTCAACGGCGTCGTGGTTGAAGAAGTCGGAAAAAACGAACACCCCGCGGTCGCCAAGGCGAACGATGCCATCAACAGCACTAGTAGGATTTTTTTCAAGATGATCACCTCACGGACAAAGATTTGAAAACATTATAACATGTCATATACGGAGAAATCGTGAATATTATTTGTGTTTTTGTCGATTTGTGGGAAAAGGATCATCGGTCATGATCACAAGAATGCGACCTTTGGAAAACGCAATCTCCCCGGACCCCCCATTGGAAACGCACAATGAATCATCGGTTCCCAGATAGTAATGGTCCAGTTCGTAAGCGAACCCTTCAAGGGTTACATCGAAGGCGTCTTCGATCGCAAAGAAAGAAACATACCGATGGAAATTTTCAATGCGATGACGCCCTTTCCGCAGGGCATACATCACGGTATGTCCATCGCGAAAACAAAGGTCATATTTTTTTAGGAGATTCAAGTTGGCCAAAAAGTGGTCGATCCGCCCGGCGATCCCACCATAGACGGTGATGGTTCGATACTCCATCGAGTTGTACAGATAATCGATGGCATACGCCAAGTCGGTGATGTTTTTGGCCGGATCCAGACGGATGACTTGACGAGCCGTCTGTAAAGCTTTTTGGAGATTCTCCGGTTTTACCGAATCGAAATCGCCGATGGCCAAATCGATGGCCAGATGGTTCTCCACCATAAAATCCAAACCGGAATCGACACCGACGAGAAATTCCCCGGCTTCTTCAAAATACAAATGCGGCAGCGAATTGTCGTCGGGTCCGCAAAATACTTTGATGTGATCAGGCATTTTCTAACTCCATGATGGCGGCTTTTCGATCCGTACGGCTGAAGATGAAGGACCCGGCCACCACGACGTCGGCACCGGCTTCCTTGACTCCGGCGATCGTGGTTCGGTTGATTCCTCCGTCGACCTCGATCCAATATTTCAATCCGTTCGCCTTCCGATAATCCGCCAGAAACCGAATGCGGTCCAAAGCGTTATTAAGGAAGGCTTGTCCGCCTTTTCCGGGTTCGACGCTCATCACCAATACCAAATCGACTTGATCGATCCACGGCAGTAACTCTTCTACCGCCGTTCCCGGTTTGATGGAAATTCCGCAAGCCACATCCATCCCTTTGATTTGTCGAATCAAAACCCCGGGATCGGCCGCGGCCTCCAAATGGAACGTAATCAAATCGGCTCCGGCTTCCGCATAGGCAGCCACGGCTTTTTCCGGTTCTTCGATCATCAGATGGACGTCAAAATATTGCCGACTGATGGATTTGGCCATCCGGACGATTTCTTGGTTGTAGGTGTAGGCGGGAACAAACCGACCGTCCATGACGTCGAAATGTAACCACTGGGAAAAGGAGATCGAACGGATCTCCGCTTCCAAATTCATAAAATCCGCCGTCAGGAACGATGGGGAAACAATCATAGTGAGCCTCCTAGAAGATGGGTTTAGTGGCTTTGATCTCTTCGACGAGTCGTTGATAGTGATCATATCTTTCCGGCAAGATCGCCCCGGACCGGACCAATTCCTTAATCCGGCATCCGGGTTCGTTGATGTGAATGCATCCGTGGAAACGGCATTCGTCCCGATGTTCGAGAAAATCCGGATAGCATTCGTGAAGTGTTCTGGCATCGAACCCGACAAAATCCAGTTTCGAAAAACCCGGAGTATCGGCGACCCAACCATCGCCGATGCGAAGCAGTTCGACATGGCGGGTGGTATGTTTTCCCCGTCCCAGCGCTTTGGAGATTTCGTTGGTTTCCAACCGCAAAGACGGATCGATGGTGTTGAGAATACTGCTTTTCCCGGCCCCGGTCTGCCCGGAAAGGACGACGATCTTTCCTTTGAACCATTCGCGCAGTTCGGGAATCCCGGGAAGGGCTTTGGCGGAGGTATAAAACACCGGGAAGTATTTTTGATAATAGGCCAGTTTCCCCGAGAGAACCTCCATTTCCGCTTCTGTCATCAAATCGGTCTTGGTCACCAAAATCACCGGATCGATCCCCGCATGGATGACCAACGCCAGAAAACGGTCCAACAGTTGAAAACTGAAGGTCGGTTCTTTGCAGGAACTGACGATCAGGATGTGATCAACGTTTGCCACGGCGGGACGGACCATTTCATTCCGACGGGGAAGGAGTTGGGTGATCGATTCGGCGTCGAAGAGCACATCATCTCCAACTTTGGGATAAATCTTCCGATATCGAAACAGGCCCAATGGCTTGCGTTCGTAACGGATGCCGTCGTCTCCGAAAACCGTGTAGACGCCGCCGACCAGTTTGATGATCTTGCCGTTTTGCAAACCGACACCCCCGCTCCCATGGATCGAATTACTCCCATTATACCGCAAAGGGGTAAAAAAAAGAAGACCGGAGTCTTCTTTAGTAGGTTTGCACAAAACGTTTGAAGTAGGCCTTCGGATGCTCGCAGACGGGGCATTTTTCCGGAGCCTTTTTGCCAACATGGACATGACCGCATTCCATACAGATCCAAATGACAGAATCCTCGGCTTGGAAAACACGATCTTCCTTCAGACTGTCCAATAGAGCTTGATAACGGTTTTCATGGTCTTTCTCGATTTTGGCGACCGCGTCGAACAGGAAAGCAATCTTGGGGAAACCTTCTTCGCGGGCGGTTTGCGCGAATTCTTTGTACATTTCCGTCCATTCGTAATGTTCCCCGGCGACGCAGTCCGCGAGGTTGGCGGCGGTGAGGGGGATTTGTCCTTCATGAAGCAGTTTGAACCAGATTTTCGCATGCGCTTTCTCGTTGTCCGACGTTTCCGTAAAGAAATCGGAAATCTGGTTGAATCCTTCGCTTTTGGCCTGAGATGCGTAAAACCCGTACTTGACGCGAGCCTGGGATTCCCCGGCGAACGCGGCCATCAAGTTTTTTTCGGTTTTGCTGCCTTTCAATTCCATACCGTGTTGCCTCCTTCTTTATTGTGAATCGCCGGCTTTGCCGGGATATTCCGAAATTCAGTCGCCGAAGACAATACCGATGCCTTTGGCGGCGGTGACGAGATCGCCTTGCGGATTGACCATTTTCGTGCCCCCGTGGCTGGTTTCCCCAACCACGCCCGAACCGACCACTTCTTCGATCGGAACCGGGGTCATTTTGTTGTTTTGAATGGCGACCATTTTCCCGAAATCACCCCGGGAAATCATGTCGACTGCGAAGGATCCGTATCGGGTTCCGAGCATGCGGTCGAAACAATTGGTCACCCCGCCGCGCTGGATGTAGCCCAAATTGGTGTTTCGGACTTCTTGTCCGGTCACCGGGCTCACCAAGGTCTCCAAGACTTTTGCGATCTGTTCGCCGGCTCCGCCAAGGCGGACGGTGTCGGGGCTGCCTTCGACGATTTTTTTCACCGTGACGTCCCCATCGATCGGACGGGCGCCTTCGGAGACGACGATGATCGAGAATTTGCTTCCCGAGCGGTAACGTTCGATGACACGATCGGCCACCTTGCGGATATCATAGGGAATTTCCGGAATCAGGATGATGTCCGCCGATCCCGAGATCCCGCCTTCCAGAGCCAACCAACCGGCGTTGCGGCCCATGACTTCGAGGGTCATGATGCGATCGTGAGAGAATGCCGTGGTATGCAAGGCGTCCAAAGCGTTGACGATATGGTCCAAAGCGGTGCGATAACCGAAGGTGATATCGGTGGCGGGAACGTCATTGTCGATGGTTTTGGGAATACCGACGATTCGGACCCCTTTGCGGGCAAAATCGCGGGCGCTCGTCAGCGTTCCGTCTCCGCCGATGATGACCAAAGCGTCAATATCGTGTTTCTTGAGGTTGGCGACGGCGACATCGGAAACGTCCTTTTTGACGTAGATCCCGTTCTCGTCTTTAACCCGATAACTGAACAGATTGTCCTTGTTGGAGTTTTTAAGAATCGTTCCGCCTTGATGGAAGATCCCGGACACCGTCTTGAGATCCATGTTGATGTATTCGTCTTTGTATAACCCGGAGTATCCTCCGAGAAATCCGACGACTTGATAATTGTATTTGAGAATCGCCGTCCGGACGACCGAGCGGATGACGGCGTTCAAACCCGAACAGTCTCCGCCCCCGGTCAAAAGGGCAATTTTTTTGATTTCTTGATTCATGGTCATTCACCTTTTTTTCTGTTTTCGCTATGAATTAATGTATCAAAACCGATGGGGTTTGTCAAATGAAATCGTTGTGAAGTCACGAGTCGGCTTTCAGCCGCAATTGGCCGCAAGCCGCATCGATGTCCCCACCCTGTTCTTTCCGAAGCGTGGCGGCGATGCCTCGTTTCATCAACCGATCGAAGAAAGCCATCGCCCGGGTCATGTCGGTCCGTTCGTAGGCGAATTCCCGCACTCGGTTGTAAGGAATCAGATTGACGTACGCATTCAATCCCCGAATTAGATCCGAGAGTTCGTCGGCGTGCGCCAAAGTGTCGTTGACGCCTTCCAAAAGCAGGTATTCGAACGTAACTCGCCTCGATGTCTTCTCAAAATAGACCCGGCAGGCATCGATGATTTCCGCCAAGGGGTAGCGTTTGTTGATTTTCATGAGGCGGGTTCTCAGTTCATCGTTGGGAGCGTGCAGGCTGATGGCCAAGTTGCTGCGGATCGGTTCCTCGGCATATTGTAAAATCCGCGGAACGATGCCGCAGGTGGACACCGTAATATGGCGTTGGCCGATCGCGAGGCCTTTGGCTTCGTTGATGATTCGAATGAATCGGATCACGTTATCGTAGTTGTCAAACGGTTCTCCCGTCCCCATGACCACGACATGGGTGACTTTGGTCAATGCGGCATCTTCCGCAGTCAAGACTTGCGCCACCAGTTCCCCGGGAGTCAAATCGCGTTGTTTCTTTTTCAAACCGCTGGCGCAGAAAGAACACCCCATGTTACACCCGACTTGGCTGGAGACGCACAGGCTCATCCCATAGTCTTGAATCATCAAAACGGTTTCGATCGACACTCCGTCGGGAAGGCCGAAGAGGAACTTTCTCGTTCCATCGGATGATATTTGGTGTTGCTTAATGTCCAAACGATCGATCGAACCGTTGTTTTCCAAAAATTGACGCAAGTCTTTCGACAAGTTGGTCATTTGGTCAAAAGACCGCGCTTTTTTGACATAGATCCAATCAAAAACCTGCGCGGCATGGAATTTTTTGAACCCTTGGGAGAGAAAGTAATCCCCCATCTCCGCAAGGGTGAATCCCAACAAATCCGTCACGGTATCACCAAGTTTCATTATATCATGAAACAGTGGGAGGTGTCGGTTTTATGAAATAAAAACGTTTTCTAATCTTTGGCCTTCCGACGAGAAATGATGATGGTCGTCAACGCAAAGAACACGAGGGCGGTCAAAACCAAAATCAATAGGTGGAGCCACACCGGAACCGTGTAGGAACCAAAGTTGAACGTCACGCCCATCTCCTCATCAAAAACCTTCAGGAATTGGGCCCCGATGACGTCCGGAGTGCCGAAAACCGTTTGGGCAGCTTCACCGACCATCACTTTGCGTAGCAAAACCCCGGTATGGGCGATGGGGAAACATTTGACCACCCATTGCACCGCGGGGGGAAGATTTCCGATGGCGACGTACACTCCCATGAAAAAACCGATGAGGGTCCCCATCAGGGTCGAGGCGGTTCCAAAAGCATTGGGGCTCTTAATAAAGGCAATCAAAAGAAAAATCAGGGCACTGCTGGCAAATACGGAGAGAGTGATGATGCCAAGAACCTTGAGCCAACCCAAAAGGGACAAAAGTTGTCCCCCGTAGACGAGGATATAACCTTCTCCGAGAATGAGGGTGAAAACGCTCATCATCCAACCGATGATCACGGAACTGAGAATATAACCAAGGACCAGTTGCCACCGTTTGATCGGAGAGACTTTAAAGTCTTTGTCGATATGCCTTGCTTGGTCGTCCACCATGGTCCCGAACGCCCCCATCGTCGTCGTGATCGATGCGGCGGCGGTGACGCCGGCGATGATCCAAGAGTCGATCAAAAAACGCATCGTGGCGGAATATTCCCCTAAACCGATCCGTTCCAAAGCCGATCCGTATCCCTCCACCCACATATTGCCCAAAAAGAGGGCGTAAAGGCCAATCATCACAAACACGCCCAGCAACGAGAAGAAAACGCTGGCTCGGTCACGAAAATAAAGCCGCAGATTGCGGAGAACCAGACGGTAGATCATTCGCGAATCTCCTTTCCGGTGATGCCGATGAAAGCATCATCCATCGTGCCGTTGAGCACCTGCAAAGAACCAATGTTCCCCTCTAGCAACCGGAGGATGGGCAGGGCATCGACGGTTCGGCCGATGTCGACAATCAACAAATCGCTCGCCTCGCGGAACGCAATGCCGTTGGTCTTCAGAAGATTTCGAACCGCATCGGCGTCAATGGGCTTGATTTGCAGGGAGTCGGTTGAATATTTCTCCTTCAGTTCGGCGGGCGTTCCCTTGGCGGCAATCAAGCCGTCATCGATCACGACGACGTAATCCGCCATTGCCGCTTCTTCCATGTAATGCGTGGTAAGAAAAACGGTCATTCCGTGTTCCTTCTGCAGTCCTTCAATGGTTTTCCAGACATTTTTTCGGGTTTGAGGATCCAGACCGGTCGTCGGTTCGTCCAAAAACAAAATCTTCGGGTGATTGACCAAGGCGCGAGCGATGTCCGCGCGCCGACGTTGTCCGCCCGAAAGCGTTCCGAACCGCCGGTTGGCAATGTTTAGGATGTCGGTGGTCCGCATCGCCGATTCAATGGCGGCTTCCAAAGTGTTCTTTTCCATCGGATAAAAACTTCCGCGGGTCTGCAGATTTTCGCGCACCGTCAACAACGGATCGAGCACGCTCTCCTGAAACACGATGCCGATCTCCTCGCGGATTTTCCCGTCGTCTTTGTCGACTTCATGCCCGTCGACGATGATGGTCCCCGCATCTTTTGTCAGCAACGTGCAAACGATGTTGATCGTTGTCGACTTTCCCGCCCCGTTGGGTCCCAAAAAAGCGAATAACTTGCCCGCTTCGACATAAAAATCAATGCCTTTGACCGCTTGAACGGATCCGTAGTTCTTTTTGAGACCGTGAACCTCAATGATTTTTTCCATATTCTGTCTCCCGTTCCAAAACGGATTCATTATATCATCCTCCTCGGGAAGAAAAAAGAGGAGTAAATGAAAAAAACAGCCCCGCGAGAGGCTGTTTCGGATTCAGACCCGTTGGACCGCTTGGAGTTCGGTTCCCAACGCTTGGACGATTTTTCCCGTCCACTGATCGATCTCGGCAGTTTCCAGGGTTTTGGAAAAATCCTGGAAGGTCAGCGACAGCGCGACGGATTTTTTGCCGTCGGCGATTTTGTCGCCTTGATACAAATCGAATACGCGGACATCGATCAAGGTTTTCTTGCCCGCTTTCCGAACGACATCCAAGATGGATTGCACCGAGATTTTTTGATCTACCAAAACGGCGATATCCCGGGTGACAAACGGATACTTGGCGATTTCCTGCATTTTTTCATTGCGTGCGGAACCCTGATGAAGTCGTTCCATATCGAGTTCGAACACGAAGGTGTCGGGTAGATTTCGCTCCGCTTGGGTGAGAGGATGCAACTTGCCGATTTTTCCGAGAACGATGTCGCCTTGAACAATCAACGCGGAAATCCCCGGATGGAAACGCGAGTTCTCTTCTTTTAACACTTCGAACCGGACATGACGGATCCCCACGCGGTCGAACAAGGCTTCGAGCAACCCTTTGACGACGAAGAAATCAAAAGCATCCGTCTTTCCTTGCCAAAGGGATTCCTGATAAGTTCCCAAAAGCACTCCGGAAACCCATTCGGTTTCCCCTTCGATCGCATACCCTTTTCCGATTTCAAACAAGGCCACGCGGTCGGCTTTTCGAGAGACGTTGTAGGCCGCGACCTCCAGCATCGAAGGCAGAAGGGAATGTCGGAGAAAACTGCGATCCTCGATCATCGGTTTGGCGATCCGCACAGGGGGGGTGCTGGCGGTCGAAAACGCGGAAGCCTGAGATTCCGTCACCAAAGAATAGGTATAGGTCTCATCCAAGCCAAGATCGATCAACGTGTTGCGAAGGAGACGGCGAAACCGTTGAAACGGTGTCAGGAAACCGGTAGAGACCAAACGCGGTAAAGTGGTCGGAATGACGGCGAACCCGTGGATCCGGACGACTTCTTCGATCAAATCCTGATAAGTGACAATGTCCGGTCTTCGGGTCGGGGCATCGACGATTAATTGCCCTCCGGAAACAAGGTAGGTGAAATGAAGACGATCGAACACCCCGGTCAGGTCGGACATCTTGTATTCATATCCGGTAACGCGATTGATTTGTTCGAGGGACAAGGTGATATGACGGGGAATGAGGCTATTGTTTTCAAAAAAGGAGATCCCCTTCAATATGGATCCGCCCGCCAAATGACGGAATAACTGGGCGGCGCGGTCCAAAGCCAGCCGGGTACGGTTGGGATCCAACCGGCGTTCGAAACGTACCGAAGACTCGCTTCGCAAGTCGAGGCGATCGGAGGTCTTGCGGATCCGGATCGGATCAAAAGTCGCCGATTCCAACAAAATGGCGGTGGTTTGTCCGTCGATTTCGGTTTCCGCTCCGCCCATCACACCGGCCAGAGCGATGGGTCGGGTCCCATCGGTAATGACGAGATCCCCGGCCACCAAAAGGCGAGCCTTCCCATCCAAGGTAAGGATCGTTTCACCGGCGTACGCTTCGCGGACGACGATGGTATCGGTCCCCAGTTTTCCGAAATCGAAGGCATGAAGGGGTTGACCATATTCCAACATGACATAGTTGGTGATGTCCACGACATTGTTGATCGGACGGATTCCGGCCGCAATCAATCGGGCCTTCATCCACATCGGACTTTCACCGATCCGGACCCCACGGATGATTCGGGCGTAATAAGACATGCAGGCGGGGGTATCCGTTACGACCCGGACCGGGTTTCGTTCGGAATCTTCGTCGACATGCGGATCCGGGAGACGGAGTTCGGTTTCCAGCATGGCGGACACATCATGGGCAATTCCCAAAACGGACATGAGATCGCCGCGATTGGGAGTGAGATCCAAATCGATGACAGTATCGTCGAAGCCGAGAGCCTTTAAAGCGTCGGTTCCGGGTCGAACGGCTTCGGAGAGGACGTGAATCCCTTCTTCGGAATGGTATTTCCGTTCGATTCCCAATTCGTCCAGAGAACAGATCATCCCGTGGGATTCTACGCCCCGGATTTTCGATTTTTTGATTTTGAAGTCGCCGGGAAGCACCGCGCCTTCCAAAGCCACGACGACGGTCTGTCCCGCATCGACGTTCGGGGCTCCGCAAACGATTTGCAGGATCTTGTTATCACCCACGTCGACGGTGCAGACATGCAAATGGTCGGAATCCGGATGCGGAACGCAGGTTTCTACATGTC
>ERZ795054.4535-NODE-4535-length-10152-cov-4.999109_pt1 | contig 10152 bp, 5 predicted proteins | sample MGYA00375138_ERZ795054 | MGnify/ENA primary metagenome ERZ795054 (study PRJEB30183, sample SAMN05720215) | anaerobic digester metagenome | isolation source: active sludge of municipal wastewater-treating anaerobic digesters | place: USA | collected 2014-12-23 ...
GCAATATATGCCTTTCCCAGTCCCACTGGTCCACATATATAGAATGTATCGGACTAAGATCCTCATCGGGCCTCAGTGCACGCATGTCAGTAAGGAGACCTCTTCCAGCTTCGAAATTGAATTCCTTAAGCCTTACTCTCTTCCATTTTGCAAGTGACTGAACAATTACTGCTTTGCTGTCATTCAATCCTTTAACCGGAAATGACACCGGCCGCTCAATCCCGTTGAGATCATCATTTATACCTGTGCCGTCAAGCACTGCAATTGGCGCTGACACATTCACAAGATTAAGATTTCCTGCAAGCCTCTTCCTGAAAGATTCTTTTATAAAATGTATCGATTCCTCAGTTTTCAGAATCTCATGGCAGTCGAAATTAACAGCCTGATCAAGAAGCGGAAGTATCTCAGAATTCAGTTTCATAAACCTGTCTTGAATAAAAAAGGTTTTGATTAACAAAACCTTTTATTATGAAGAAAAACCAAACAAACAACACTGCAAAGATAATAATTGATTTTAATATTTCAAACTATTTAATGATTTTTTATTTACATTTTTGATCATACGCGATTCATATCTTAATATTTTTTATAAAAACAGCCTCCAGCTTACAATTTATAATATAAATACAATCCATCACCCTAAAGAGCAGTTCAAGGGTGAAAAGCGAATTAATCCTGAAAAATCAGTTCAGGTCTTCCGGTCTGATTGAAGAGTGTTTACGTGTAAGAAGGTGAATAAGCAGCCATGCTGTAAGATATGTAAGTCCGCAGATAGTAAAAAGAATATTATATCCGGCAGTGATATTTCCTGCCGCCTCGTAGGTGTCGAGCAGAAAACCGACGATAATGGGAAACAGAATACCGCCAACAGCTCCGGCCATACCTGCTATTCCAACAGCAGAACCGACTGCCTCTGAGGGGAACATATCTGAAGCCATTGTGAACACATTAGTTGCCCAGGCCTGGTGAACAGCAACCGCAAGGCTTATTATTGCCACGGCCATCCATGCGGCAGTTGTATACTGTGCAAGTATTATTGAAAGCTCAGCTATTGCGAAGATGAGCAGGGCAGTTTTCCGTGCTTTAATAACACTCCAGCCTCTTCTTATCAAAACTGATGAGAAGTACCCTCCAAGCACACTTCCGGCAGTAGTTGCAGAATAGATAATAATAAGCTCAATACTGGGCCTCGTCAGATCAAGAGAATATGCTGATGAAAAATAAGAAGGCAACCAGAAGAGAAAAAACCAGAAAATGGGATCAATAAGTCCCTTGCCTGTTATTAAAGCCCATGTTTGCGGAAATGCAAAAAGCCTGTACCATTTTATTCTGGCTGTGGCATCATTTGCACCAGAATTCTCTTTAGCAGCTGCTGAACCGGTCTGTTTCCCGGGTGTCCGGAAAAAAAGCAGCCAGAAAATGAGCCATACAAAGCCCAGGGCTCCGGTTATCCAGAATACTTCATGCCAGGAATAGCTGCTGAGTATCCATGGAACAATAAGCAGGGCCAAAACTACTCCGACGCTGGGACCGGAATTAAAAATACCTGTTGCAATTCCCCTTTCCTTCTCAGGGAACCATTCAGAGATTGCCTTCATTCCTGCAGGGAAATTCCCGGCTTCACCAATGCCCAGTCCAAATCGTGCAAGCATAAACTGAGAAGCATTCCTGGCAAGGGCATGAAGCATTCCTGCAATGCTCCACAAAGTAATAATGAGCGTATAACCGGCTTTTGTTCCGATCTTATCAATGAGCCTGCCCATAAGGAGCAGACCCAGGGCATAAGCTGCAGTAAACGCCATTACAATATGGGCAAAATCACTCTCCGACCAGTTGAATTCAGCCTCCAGTACCGGTTTCAGCAAACCGATTACCTGACGGTCTATGTAATTTATTGTGGTGGCAAAGAATATCAGTGTTACAATAAGCCACCGGTAGTTTTTTATCTGCATGGAAGGGGGTAAGAAGATTGTTGCATGTTGCTTGTTGCTTGTTGCTTGTTGCTTGTTAAAGGTTCTGATTGCTTGAATGTCAATTGTCCAAAAGTACCGGGATGTATGGCTCCCCTCCCTGGAGGGGCCGGGGGTGGGTTAGAAGTACGCAGAGCATTTTATACATGATTCCCGAAGCCATTGCTACCAGTCCACAACAGAACCGTCATCCGGATCATATTGTACACGGTAGGGTTTAGGCTCACCAACCTGTGCCTTAAGCTTATCCTCATCAATAGTAATTCCAAGTCCGGGATCTGTGAGTATGGGCCTGTGACCATTTGTGATTGGCGGAAGAGGCTTGGCAAGGAGATCAGCATATTCATTATCACCACGTTCCTGTATAAGGAAATTTGGTATCGAAGCAGCCACCTGGTAACTTGCTGCAAGTGAGCATGGTCCCTGCGGATTATGAGGAGCCACAGGTGTGTAATATGCTTCTGCCATTCCTGCTATCAGTCTCAATTCTGTAATACCACCTGCATAACATACATCGGGCTGGATAATTGTAGCTGCCCTTTTTTCGAGTATTTCCCTGAATCCCCACTTTGTAAAGATCCGCTCTCCTGTTGCAAGAGGAATATGAGTCTTCTTTGCAAGTTCAGCCATGACATCCACATTCAGAGCCTGAACAACCTCTTCATAGAACCAGGGATTGAATTGTTCAAGGGCTTTTATGAGAATAGCAGCTGTGGGAGGCTGTACTGCACCATGAAAATCGACTCCGATATCCACTCCGTCACCCACTTTCTCCCGCAAGGCTTTAAACCGTTCAACAACCTCATCAACATATTTCTGACCTTCAACATATTTAACGGGCTGTCTCATACCCATATTAGGACCGACTTTCATGGCATTAATCCCCTTGTCAGGATTAAGTGTACCGTATACACGTATTCTGTCGCGTGTGGGACCTCCAAACAACCTGTAAACCGGAACTCCGTATATTTTTCCTGTTATATCCCAGAGAGCCTGGTCAATTCCGCTGAGTATGGCTGTTTTAACCGGCCCTCCTCTGTAAAAGGCTCCCCTGTGGATAGCCTGCCAGTGATGCGTGACCCTTGTAGGATCCTTTCCCAGCAGATAATCCTTTACCTCAAGGGCTCCGGCTGCACAGGCTTTTGCATCATCCTTCAGCATCTCTCCCCATCCTGTTATCCCGGCATCAGTTGAAATTTTGACAAAAACCCAGGTATTTTTGAGTACAAAGGTTTCTATGTTTGTGACCTTTACATTGTCTTTTGGGCCGGCAAGAGCCTTGTCGCTCCTCTCAATATTTGAAAATTCCGGATTTACAGGCTCCCTGACCTGTATATAGGGGATCGCAGTACCTGCTAATGCTGAAGCTGCAACTGCCTGTCCTGTTGTTTTGAAAAAGTCACGACGCGATTTGAGATTCTCTCCTGATCCGGGTCCGGTCTCTTTTGCCATAATGAAAATATTTGATTTGTACCGCGAAAAATCATCATTTCAGTAAATGTACAAAATATTGAAACCGGAAATCAACAGGTATACATTTTAATTTACAAGAGCCTTCTGGTATATGCGGAAGCGTTTGATCACCTTTCCTCCTATCCTTTCAGCCTCAGCCCTCATTCTGGTATTTTTCTCAAGTATGAGATGAAGATCTATAAGTTCCATTTTAAAATCCATGCATGATTGAAGAACCTTCACTGCCATAAGCACATCAAGCCCCTTGTTCCTGTAATCTTTTCGTACTCCGCCAAGAAGCATGAGCAATTTCTTTGAAGTTCTAAGGGCATACAATATTCTTAAAAAGCCAAAGGGAAAAAGTTTGCCTCCGGATTTCCTGATTGCTTCACTGATATCAGGAATACCCACTGCAAAACCGACCACACCATCGCCTGCCTCAACAACCTTTACAAAACGGGGATTAAGGATCATCATGTAACGTGATGCTATCTCCAGCTTCTCATTGTCCTCGAGGGGAACAAAGCCATAGATCTCAGCGAAGGTCTGGTTCATAAGTTCAAGTACCGGGATAATATATTTCTTAAGCTCCCGCTTTGAACTAAATTCAACAATCCTGTATCCATTGTTCTGTGAAACCCGTGAAAGTATTTTCTGATAAACTTCAGGCATTTCATCCGGAATAGCTGACAGATAATTAACAAGATCCTCCTCTTTTAAATAGCCCTCCTTCTCTATCATCTCAGGAAGATATTTGTCATTAGTAGGGCATACAATGAATTTCTGATATTCAAAACCTTCTATCTGAAAACCTTGCGGGTCCTTATCAGAAAAGCCAAGAGGACCGACAATCTTCACCATGCCTCTCTCCCTGGCCCATTGTTCCACTTTTTCTATAAGAGCATGCACAACCTCCTGATCTTCATAAGCTTCCATAAAACAGAAACGGCCGTTCTGTTCATTATGAATTTCATTGTAACGCTTATTAATAATGCCCATTATTCGGCCTGCAGGCTTTCCGTCCTTATATGCAAGATAAAGTATAGTATCGGCATAATGGTACGACTTGTTGTTCTTCTCATCAAACAACGACCATTCATCTGAATAAAGCGGGGGAAGCCATTTTGGATTATTCCTGTGAATCTTTTCCGGCAGGTAGATGAAAACTTTCTTTTCCTTTTTTGTTTTAACCTGTTTAACAACGACCTCTCCCATATATATCAGCTAGTCTAATAAATCCTTTTACCTTTCTCTCTGTCCGCTTCTCTCCTGCTCCATCCCGAAAACTATCGGAACTCCTCTTTTCTTTTCTGCCTTTCCACTAAATAATTCCCCATTTGCTAAGGAATCCGAAATGCCAGAGGATGAAAAAGGCAGCTGCAAGTATAAGAACAATTATTATAACCGGCACCCAGGGATTTCTTTTTTTCGCGAAGGGATCAACAAGGTTAAGCCTGGAATTTACAGGAAGTTTTGCAAGGTGCGTAAGTGTCGCTCCAAATGCAATGTTTATTGTGGCACGGGCGTTGACTGCCCAACCGTTGGCATCAAGAAGCGGAGCCAGATTCCTCTTTCTCAGCTTGAGCCAGGCAATAATCATCGAAGGTCCTGATATTACAAGCATTACTCCAAGAAGAGCCAGGGGCATCTTCCACCATGTAAGACTGAAAAAGCCTGTGAATATTGAAGTCAGTGCGGAACCAATTGCACCAAGAGCAAGGCTTAAAGCTGCGAAGATCCCTACAAATTTACCTATATCAAAAGGTTGTGGCGGAGCAGCAGCAGGTGCAGATGCCGGTGTCGATTTTATTGATTCCTTCAATGTTGTATCAATCTTCCCGGATGCTTTTTCAACCCCTGATGCAGCCATTGTATCTACTTCTTTTTCCTTGGCAGATGCAAATTTCTCAATCTGGCTGTTTATGAATTTCGAAAGTTTCCTGTAGGGCGACCAGAAGGCCTGCCTTATACTTATAGGATTATCAACAACTTTCACAATAGTTGCATCCCAGTCATTGCCTTTCCTGTCATAGAAAATACCATTCCTGCCAACATCAATATTATCAAAATCACCATCAGTGAGAGCAGCAACAATAAGTTTTTTCTCATTGCCTTTCTTCGAGGTGCATTCACAATAAATAAGACAAAGTCCGCTTGTTCTTGCCAGGGTGTTATGTTTTCCCATGTCTTTCACTTCCATGCAGAGTTCACAGCAGCGCTGGTCAAAATACAACTGCCCTGCCTGGAAAATGGCTTTTTCCTCAGGTGAGTAGAAATCGAAGAAGGTGACATAGTTTTTAAGAAGGGTGAAAAGATCCCTGTGATAACGAACCAGTTTATCAACAAGAATTATGTTGTTTGCATTTCCTTCAAGTGCCTTATCCTGGTCGATAAGTGATATAAGTGAAGCCTTCTCGTTTCCTGACAGAATTTCCCTTATTCTCTCCAGACCAAGCTTTTCCACAGCGGCGCCTGCCTTTGCCGACTGCCATGAAATATAGCTTTCGAACCTCGCTTTTATTTCTGCCATGTCCTTCTCTGTAATGCTGTCTTTTCCAGGAAACATAACTTCAGTTACAAGTTTTCTGAATGAAGCAATTGCATCCTCCCAGGCAGGATTAATTCCCCTGACAAGAGACAGTGAGGCACCTTTTTCAACACTGGCTATCGGGAAGGAAGAAATCTCATCCAGACAGTCAGAAAGGTTTTTTGAATTTATCCCTTCATACCTTGATTTAAGTGAGTTAAGCACCTCAACAGAATCCGGATCAAATTCAGACAGTCTGAGCCGCAGGAAGTAATCATTTATCTTGCTTTTTACTGCATTATAGGCAGCCAGGGCTTCTGCAGTCTTATCACCAAAGGGCAGAACAGACTTAATATCTGCCTCAGCTTTTGAATACCAGCCGGAATAATCAGCACAGAGTTTATAAAAATCTTCAATATGATTCAGAGAGATGCCGGGTTTCCCGTTTCTGTCGGTTGATGATCCGGCACATGCAATAATCTCAGATATAAGCTTTTTGATCTTCTCATCATCTGAAGAATCTTCAGTAATAATTCCGTCTCCGTTGAATTTTGTTCCGGCAAAGATCCTGACAGTATCAGAGGTTTCCTCAACTGTAAGCCTGTCGGCATCCTGCTTTCCCAGGTTCTTAAGTATCTGACGTGCAGACTCAAGCAGGTTTTTACCTTCTTCTGAAGAGTCATTTATTGAACTTAGCAACAGGTACTTGTTTTCCTGTAAAAGTTCATCGGGATTTTTTATAAGTGAAGTCAGCCATTTTGCAGCAGCGACTATTTCCGGCACTCTTATGCGCTCGTCGTTATCGGTGTCAATCAGCTCAAGCGTTCCCGAATCAAATTCAAGTCCGTGAACGGGACAACTAAGTGCTGTCCAGAGTTTCTGATCAAGATTCTCAAGGGCAAGCAGATCTTTCCCTGTTTCAAGATTTACCCTGTTTACGCCACCCACCCTGGAAAAACTCCAGATATGGCCATTCCTGTCTAAGTTTCCGCTAATAATATTTTTCATTTCAATTAGGATTAGGTAATACCTTAAGCACAAATATACTAAAGTAAATCACATTCCGGAATAAAGTCTGACCCTTCCGCAATCAGCTTCCGGCACTCATTTTTTACTATCTTTGCAGCCTGTTTCAAATTGTCAGTTCATATACATGCCGGGTAGATTTTTAAGAAGAGTCCTGCTGACAGCGATTTCAATAACAATTACTGTCTGCAATTTTTTGTCGTACTCACAGGCAGGTCAGAAGACAATAATAACAGGAAGAACAATTGATGAGCTGACTGGTGATCCCCTCCCATTTGTTTCAGTAATATTAAAAGGAACCACAACCGGTACTGTATCCGATCAGTCAGGGAAATACCGTATTGAAACAGCTGTGAAGGCAGGAGAAGCTGTTTACTCTTTCATTGGCTATGAGACAGAATCGAGAACAATAACACCGGGCAGGCAGCAAACAATAGATGTGAAGATGAAACTTTCATCAATAAACCTTGATGAAGTAATTGTTACCTACGAGAGAAAATCATACAGGAACAAAGGCAATCCGGCTGTTGAACTTATCCAGCATGTTATTGACAACAAAGAAGTTAACAGAATTGAGTCCTTTGATTACCTTAGATACAGGAAGTATGAAAAGATCCAGTTTGCATTCAGCAACATAAACGAAAATCTCAGGCAGACCGGTGTATTAAAGAAGTTTGACTTTGTTTTCGACAATCTCGATACGACAAAAAGAATCGGTAACGCCATACTGCCTGTGTTCATTAAAGAAACTCTTGCTGATCACTATTACCGGAAAAATCCTGAAGCTGCAAAGGAGATTGTACTGGCAGAAAAAACCCTTGACCTTGAAAGGTATATTAATAACAGGGGTGCTGGTAACTTCCTGAATTATCTTTATCAGGACATAAATATTTATGACAACGAAATCCTTTTTCTCACCAATAAATTTCTCAGCCCGATAGCCAGCACTGCTCCTGCTTTCTATAAATTTTACATTGATGACACACTTACAGTCAATGAAATTCCATGTGTAAGAATGTTCTTTGCTCCAAGGAACAAGACTGATTTCCTGTTTCATGGTTACCTGTATATTACTCTTGACGGAAACTATGCAGTCAGGAAAATTGACATGGGTATAAACAAGGATATCAATATCGACTGGGTGCAGAATATGAGTATAGTCCAGGATTTTGAACAGGGAAGCGACAAAAAATGGATCATCTCGAAAGATGAGATTTCAATTGATTTCGGGATAGTGAAAAACACCACAGGTCTCTATGGTCAGAGAACGATTTCCTATAAAGACTACAAGCTGAATGAGCCATTAGCTGACACTCTGTTTACGGGGCCCGAAAAATCATTTCGTATCGACAGCGCTTCAAATGAACACGATTACTGGGAAGCGAACAGGCAGGTCCCCTTAACCAAAACTGAAAAACAAATCTACTCCACAGTTGACAGCCTGAACAAGATGAAAGAGTTCAGGAGGAGAATGGATATTGTTAATGCTGTAATTTCAGGCTTTCTGAACCTTGGAGATATAGAGATAGGTACAATAAGCAGCTTTTACAGTTACAATCCTGTTGAAGGATCAAGAATCAGGTTTGGAGGCCGCACCTCAACTGATTTCAGCAAAAAAGTGACCCTGGACGGATACATGGCTTATGGCACTAAGGATCATACAATTAAGTACAACACCGGAATTACATATTCATTAACACCCAGGTCAATTTACCAGTTTCCGGTCAGGTATATAAAGGCAAGCTATCAGAAAGATGTAAAAATACCCGGACAGGACATACAATACTGGCAGGTTGACAATATCCTTCTTTCATTCAAGCGGGGGATAAATGACAAGCTGTTTATGAACAACCAGTTCAAACTGGAATATCTGCAGGAATATGAGAACCATTTTTCATATCATGCAGGATACCAGTATAACAGGCAGTATACACACGGGAACCTTACTTATTATACTTCACTTCCGGAATCTGAACCTCAGACAATAAGCCATATAAACATATCTGAACTATTTCTGAATCTGAGAATTGCACCTAATGAGTCTTTCTACCAGGGGAAAATGTACAGGACCACATTCCCAAACAGGAATCCGATAATTCAGATCAGGATGACAGGCGGATCTTCCCTGATAGGTAATGATTATGATTATCTCAGGCTTCAGTTCGGTGTCAGCAGACGATATTACCTGTCAATTCTGGGGTACACCGATGTTTCATTTGATGCCGGAAAAGTATTTGGCAAGGTACCTTATCCGCTGTTGTTCCTGCATCCGGCGAACCAGACCTATTCGTATCAGAAATATTCGTATAACCTGATGAATTTTCTTGAGTTTGTCAGTGACCAGTATGTATCGTTAAATGTAGATCATAGTTTTAACGGCTTCATTCTGAATAAGATCCCGCTGATCAAACAACTTAAGCTCAGGGAGCTGATCACCTTCAAGGCAATATACGGCAGTCTTGACAAAACAAATAATCCGGCCCTTCAGCAGGAACTGTTCACCTTCCCTGTTGATGGCACAGGCATCCCACTTACCTACACCCTTGAAAGCAAACCATATATAGAGGCTGGTCTGGGCTTATCGAATATTTTCAGGATCTTCAGGGTCGATTTCATCCAGAGGTTTACCTACACAAACAATCCCAACGTCGACAGAACAGGGTTCAGGGTTCAGTTCAGACTTGATATCTGATATGAACTTTATCAGCTAATTATTGTTAATTATTTTACTGAATTAATTCAGGGTTTAACACTAATCGTTGACCTATGAAAAGTCCTGATAATATTTCAATTACTGTCACTTCAAAAATTAAACTGCCGGCTCCGAAGATATGGGATCTCTGGACTACTCCGCACCATATTCTTCACTGGAACCAGGCATCAGCCGACTGGCAGACAACAACTGCAGAGAACGACCTGCGAAAAGGCGGAAAGTTCTGCTACAGGATGGAATCAAAGGATGGAAAATATGGTTTTGATTTCCAAGGAGTTCACACGAGGATAAGGGAGTATGAAGCAATTGAATCTCTTCTTGGCGATGGCCGTAATCTTAAAGTAAAATTCAGTCCGGCAGGTGACAGCACCGAAATTACGGAGACCTTCGATGCAGAAACAGTAAATTCTCCTGAACTTCAGAAAACAGGCTGGCAGGCAATATTGAACAGTTTCAAAAAATAT
>ERZ795054.4536-NODE-4536-length-10151-cov-6.119948_pt1 | contig 10151 bp, 7 predicted proteins | sample MGYA00375138_ERZ795054 | MGnify/ENA primary metagenome ERZ795054 (study PRJEB30183, sample SAMN05720215) | anaerobic digester metagenome | isolation source: active sludge of municipal wastewater-treating anaerobic digesters | place: USA | collected 2014-12-23 ...
GACGCCGCCGTCGTCGAAGTGCCTCTTCTGCGCGGCGCGCCAGCCGCCGAAGAGCCCGTCGATCGTGAAGGTCGCGACGGAGGGGAAGGCGCGCCCGGCCTTCGCCGCGGCCTCGGGGAGGCGCGGCCGGTAGTGGTGCCGGGCGGCGATCGCCTGGGCCTCGGGCGTATAGAGGAAGCGGAGGTAGGCCTCCGCGACGGCGCGCGTCCCCTTGCGGTCGACGACGGCGTCGACGACTGCCACCGGGGGCTCGGCGAGGATCGAGGTGTTCGGGACGACGATCTCGACGCGCCCGGCCCCTGTCTCGGCGAGCGCGAGGTGCGCCTCGTTCTCCCAGGCGACGAGGACGTCGCCGAGGCCGCGCGTCACGAACGTCGTCGTCGAGCCGCGGGCGCCGGTGTCGAGGACGGCGACGTTCCGGAAGAGCCCGCCGACGAGGGACTTCGCCCCCGCCTCGCCCTTTCCGGCCTTCAGCGCCGAGCCCCAGGCGGCGAGGTAGCCCCACCGCGCGGCGCCCGAGGTCTTCGGGTTCGGGCAGATGACGGAGACGCCGGGGCGCGCGAGGTCGGTCCAGTCCCGGATCCCCTTCGGGTTCCCGGACCTCACGAGGAAGACGATCGTCGACGTGTACGGGGACGAGTTGTGCGGGAGGCGCGCCTGCCACCCGGGCCTCACGAGGCCGCGGTCGGCGAGCGCGTCGACGTCGTACGCGAGGGCGAGCGTGACGACGTCGGCCTTGAGCCCGTCGATCACCGAGCGGGCCTGCTTCCCCGACCCGCCGTGCGACATCTTAACGGTGACCGCCGTACCGGTCTTCGCGAGGTACTCCCTCGAGAAGGCGGCGTTCACTTCCCGGTAGAGCTCGCGGGTCGGGTCGTAGGAGACGTTCAGGAGCTCGACCCGCGCGGGTGGCGCGGCGCCGCCCCTGGCGTGGATCGAGAGAATCGCGGCGACGGACGCGGCGAAAGCGAGGACGGGACGGAGGAAGCGGCGGGAGGAACGGTTCACTGCTTCACCGTGGCGCCGGGGGCCCTCTCGGCGCGCGCGACGAGGATCCTCCGGTCGCGCTCGAGGAGGTCGGCGAGAGACGTGTGGTCGAGGATCGCGGAGGCGGCGTTCCTCAGGTCGAGGAAGAGCTCGAAGAGGCCGGCGTGCCGGGGCTCGGATTCGACGAGCCGGGCGAGCTCGACGGCGTCGCCGAAAGGCGCGAGCGGGCCGTCGACGAGCCGGACGACGTCGCCGACGACGATCTCGGCCGGAGGACGTCGGAGGCGATAGCCCCCTTCCCGTCCCCGCCGGCTCGTGACGATGCGGGCGTTCTTCAGGAGGACGAGGATCGACTCGAGGAACCTCTCCGGGATCTCCTCGCGCTCGGCGATCTCGCGTGTCGACACGGTTCCGCCGTCCCACCGTTCCGCCAGGTGGAGGAGCGCTTTCAGGGCGTAGAGACCGCGCTGGGAAACTTTCAAAGTATTCCTACTGGATTAATAGGATATTTGCGCCGCGATTTTCGGTCAAGGGCGGACGGGCGGGATGCCGGTCGATGCTCGGGTAGCGGGTCCGGACGCGAAGCGCCCCGGGGCGAGGACCCCGGGGCGAGGCGGGCGGCGAGGCGGGACGAATTCCGGGCTTTCGAGCTCAGCGATCCGGTTCGGGGCAGTAGCGGTCGAAACCACGGGCTCGTTCGCGACGGGCGAGGCGGTCCCCTTCGGGCGGGAGGAGGCCGAGGCGGACGAGCTGCGGGCGGAACTCGTAGCGGATCCGGATGCGGGCCGCGGGAGTCCTCTCGAGGTCGAGGTCGACGCGGGCCACCTCGTGGCGCGTCCGATCGCCCATTCCGGTCGCGGCGTACTCGTCGGAGAGGGCCGAGGCCGCGGACTTCTCGGCCTCCGCGCGGCCGCCGGCCCCTTCGCCCTTCGACCGCGGCGCCGGAGGCGCGCCGGCCGACTGCCGGGAGGAGTCCCGCCCGTCGCAGGCCATCGGCGACACGGGGGCAGGCCGGCGGACTTTCTCCGGAAAGAAGACGGCCTCGATCACCCCGAGGTCCTCCGTCTTCCCGAGAGCGGCGCCGTAGGAGTCGCGCTCCCCGGTGAAGACGAAACGGCGGGCGTCCGAGGAGCTGACCTGCCAACCCTCGAGGACGATCGTCTGGTACGGCTCGAGGACCCATTTCACGGCCGAGGCGGCGTCGCGGTGCGTGGCGTCGATCGTGTTGAGACCGTCGACGGCGAGCGCGACCCCGACGCGGACGCCGAGCGGGTTCGTGACGCGCAGTGCGTACTCGCGCCCCTTCAGCGCCTCGACGTAGACGGCGCCGCCCTTCCGGAGCTCGGACCGCTCCGAGCCGTCGACGAGGACGGAGAGCTCGTAGCCGCCGCGGGTGGCGGCGGCGGCGGGAAGCGAGGCGGCGAAGGCCAGGGCGAGCGCGGCGGCGGTGCGGGTTCTCATCGGCGTCCTCCGCCCGATGAGACCTTCCGCGGGCGGGAAGGTTCCCGGTGCGCGGCCGCGAAGTTGGAACCGAGTCGCGACGAAGAACCGCGGGAGGGCCATCACGGCTCGAGAGCCCCTTCGGGCGTTATGATGCTCCGCTCGCCTCGCGGGCGCCCCGGAGACGTTTCCGGCGGGCGCCGGGAGGCGGCATCGGAGTCCGACATCAGAAGCGAAACGACACGCCGGTGCGCCGCTCGGAGGGATGCGCGGGAGACGTTCTCCCGCCGTCGGCCGGGCTCGGCCGGCACGGGAAGAAGGGCATGAACGTACTCGTCCTCAACTGCGGATCCTCGTCCCTCAAGTTCGCGGTCATCGACCCCGACACCTCCGCGGAGCACGTCTCCGGCATCGCGCAGCGGCTCGGCTCGCCCGAGGCGTCGCTCGACGTCAAGCGGAACGGCACGAAGAGCTCGCGGCCGATCCCGGGCGCCCTCCACGACGAAGCCCTCCACGGCGTCGTCGACGCCCTGAAGGAGCTCGGCCTCGCGGACGGCCTCCTCGCCGTCGGGCACCGCGTCGTCCACGGCGGCTCCAAGTTCGCCGGCTCGATGGCGATCACCCCGGAGGTCGTCGCGAAGATGGAGGAGTGCATCCCGCTCGGGCCCCTCCACAACCCGCCGAACCTCGTCGGGATCCGGATCGCGCAGAACCTCTTCCCGGACCTCCTCCAGGTCGGCGTCTTCGACACGGCCTTCCACCAGACGATGCCGCCCGTCGCCTTCACCTACCCGGTGCCGTACGAGTGGCTCGAGCAGCACGGCGTGAGGCGCTACGGCTTCCACGGGACGAGCCATCGCTTCGTCGCCCGGGAGGCGCTCCGGCTCGCCGGGCTCCCGGCCGACGACCACACGATCGTCACCGCCCACCTCGGGAACGGCTGCTCCGCGGCGGCGATCCGGAACGGGAAGAGCGTCGACACGACGATGGGCCTGACGCCGCTCGAGGGGCTGATGATGGGGACCCGCTGCGGCTCGATCGATCCGGCGATCGTCGGCCACGTGGCCGACGCGACGGGAAAGAGCGCGAAGGAGGTCCTCGACGCCCTGAACAAGAAGTCGGGGCTCCTCGGCGTCTCGGGCCTCTCGAACGACATGCGGACGGTCGAGGAGGCCGCCTCGAACGGAAACGACCGCGCGAAGCTCGCGCTCGACATCTTCTGCTACGTCCTCGCGAAGGCGATCGCCGCGCTCGTCGTCCCGCTCGGCCGCCTCGACGCCCTCGTCTTCACGGGCGGCATCGGCGAGAACTCGACGACGGTCCGCGAGATGACGATCGCGCGCCTCGGATTCCTCGGCATCGCGCTCGACGAGGCGGCGAACGCGAAGCACGGCCGCACGCAGAACGGCCGGATCACGATCGGCACGAAGCCGCAGGCCCTCGTCGTCCCGACGAACGAGGAGCTCATGATCGCCGAGGACGCCGCGCAGATCGCGCGCGGCGCCTGAGACGGAAGGAAGGGAAGCCAAGATGCGCACCACCATCCTCGTCGCCCCTGCCGGCCGCGGCGTCGGCCTGACGACCGCCTGCCTCGGGATCGTCCGGGCCCTCGACCGCGAGGGGATCCGCGTCGCCTTCGCCAAGCCGGTCGCGAACCGCGAGCCGGACCACACGATCCCGCTCCTCTCCCTCGGCGCCCACTTCGCGATCCCGCCGGCGGTGCCGCGCGCGGAAGCGGAGGGGCTCCTCGCCGACGGCGACGACCAGACCCTCATGGAGCGCGTCGTCGCCATCGCCAACGAGGCGGGCGAGGACGTCGACGTCCTGATCGTCCAGGGGATGCACCCCGAGATGGGGATGGTCCACTCGGCGCGCGTGAACGCGCTCATGCTCAAGGCTCTCGACGCCGAGCTCGTCCTCGTCGCGGCCCCGTCCGACCAGACGGCCGCCGAGGTCGCGGAGACGGTCGCGATCGCGGCGCGCGGCTACGGCGCCTTCTCGGAGGGACGGACCGTCGGCGCGATCCTGAATCGCGTCTGCGACCGGAAGGGGGCGCCGGCGGACGTGGACGCCGACTCCTTCGGCCCGAGCGCCGGCGGCTGCGGCGCCTGCGCGCCGCAGGGGCTCTCGGACGAATGCCTGAAGGAGCACCAGACCGCTCTCGAGGCGGAGGGGATCCGTCCGATCGCGATCGTCCCGTGCAACGCGGGCCTGATGTCCCCCCGCGTGAAGGACATCGGCGACGCGCTCCGGGCCCAGTTCCTCTACACGGGCGACGCGGCGACCCGCCGGGTGAGGGACGTCGCGATCTGCGCGATGACCGTCCCGAACGCGATGAAGGCGATGAAGCCGGGGACGCTCGTCCTGACGCCGGGCGACCGGAGCGACATCCTGCTCGCAGCCGCGATGACGGTCCAGAGCGGCACGCCGCTCGCGGGCGTCGTCCTCACGGGGGGGCTCGGGACCGACCGGGGAGTCCTCGACCTCTGCCGGAAGGTCTTCGACGGGGGGCTCCCGCTCCTCCAGGTCAAGGCCTCGAGCTACCGCGCCGCCGCGCAGGTCGCCTCGATGAACCCGACGATCCCGATCGACGACGCCGACCGCGTCGAGCGGACGATGAGCTTCGTCGCCGACCACGTCGACCTCGGCTGGGCGCGCGGCTTCGCGAAGCCCGCGCGCGTCCCGCGCCTCTCGCCCCCCGCCTTCCGCCACCGCCTCGTGGAGACGGCGAAAGCCGACGTGAAGCGGATCGTCCTCCCCGAGGGAGCGGAGCCGCGGACCGTCGCGGCGGCGGCGATCGTCGCGGCGCGCGGCATCGCGAAGTGCGTCCTCCTCGGCAACCCCGACGAGGTGCGTGACGTCGCAGGCCGCCAGGGTGTGACCCTGCCCGACTCCGTGGAGATCGTGAACCCCGCCTCCGTCGCCCACCGCTACATCGCGCCGCTCGTCGAGAGGCGCAAAGCGAAGGGGATGACTCCCGAGCGGGCCGAGCTGGAGCTCCAGGACGCGATCATGGTCGGGACGATGATGATGGCGCTCGAGGAGGCCGACGGCCTCGTCTCCGGCGCCGTCCACACGACGGCCCACACGATCCGGCCCGCGCTCCAGATCATCAAGACGGTCCCGGGCTGCAACCTCGTGTCCAGCATCTTCTTCATGTGCCTCCCCGACCAGGTCCTCGTCTTCGGCGACTGCGCCGTCAACCCGAACCCGACGGCGTCGGAGCTCGCCGACATCGCGATCCAGAGCGCCGACTCGGCGCTCGCGTTCGGCGTCCCGGCGCGGGTGGCGATGCTCTCCTACTCGACCGGGACGAGCGGCACGGGCGAGGACGTCGAGAAGGTGAAGGAGGCGACGCGGATCGCGAAGGAGCTCCGTCCCGACCTCGCCCTCGACGGCCCGCTCCAGTACGACGCGGCGGTCATGCCCGACGTCGCGAGGCTGAAGGCGCCCAAGTCGGACGTGGCGGGGAAGGCGACGGTCCTCATCTTCCCCGACCTGAACACCGGCAACGTGACCTACAAGGCGGTCCAGCGCTCGGCGAACGTCGTCTCGATCGGGCCGATGCTCCAGGGGCTCGCCAAGCCGGTGAACGACCTCTCCCGCGGGTGCCTCGTCGAGGACATCGTCTTCACGATCAACCTCACGGCGATCCAGGCGCAGCAGGCCGCGCGCGCCCGGGCGTCGAAGGGCTGACGCGTCCTCCCGGAGGGCCGCGCGCGCCGTGAGCGCGTGCGGCCCTCCGCCTTTCCGGCGGGCACGCGCGGCTGCCCGGCCCCTTCACGATTCGCCGCGGAAGGGGCAAGATCCGGACATGAAGAACGTCCTCGCGCGCCGTATCGCCGCCGCTCTCGTCGCGGCCGCCTTCGGGGTGGCCTGCGTCACGAACCCCGTCACAGGGAAGTCGCAGCTCTCCCTCCTGGGGGAGGAGGAGGAGAAGGCCCTCGGCGCCCAGGCGTACGGGCCGCTCATCCAGGAGTCGTACGGTCCGGTCAACGACCCGGGACTCCAGAAGTTCCTCGACGGCGTCGGGCAGGGCCTCGCGAAGGTCTCGCACCGTCCGGCGCTCGAATACGAGTTCACGGTCGTCAACGCGAACTACGACAACGCGTTCGCCCTGCCGGGCGGGAAGATCTGCATCACGCGCGGGCTCCTCTCCCGGATGACGACCGAGGACCAGCTGGCGGGCGTCGTCGGGCACGAGGTCGGGCACGTGACGGCGCGTCACGGCGCGCAGCAATACACGAAGCAGATGCTGATCGGAGGGCTCCTCGGCATCGGCGGGATGATCCTGGAGGCGGAGGAGGTGCGCGGCGCGCCGCTCATCATGGCGGCGGCCGGCATCGGCGGGCAGCTCGTCCTCCTTCGGTATTCGCGAGACCACGAGCGCCAGAGCGACGAGCTCGGGATGGAGTACATGGCGCGCGCCGGCTACAACCCGAAGGGGTTCGTCGAGTCGATGGAGATCCTGAAGGCGGGGCACGACAAGGAGCCGTCGAAGCTCGAGGCGATGTTCCAGAGCCACCCGCTGACCTCGGAGCGGATCGAGACGGCCCGCCGGCGCTCCGCGGAGAAGTACCCGGAGCAGCTCGGCCGGCCCGCTCGGGCCGAGGCGTTCAACGCCTCGACCCGGGCTCTGAAGGCGGAGGCGCCCGCGTTCAAGCTGATGGACGAGGGCGAGAAGCTCCTCGCGAAGAAGGATGCCCGCGGCGCGGCGGCGAGGTTCGACGAGGCTTCCCGCCTCGCGCCGCGACAGGCGATCCTTCCCGCCCTCAAGGCGATCGCCCTCGTCGAGGCGAACGAGCTGCGCTCCGCGCGGGAGTCGGCACGGGAGGCGGCCCGGCGCGACCCGGCGCTGTTCCACGGGCGGCTCGCCGGAGGGCTCGCGGCCTACCGGCTCTCCGACTGGCGCGATGCGATCTCCGAGCTCGAGACGGCGGAGAAGTCCGTCGGCGCCCAGCTCGTGACGACCTACTACCTCGGCCGGAGCCTCGAGGCGCTCGGCGACCGCGGCCAGGCGGCCGAGAAGTACAAGCTCATCCTCCAGAGCGGCGCGACCGGAGAGCAGGCCGACTACGCGAAGAGGCGGCTCCTGGAATGGGGCGTGATCTCGCAGACGCCTCAGCAGCAGCAGCCCTACCCGCGCTGAGACGCCGCGCCGCGCCCGGAGCGCAGGGCCACCTCCGCGCCGCCCGAGCGGCCCGCGCCTCCGGCGCGGGCCGTTTCGTCTACCTCTTCCCGAGGAGCGAGAGGATCCCGGTCGACATCGCCGGGACGTAGGTGATGAGGAGGACGCCCGCACCGAGGATCAGGAGATACGGCACGGCGTGGCGGTAGAGCTTCGGGAGCGGGATGCCGAAGCGGGAGGAGGAGAGGAAGAGGTTCAGCCCGACGGGCGGGAAGAGGAAGCCGAGCTCGAGGTTCGCGAGGAAGATCACCCCGAGGTGGATCGGGTCGATCCCGAACGCCGCCCCCATCGGCGCGACGAGCGGCGCGAGGATGACGATCGCCGAGTAGATCTCGAGGACGCTTCCCAGGACGAGCAGGATCCCGTTCAGGACGAGGAGGAAGACGAGCGGCGAGGAGACGTGCCCCTTCACCCACTCGAGGAGCGCCGTCGGAACCATGGCGTCGACGAGCCAGCTCGTCAGGCCCATCGCGATCGAGAGGAGGATCAGGACCGCGCCCATGAGCGCTCCGGCCTTCACGAGGACGCCTGGGAGCTGCCGGAACGGGTGGATGTCGCGCGTGACGAGGCACTCGACGACCGCCGCGTAGGCGCAGGCGGCGGCGGAGGCCTCGACCATCGAGGCGAAGCCGCTGGCGAAGAGGACGACGACGAGGACCGGCAGCGCGAGCTCCCACTTCGCCTCCCAGAAGGAGGCGCCCAGCTCGCGCAGCGCGAACCTCGGCCTCGACCGGCCCTCCGCTTCGAGCTTCAGCCCCTGCCGGATCCCCCAGGCCGCCGTCAGGACGACGAGGAGGAGTCCCGGGACGAGGCCGGCGAGGTAGAGCGAGTCGGCCGGGACCGAGGCGACGACGCTGTAGAGGATGACGGGGAGCGACGGCGGGAAGAGGAGGCCGAGGCTCCCCGCGGCCGTCACGAGCCCGAGCGAGAAGCCCTCCGGGTAGCCGTCGTCGCGGAGGATCGGGTAGACGAGGCCGCCGAGGGCGATGATCGTGACGCCCGAGCCGCCTGTGAACGTCGTGAAGAGGGCGCAGACCGCCGCGACCATCACGGCGATGCCGCCCGGCATCCAGCCGAAGAGCGCGCGGAAGAAGCGGACGAGGCGCGCCGACGCGCCCCCCTCCGCCAGAATGTAGCCCGCGGCCGTCAGGAGAGGGATCGCCGGGAGCGTCGGCGAGGCGACGAGCCGGTAGACCTCGGCCGACACGGCGGCGACGGGGACGGCGTCCTTCCAGAAGAGGAGACAGGCGAGCCCTCCCATCGCGACGAAGACGGGGGCTCCGAGGAGCGCCGCGAGGAGGATGACCCCCGCGAGCGGGAGGACGAGCTTCGGCGCGTTCGCCTCGGGGACGAGGGAGAGAAGGAACGGGGAGGCGAGCACCGCGAGGGCCGCGGCGCGGCCCGGAGCCCCGTCCGAGGCCTTCCAGGCGAAGCGGACGGCCATCAGGAGGAGGGCCGCCGGCATGACGAGCTCGGCGATCCACTCGGGGAGGCCGAACGAGAGGACCTTCGCCTGTTCGCGGTCGGCCCGCACGAGGCCGACGCTCGCCCAGGAGAGGACGGCGCAGACGGCCGCGGCGACCGAGAAGGCGAAGTTCCGCGCGAGCCGCCGGGCCCGGCCGCTCCCGAGCAGCTCGGCCGTCGAGAGCGTCAGGTGCGTCCCTTCGCGCGTCGCGAGGAGGCCGCCGACGAAGGCGATCCAGAGCGTGACGAGCTGGAGGATCGACCCGGAGCCCGGGACGTGGAAGCCGCCGAGCGGGCGGCCGAACGCGTCGACGAGCGGGAGAACGGTGGCGACCGCGAGCGCGGCGACGAGAAGCGCCTGCTCCGCCTTCCCGAGGAGCGCGCCGGCCTTCACTTCTTCGGCGCCGCGGCCTTCTTCGCCCGGAAGTCGGCCAGGATCTTCCGCGCCTCGTCGAAGGCCGCCTCGGGGACGATCTTCCCGCGGACCTTCGGGTAGGCCGCTTCGGCCGCGGTCCGCCAGAGCGCCTCCGTCTTCGCGTCGATCGCGATCACGTTCAGGCCGCGCTTCTGCATCGCCGCGATGTCGCGCGCCTCGGCCGCGCGGCTCTCGGCCCGGAGGCGCGCTCCCGCCTCGGCGGCGGCTGCGCGGAGCGCCTTCTGGTCCTCCGGAGAGACCTTGTCCCACGTCGCCTTGTTGACCACGGTCGCCCCGAGGAGGAGCGCCCACCTCACGTCGGTCAGGTTCTTCGCGTGCTGGTACCACTGGAGGAGGACGGCCGCCGTCGGCGTCGTCGGGAGGGCGGAGACGAGGCCGGTCTGGAGCGCCGTCGAGATCTCGGTCGAGGGGAGCGGGACCGGGTTGAAGCCGGCTCCCTTCCAGATCTCGAGGGCGTCCATGTCGTTTCCCCAGGCGAAGAGCTTGAGAGGCTTGAGGTCCGCGGGCGTGCGGACCGGCGTCTTCGTGAAGAAGCGGACCCAGCCCGCGTCGGCCCAGTTCAGGACGACGAACCCCTTCGCGGCGATCGACGACTCGAGCTTCGGTCCGTAGACGGCGAGGACGTGGTCCACCTCG
>ERZ795054.4537-NODE-4537-length-10151-cov-5.357072_pt1 | contig 10151 bp, 15 predicted proteins | sample MGYA00375138_ERZ795054 | MGnify/ENA primary metagenome ERZ795054 (study PRJEB30183, sample SAMN05720215) | anaerobic digester metagenome | isolation source: active sludge of municipal wastewater-treating anaerobic digesters | place: USA | collected 2014-12-23 ...
GCGAATTCACTTTTTTTTATTCCATTTTGGCCATGCAATTTTTGCCATTTTTCACTCCGTAAATCTGTGTTCGATTTTGGTGTTAAAATAGCATATTACCTTTAACCATGCTCCGTTTCAGGGCCGGGGAGAAACCACCCTGCATTCCCGGAAGGGTGATGCTGTTCAGTTCCGGACCAGCGGATCGCTCTCCGGCACCAGCCGCCGCCACCGCCAGAGCAGAATGGCGCAAAGGAGCAGGACGATGCCGCCGATGAGGTATTCCTCCGGGCGGGTCCAGCCGGTCCAGGGCAGCAGGTGTTTCATCAGTCCCGCATGGATGATGAATCCTGCACAGCCGCACAGGAGGATTGCTGACGCTCCCGCCAGTCCCCGCCATGCGGTGCGGTGGCCCAGGAACGCATGCCGCAGGGAAGCCCGCTTCACAAAGAGGATCAGACCGGCAACGAGCAGCAGCGCGAGAAGTATCTCGGACGGGTTTTCCAGTTCACGGTTCAACAGAACAAAAAAAAAGTCTGCGGTCTGCTTTCCCTGAAACTGCCCGTAACGGGGATACAACCAGTTCTTCGGCTCCCGCCACATCAGGTCGAGGACCTGGTGGGAGATGACACCGGCGGCAATTCCGGAGACGACCGGGGTTTTTCCCCATTCCAGGAGGATGAGCCCGAAGACAACAAGCACCAGTACTGCAAGCAGGGTGTGGGTGAATATCCGCCCGAAGCCGATTGAGTCCTCGAAAAGAAGGTGACCGAGCGGCTTGTCGATAAGGTCGGGAAGGATCGATCCGGCAATGCAGGGCAGCACCCAGCGGCGATCATGGAGAATATCCATGATCAGGAGACCGAGGACCGTGCCGGTGAACAGATGGAAGAAAAAATACATGGAGCCGGTATGGTTCTGTTGGTTATTGCCAGATAAAGGTTTGATCCCGGAGGTGCCGGCAGGACCAGAAGGGAGGCAGCCGGCCAGATCCCGGCCTATTTACTATATATTAATAGTACCATCTCCAAGGTTTCTGTGGAATTACGGATCCATCCGATTCGGTTGCGGAACCAGCATGAAGTACATTGTCACCGGGGGCGCAGGATTTATCGGCTCGCATCTTGTTGAGGAGCTTGTCCACCATGAACATGACGTGGTTATCCTTGACAACCTCTTCTCCGGAAGGACAGAAAATATTGCCCCGTTCCTTGAAAAGGAGAACGTCTCCTTTGTGAACGGCAGTATTACTGATCTTCCGCTGCTCCGGCAGATCTTTGCGGGTGCGGACGGGATCTTTCATCAGGGGGCGATCGCATCGGTCCCCTGGTCGGTGGCCCACCCGCTGGAAACCCATGAGGTCAACCTGTCGGGAACGCTCAACGTCCTCTCTGCCGCCCGCGATTGTGGCGTAAAAAAGCTGGTCTTTGCCTCATCCGCGGCGGTCTATGGCGATCATCCCACGCTCCCGGCGCAGGAAACTCTGATCCCGGAAACACTCTCGCCCTACGCTGTATCGAAGCTGGCCGGGGAATACTATTGTTCGGTCTTCTCCCGGTTGTATGACCTCCGGTGCATTTCTCTGCGGTACTTCAATGTGTTTGGGCCCCGGCAGGATCCCGGTTCACCGTACTCCGGGGTCATCACCCGCTTCATCTCGAATACCCTCAGCCACCGCCCGCTGGTGATCTACGGGGATGGCCGCCAGACCCGGGATTTTGTCTATGTCCGGGATGTTGTCCAGGCAAATGTCCGGGCTATGGCAGCTGCTGAACCGGGTGTTTTCAATATTGCATGCGGCCGGCGGATCAACCTGCTTGAGCTGGCTTCGATGATCCGGGAAATTACCGGCATTACCGTCCCGGTAACGTTCGGGCCTCCGGTTGCCGGCGATGTACGGGATTCGCTGGCCGATATCACCCGGGCGCAGGAAGCCCTCGGGTATGCTCCGGCGTACACCGTGAAGTCCGGGCTGGAAGAGACGGTTGCCTGGTTCCGAAAGCAGCCAGGGCCCCCGTGAGTTATTTATAGGGCCCTGCCCCAAAAAAGGAACAACCGGTCGCGGGAAGCGGTCTGGGACCCGGTATCTTAGATCACGGGCGTATCCGTGACGACCGTGGTACCCCGGTTGAGGACCGGTGTTGTCCTGCCCGCAACCGGTTTTTTCGTGGGAACCGGCGTTGCCTCCGCGCTCACCGACTGGTTGGGAATGATCCCCCCGAACAGAGATTCAAACAGTCCGGGAGCCGGGGCCGTTTCATCACCGGAGCCTGAGGATGTTGCACTCGCTTCACCGCCTCCAGGTTTGCCCGGCAGACTCATTGCCAGGAATGCCATGGCAAGGACAAAGAGAAGCACCACGGCAGCGAGGGCAAGCCACCGGGAGACCGGCAGTGCCCCGGTCCGGGATGCTTCCTGCCGGCGCTTCGGGGGCGTCCGGGCTGGCGGCGGGGATACCGGTTCCGGCGCTACCGGTTGCCGCTTTTTAATGGCCAATCCGGGTTGTGCGGTCCCGATACTCTGCCGGAGCTCGTCCATGCCATCCGGTATGATCCTGATGCCCCCGGCCGATGGCACTTCTGCCGCGGGATCACGTTGCCTGACCGGTTCGTTTTTCAGGAGACGAGCCCCGCATTTTTTGCAGTACACCGGGTTCTCTGCCACGTTCTTAAAACCGCAGGCGGGACAGGTCGTTCCTCTCACCGCAGCGTCTCCAGCCGCCGGGGTGGCCGGAGATCCTGCCGGGGCGGCCGGACCCAGCGGTGAACCGCATTGGTTGCAGAACCGCGACTGCGGATCGGCAAAGGTCTTTTTGCACTTCCGGCAGGTCAGGATATTTTCCGGCGGCAGCTGAGCCCCGCACTGGTTGCAGAACACGGATTTTTCGTCAAGGGCGGGGGTGCCGCAGGAGCCACAGTTTCTGGTCATCAGCGTTATGTCATAAATGGGACCGGAAGATGATTAAATATGTGCCCGGTTGCGCCGGGGGACGGAGAATACGTAAGGGTCCTCACCCGGGGAACCAAGGTTTCGTAAGGGGCCCGGGAGTGATCCTTCCTGCAGTACCCGTCCCGGGTCCCGTGGGGACTTTCTCCCTTCTCAGCCGGTTGCAGTGCCCTTACCCCCGGGCGGGTGCCTTTTCCCCTCTGCCCTGTCTCTGGCAGGATACGGATACCCTCCGCACTATGACAGCTCCGCACAGAACCGGGCGATCCGCTCTCCGGCATGGCCATCCCCATAGGGGTTATTCCAGGTCCGTTCGGCAGAAATCATGGTACTGACTGCGGTACCGATGGCCCCAGGATCCGTTCCCGCCAGCATATTTGCGCCGCAGTCGACAGTCTCCGGCCGCTCGGTACTGGTGCGGAGCGTGACGCAGGGGACACCGAGGATGCAGGCCTCCTCCTGGACCCCGCCGGAATCGGTCAGGATGAGCCGGGCATGCGCCTCGAGGTCCAGGAATTCCAGGTAGCCTGCCGGGGGGGTGACGGTGATATCTCTGGCATCGATCCCGAACTGGTTCATCATCTTCTGCGTCCGCGGGTGCATGGGAAAGAGGACCGGGATGTCATACGCCTGCCGGATTGAGGAAAGAGCTTTTGTGATCCCGGCAAGACCATCCCTGCTGTCAACATTCTCGGCCCGGTGGGCGGTGACCAGGAAATATTCCGGTGCGGCAGCGCCGGTCCTGCCCGTAACCCCGGGCTGCCGTTTCCTGATCTCCCGGTTCTCATACACGGCGTCAACGATCGTGTTCCCCGTGACGGTGATCTTCATCTCATCAATCCCTTCCTTCAGAAGGTATTCTTTTGACTGGCCCGTGGGTGCGAACAGGTAATCAGAGATATGGTCGGCAACTATCCGGTTGATCTCCTCGGGCATGCTCCGGTCAAAGCTGCGCAGGCCGGCCTCAACGTGGCCGACCGGGATATGGAGTTTCGTTGCTGCCAGGGCCCCGGCAAGGACCGTGTTGGTGTCCCCCTGCACGAGCACGATGTCCGGGGGAGAAGAAAGCAGGACCTTCTCGATCCCGGTCAGGATCTTTGCGGTCTGTTCCGCGTGGCTGCCGGACCCGGCATCGAGATTGTGTCCGGGTTCCGGTAACTCGAGTTCTTCAAAGAAGATCCGGTCCATCTCATAGGAATAGTGTTGCCCGGTATGGAGGACGGAGTACGGGATACCGTTCTTTATGCATGCCCGGATCACCGGTGCCATCTTGATGATCTCCGGCCGCGTGCCAAGGATGATGGATATCATGGGTCTCCCTCTGTCTGGTGCTGAGAGTATATGCCCCGGACGGGGATAATCATTATCCTGGAACCCGGCTGAAACCCCGGGATCTCCTCTCAGTCGGCTGGATATCCTCATCCGTGGGGGGAGTGAGTCGCCGGGAAAAAGGCGGGGGAATTCTACCGGCACCCGTGAACTCTTCGGCCATTGAGTAAAAAGGGGGTCGATCCGGGAGAGAACATGAGGGTTTCTAAAAGAGCCCGATGTTGTTTTTTACCATCGCTCCCTTGCACTGCGCCCTGTCTCCCGGCAGGAGAAACCCCGGCGGTGGAGAGAAGCATGATCCAAAAAAAAAGGTTTTCTCCGTGGCAGGGTACTGCGTTTTTCCCCGGCAGAGATTGGCAGACCGCCGTGATGGATTTTTCACGGCTTTATTCTGTCAGGAAAATCCGAACCGATGTCCGGAAGGTCAGGATCTTTTTTTCCATGGCAGGGGTCAGGTAGTAATAGCCGGCAAGCGGCGTTTCACGGGATGGAACGGCTGCAGCCTCCCGGATCTCATCATCCGAGATCCCCTCATTCCGGTGGTCGAGGATCTCGTAGAAGATGGCGGCACCGTTGGCAGGTTTAATACGGCAGATGCAGACATTCTCCCCGTCAGACCTGATGAAGTAATACGATGAGCCCAGCGGACAGGAATTACATTTGTCCAGCAGCTGGTTTTTGATCTGATCGTACTGTGGTTCGGACCGGGTTATCATGAAATATTGTCGCGAGAAGGAATTGCGGGAACCGGTTTTTGCTGAGGGCATATCTTTCACTGTCCTGTTGTTATGAGATCATTGAATCCATGAAATCCTGAAGTATATTATATCCAGTATACCTCATTTTTCCTTTAATGTATTTAAACCTATGGAATAAAATTCAGGTTCTTAGCTAATGTTTCAGATTTTTTCCGGTTATTTCTGCCGGAATAATCCCAAATAAGGTCAACTGAACATGATTTATTATCCCCATGGGAGGCCGGAACATGAACCGGTATACCCCGTGTACCGGGACCTGCGGGACTGCCCTTTTTTGGCCCCTCTGGTCGGTTACCCGGCGCCGGATCCGGAGAAATGCCGGTGTCACGGGATCCGGACCTGGGGTGTATCCCTCCACTGCCCATGGTGAGGAAGAGGGTACCCACTCTTCTGACACGATGCGGTGACCCGGTGGCCTGATGGTGTGCGGGAACGTGCGGGAGGATGGGGGTTCCCCCCTATGGCGGAGGGGGGACTTCCCCTCTTCCGAGACACCCTGACAGCCCGGCCTGGCTGAGGATTTTTTTCCTGGTACGGGGCCGGACCGGCAGGAAAGGAGAACAACGCGTCCTATGACGGAACAAGGGGATTTTTCAAGGTCAGGCGGACTTCCGTAGCACCGGGCCGGCATGCTCCGGGAATCCGGGCTTTTTCCCGGTGTGATTTCCCGTAAGAGAAGAGAAGCATCCCCTGCTCATGCGCCATGAGCCCCCAATGGCAGGGATGGCAAAAAAGGAGGTCGAACATTCATAAAAAAAGAGGTTTTCCCCTTTGAAAATTGCAGGGAACAAAAGTGATTTATTTTCGATTTTTCACGTTCTTTATTATTTGCGATAAACGCCGTGGTTCCATGGCGGGCGCCCCGCGACAGATCCATAACCCTGAGCATGCAAAAACACGGAACTGCCCCGCCGTGCCCGCGAGATGCCCTGGGGCAAAGGAGCCCTCATTGCGGCGATTTTCATGGTTCCGGTGAACTCTGAACGCCCATGTCCGTTTCTCCATAGCCTGTTTTTAAAAAAATCCCGCCATGGATGTGGGTTTCGTGTAGCCGGCCGGCGCCCGGGCAGATCCCGGACGGGAAAAAAGGGGAGAAGAGACAGGCTGTTACGGGACCATCCCGGTCGGGTCACCCTCCCGGGATGCATCCCGCAGGTCTTCCGGTACCCGGTCCGGGACGCCCGGGTCTCTTCTGCCCAGGGTTTCCCGCAGTTTCTCTGCCATTTCCCGGGGGAGGTAATAGTACCCGGGGAGCGGGCAGGCATTTGCCGGGTCCCTGAGGGCTTCCTGGATCTGTTCATCGGATATCCCGGCATGAAGGTTGTCCACGATCTCATAGAACATCACGGAACCATTCCGGGCCCGGATACCGCAGACAGCCCCCTGCCCCTGCTCTGCCCGGATGAAATACTGCGAAAACACCTCCGGGATCTGGGAGGAATCCATCGGCTCCCGCCAGATGAGCTCATAGTTGGGCATCGCCTTTTTGATGAGGCAGTACTGGGGAATGCCCGAATGTTTCGCTACAGTTTTTGCGTTCAACACGTTCTATCGCCTGTCCATCATCCGGTGCGGCAACCGCAGCCACCGGATGACCTGTGCTTTCACATCCAATCTTTATTTATAACTTTCAATTACTAATAAATGTTTCTATTTATTTCAAATCCTATTAACTATCATTTTAACACTTTCAGCGGATATTCTTGCGTTTTTTATCCGGGACACCGTTTTCTGTGGTGACCGGGGGATGGCCGATGCCGGCCGGAGGTTCCGCTGGTTCTTCTCAAAGCCCGGCGTCACCCGGGAAGAGCCGGGAAGCGTGCGTGCGTTTGCCGGGGCCCGGGTCCGCCCTCCCGGGAGTCCCGCCCGGGCAGTACCGGACCGGCCGGACTCCCGTTTTTGCCGTCCCGGTATGCATCCCCCCGTCTGCCCAGCCCCGTGTTCCCCTGCCCGGGCAGGAATAAAGGGGAATAAAGGTCCCGCCGCAGGGGCTTTACACAACATAGAGCCCAAGGGAAAAAACCATAATTCACCTTTTTTCTGGCATCAGGGTGTTCCCACCCCCGCGGCAGGCAACGCCCGCGCTCAGGGTCATCGGTTGCGCTTCAAGTGCCGGTGGTTCAGTCTTTCAGCCAGTCCTCTCTTGAAATGCCCGCCTGACGGATGATCCGCACGATGAGATCAACAGAAATATCTTCGGGATGGGGATTGGGCAGAGTAAGTACCAGTTCCCCCTTTATCATGAATGGGTGTTTCCCGCCCTGATAGGGTCCATCAAACCCAGCTTCCCTGAGCTTATGGACGAGTTCATTCCAGGACAGGGGCCGTATCTTATGCTTCGACACCGCTTTTAATCCTCACCACATCATCGATGGTACAATTATCAATAGGGGGTATCGGGAGTCCTCGTTTGAGCCGGACTATGATCCAGCCTTCGATGACGCCAACGAGATTTTTCCGGCACTCTTCCAGTGTCGGACCGGTTGCCCAGACTCCGGCCAGTTCCGGCACTTCCCCGTAAAAGGGTTCCCGGTCCTGAATAATATCGTACCGTGCATGAGAGAGGGCTTTTTCAATATACGCAAGAATCATTCTTCTCATCCTGCAGGGGATTTTCCTGTTCGTGTAGTGGTTAGGTACATCGCCACAAATACATTCCGGTGCCGGTTCCTGCAGGAAAGAACCTGGCGGGACCATTCTTCTGGTTCCTGAGAGAAGGTTCATCTTACATAAAAATGGATGAGCGGGAGTCCTTCCGGACTTTTCTTTTCATGGAGTGGAGAAAGGCAGACCCTCTGCCCCCGTTTTGGCATCAGGGTGTTCCCGGTCCCGCGGCAGGGACTCACGGGCGGGAATCATCCATCATACAAGCACAATGACCTTATATTCCTGTCTTGGTATGAATACTGAGGAGAAAGTATGAAACAATTCAAGATTATTGTAAAAAAACATCCCGACGGGTATGTTGCATATCCTCTTGGCATGAAAGGGGTTGTTGTAGGAGAGGGTGATACGTATGACGAAGCACTCTCGGACGTTACCTCTGCAATACAATTTCACCGGGAAACATTCGGAAATGACGCTTTTTCAAAATGATGAAATCATCGACACCCGGGTTGCTGAGGTTGTTGCTGAGATGAAATTTCCCCGTGATGCACCAAAGCCACGGGTGATGAAGACATTTGAGGCGCCTGGGTTTCATGTCGTTTTGGACCGGCAACCATAGTGCGATGGAGCGGGAAAATCCGATGGCACAAAGACTCCCCTGACCATGCCGAATCACGACCCTTGTTTTCCCCCAGACAGGTAACAGTATCGCTTTCTCTCAGCACTAAAAAAAGGATGGTGGCAATCAATTTCCAGCGGTTAACTCGTGAGTATATCCATGAATTCTTCCCGAATAAACTTTCCCTGTCGCATAATCGAGAGGAGAGTTCCGATGGGGAGGATGTCTCGTTTAGGGACGATGAGGAGGAGTTTCTGACCCGTATTGTCAACACGGATCAGGGCCGTGTGGCTTCCCTTTCCCTGGTATCGTGCTTGGTGTAAACCCTCTTTTCTTCAACCCCGAAATAACATGAGCAGACGAGACTCTGGGGAATTTCACGCCCGGACCTCGATTAGGGAAGTGAATTTGTCGTGCGTTGTGAGGGAGGGTTCGATATCTGCAAATATCCCGTACTCCCGTGCATTTTTCAGATACATATCGATCGCATCGCGGATATTCTCCAGTGCTTCTTTGGGTGTATCCCCGCAGCTGGCGACATCAAGCTCAACGCATTTTGAAACAAACACACCATCTTCTTCCCAGATGGTGACTGAAAGGTGATACGTTGTCATAGGCTTATTTTTCAACTCCTCGTGTTGCTTGTTTATACGATGCTCGTATGTAACTAATTTCTCTCATTTTAAAATAGAATCGCCCGGCGATCCACATTTTCCCCCTCTCATAAATTACGGGTTGGATTACTATATGCCTCCGGCTTTTTCTGAATCTGAAAAAATGGATGAGCGGGAGTCCCTCTGCCGTGATGGTGATGGACCGCAGGCCCGCGATATCCTGTTTGCACGAGTCCCCGATCTCCTTCTTTTTTTACCCAAATCGTTCCATTGCATGCCGGTGAAATGAACATTTATACCCTCCCGCAGAATACACTATATAAATCAGGATCGCTCCGGTCATATGAAAAGCACCCAGCAGTTCTCCCCGTCCATGAAACAGGTTCTTCTCTCCGTGCTCAGACCGTATGGTGTTGTCCGGGTCGCTATTGCCGGATCCTTTGCCCGCGGGCAGGCACGGCCTGACAGCGATCTCGACGTGGTGGTTGCCTTCCGGGAACCCAAAAGCCTCCTCGAACTCGTACATATCCGCCGGGAACTTACCTCAGCGCTTGGCCGGGATGTCGATCTCATCACCGAAAAGTCCATCAGCCCCTATCTTGTGGAGTCATTCCAACGGGATGCCCTGGTGATCCTGTCATGAAAAAATCGGACCGGGTCTACCTGCAGCATATCCGGGATGCCGTACGCTGGATCGGGGAATATACGAATGGGATGGACAGGGAAACGTTTCCTGCCAGTCATCTTGTGCAGGACGCGGTACTGAAGCAGATTGAGGTGATCGGCGAAGCTGCAAAGCATCTTTCGCCGGACTTTACTGAGATATACCCCGATGTTCCGTGAAAAGACATTGCAGGTATGCGGGATTTTATCGTTAACAATTATTTTGGCGTGGATGTTGATGCGGTATACAAAACCGTGGTCAAAGACATACCTGTGCTGAAGAAGCAGGTTGCAGCAGTCCTGCAGGACTATAAAGAGCCATAACCGGTTCCTGAAGGGGGTGGAGGATGTGCTCCTGAAAGAGAAACCTGCCGCAAAAAAGAGAGAAGCACGGGAGTCCTTGTCCGGACCTTCATGCTCCTCTCCCGCCGCGACTCCCATCCGCACGTATGCAGGCATTACAACCGATGCCGGAATCTAAACCGGCCCTGCAGTAACGGCTTGCAGCGAACCTGAGCTATTCCTGGTGTCAGCTCCGCAAGCCCGGTCGTCCGGCTCATCCTTGTCTTCCGGTTTGATCACGGTCTTCGGTGTCTCTCCGTTTCCGGTCCCGTCGTGCTTCACCGGTTCAGTCGT
>ERZ795054.4538-NODE-4538-length-10149-cov-6.354369_pt1 | contig 10149 bp, 10 predicted proteins | sample MGYA00375138_ERZ795054 | MGnify/ENA primary metagenome ERZ795054 (study PRJEB30183, sample SAMN05720215) | anaerobic digester metagenome | isolation source: active sludge of municipal wastewater-treating anaerobic digesters | place: USA | collected 2014-12-23 ...
GTGAGCGCGTAGAGGATCGGGAAGCGCATGTCGTTCGGCGAGATCTGCGCGATGACCGAGCCGTCGATCCACTCGACGAAGGAGTGGACGATCGACTGGGGGTGGATGACGACGCCGATCCGCTCCGGCGGCACGTCGAAGAGCCACCGCGCCTCGATCACCTCGAGCCCCTTGTTCATCATCGTGGCCGAGTCGATCGTGATCTTCGGCCCCATCTTCCAGGTCGGGTGGGCGAGGGCGTCCTCGATCGTGATCGCGTCGAACGTCTCGAGCGGGCGCTTCCGGAACGGCCCGCCCGACGCCGTCAGGACGAGCCGGTCCACCTCCTCCGGCCGGCCGCAGCGAAGCGCCTGGTGGAGGGCGCAGTGCTCCGAGTCGACCGGGAGAATCGCGGCTCCCGAGGCCGCCGCGGCCGTCGTCACCGCTTCCCCGGCGACGACGAGGACCTCCTTGTTCGCCAGGGCGAGCGTCTTTCCGAGCTTCACCGCCTCGTACGCCGGAGGGAGCCCGGCCGCACCGACGACGGCCCCGAGGACGACCTCGGCCTCGGGATGCGTCGCGACGTCGATCATTCCCTGCTCGCCGAAGCCGACACGCAACCCGGGGAACTCGCGCCGGACCCGATCGGCCGCCTCCCGCTCTTTCACGGAGACGACCGCCGGCCGGAACCGGGCGATCGCCGGGAGAAGCACGTCGAGGTTCGAGCCGGCCGACATCGAGACGACGCGGAAGCGCTCCGGCAGCGCCTCGAAGACCGAAAGCGCCGACCGGCCGATCGAGCCGGTGGCGCCGAGGAGGGCCACGCTTCGGGGGGCGCTCATCGCGGCCGCAGCTCCGGCAGAAGGGCCAGGATCCCGAAGAGGACGGGCGAGGCGTAGAGGAGGGAGTCGAGTCGATCGAGGAGGCCGCCGTGCCCCGGAAGGAGCCCCCCGGAATCCTTCACCGAGCAGCTTCGCTTGAAGGTCGACTCGACGAGGTCGCCGACGACGGCGACCACCGACAGGAAGGCCCCGAGGAGGGCCCCTGCCGCGGCGGCGACCGCCGGCGTCCCGGGGACGCGCGGCAGGAGAAGCGCGAGGAGCGCACCGAACACGGCCCCGGCGACCACCTGTCCCCAGAATCCCTCCCAGCTCTTCTTCGGGCTGACGACCGGGGCCAGGCGCCTCTTCCCGAACCGGGTGCCGACGTAGTAAGCGGCCGAGTCCCCGGCCCAGACGATCCCGAGCAGGAAGACGACCGGCTCCCACCCGATCCCCCGAAGCGCGACGATCGCGGCGGCGCCCGATCCGACGTAGAGGGTCGCGAAGGCGGTCGCCGAGGACGAGACGAGCCAGATCGGCTCGCGAGGCGCCGCAAGGAGCACGGCCGTCGGGACGGCGACGAGGACCGCTCCGGCCGCCGCGACGAGCAGCGGTGCCGAGCCGAGGTACGCGGCGCCGACGATCGCGGCGAAGAGAACGAAGCTGAGCGCCCGCGGGGCGAGCCAGCCGCCGCAGCGGATGAGGCCGTGGAACTCGTGGAGGGCGGCCGCGCAGGCGAGCCCGGCGAGGGCGGCCCACGAAAGGAGCGGCCCCTTCACGAGGACGAAGAGGACGAGCGGGATGAGGACCACCGCCGTCGCCTCGCGGGTGCGCCTCACGCGCCGAGCGCCGCCGGCGCGGGCGGGACGCCTGGGGCGGACGCGTCCTCCTCCGCGACGCCTCCATAGCGCCGCTCCCGTCGCTGGTAGTCGAGGAGGGCCTCGAGGAGATGTCGCCTGCGGAAGTCGGGCCAGAGGACGGGCGTCACGTGGATCTCCGCATAGGCGATCTGCCAGAGGAGGAAGTTCGAGATCCGGAGCTCGCCGCTGGTCCGGATGAGGAGGTCGGGGTCGGGGAGATCCGCCGTGTAGAGACGGCGGGCAACGGCGTCCTCGTCGATCGTTTCCGGGTCGAGGCTTCCGGCCGCGGCGTCGCGGGCGAGCGCCCGGGCGGCGTCGGCGATCTCGGCCCGCCCGGAGTAGTTCAGGGCGACGCTGAATACCATCCCCCGGCACGAGGCGGTCGCCTCGAGCGCGGTCGCGAGCGCCGACCGGACCGAGGGGTCGAGGCCGTCCGCGCGCCCGACGACCCGGAAGCGGATGTCGTTCTCGACGAGGGACCGGAACTCCCTCTTGAGGAACTCCTTCAGGAGAGCGAAGAGCGTCGAGACCTCGGCCTTCGGGCGCTTCCAGTTCTCGGTCGAGAAGGCGTAGAGGGTGAGGGCGTCGAGGCGAAGGCGAGCGGCCGTCTCGACCGTCTCCCGGACGGCGGACGCGCCGGCACGATGCCCCTCGACACGGGGCAGGTGCCGCTGCTTCGCCCACCTCCCGTTGCCGTCCATGATGACGGCGACGTGCCGCGGGAGGCGTCCGAGGTCCAGCGTTTCCAGCAGGGCGCGCTCGGGGGTGCCCGGCGCGGCGACGAGGTCCTTCTCGATCATCTGTCCGACAGCCGGACCGGAATCGTCCGGGACCGGCTGAATCTTCAATCTTACCCTGCCCGGTAGAAGACCTTCTCGAGCGTCAGGCCGCGGGCCGGGGCCGTTGGACCGGGACGCCGGAACGCCTCCCCGGCGTCGGTCCGCCCGAGGCCGACCTCCACGAGGGTCCCGACGAGCCGCCGGACCATGCCCCGGAGGAAACCATCGCCGACGGCGGTGACGATGACGAGCGGGCCGCGCTCCTCCACGTCGAGCCGGGCGAGGGTCCGCACGGTCGTCCGGCGCGGCGCTCCAGCCAGACCGAAGGGCCCGAAGTCGTTCCGCCCGACGAGCCGGGCGGCGGCGTCCCGCATGGCGCGCAGGTCGAGGCGCGGCGAGGCGAGCGCCTCCCGCAGCCCCTCGAACGGGGGAAGGTGGTCCCCCCGGCGAAGGCGGTAGACGTAGCGCTTGCCGAGGGCGTCGAAGCGGGCATGCCAGCCCGCTGCGACTCCGGCTGCCCCGTCCACCCGGACGTCCCAGGGCAGGAGCGCGTTCAGACCGCGGCGAAGGCCCTCGGGCGGGACGAGCGGCCCGCCGGGCGGGACGTCGAAGTGGACGACCTGCCCCTCCGCATGGACGCCCGCGTCCGTGCGGCTCGCGGCGTGGACCCGCACCGGGGCGCGATGCATCCTCGTGAGCGCCTGCTCGACGACGAGCTGAACCGTTCGGGGGGGGCCGGACCCCGTCCGGTCGACATCCTGGGTCTGCCACCCTTCGAAATGGGTCCCGAGATAGGAAAGCTCGAGACGGCGCCTCGCGCCGCCGGTGTCGGCCCTGTCGGCGGCTTCGTCTCGAGCCTTCACGCTCCGATCATAGGGTCGCCCGGCTCGTCGGGCGGTCCGGACCCGGCCGTCCCAGCGCCTCGCGGCTCTCGCGAATCGCCGGCCGACGGCGCCTGCGCGCGGCCGCGGTCGGAGACCGTCCGGTCAGGCGCGAAAGGAGAAGGCTTCCGGGGCGGGCGGGAGGACGACGTACACGATGTCGAGCCGTTCCCCTCTGTCCCCCTCTCCGCCCGGGAGGGGGTCGCCGACCCTCAGGATGGCCAGCCCTTCGCCCTTCTTCAGGATCGCCAGAGGCCGCCCCGGGTAGGAGCGCTTGAGGGAGACGAGGGCATCGTCACCGTCCCGCGCGAGGAAGTAGAGCGTGCCGTTCCGGTTTCGGACGAGGATCATGCAGGTGGGAACCTAGCTCCGGTGGCTGCTGCGCCGCATCACCCGAACGGGTGAAACTGTTACATGCCACAAAATCTACAGACGCACTGTAGAAATCTAACTTGACAATAACGCGCGCAGATACTAGATTCCCGAGCCGGAGGATTCCCCATGAACCCCGACCGCGCCACGCTGAAAGTCCAGGAGCTTCTCCAGGGGATCGCCCGGGAGGCCCGCTCGGCCGGGAACCCGGAGGTCACCCCCGAGCACCTCGCCGCGGCGCTAGCCGCGGAGGCATCGGTCGGGATCCCTCTCCTCACCCGGATCGGCGTTCCGGCCAGCCTCGTCGCGGGCGAGGCGTCCGCACTCGCCGCTCGGCTCCCGAAGGTCCAGGGGGTCGGGGCCGAGACGCGCTTCTCCCCATCCCTCGTTCGGGTCCTCGACCGCGCCGAGGAAGTCGCCCGCGAGTTCAAGGACGACTACGTCGCCCTCGAGCATCTCCTCCTCGGCCTCCTGCGAGACGGGACGTCGAAGGCGGCCGAGATCCTGAAGAGGCACGGCGTCACCGAAGCCGCCGTGCTGTCCGCCCTCAAGGAGGTCCGCGGCAGCGCCCGCGTCGACGACCCGAACGCCGAGGAGAAGTACCAGGCGCTGAAGCGCTACGCGCGCGACCTGACCGAGCTCGCCCGCCGCGGCAAGCTCGACCCGGTCATCGGCCGCGACGACGAGATCCGTCGCGTGATGCAGGTCCTGACGCGCCGGACGAAGAACAACCCGGTCCTCATCGGCGACCCGGGCGTCGGCAAGACCGCCGTCGTCGAGGGGCTCGCGCGCCGCGTCGCCTCGGGCGACGTGCCGGAGAGCCTGAAGGACAAGCAGGTCGTCGCGCTCGACCTCGGCGCGATGGTCGCCGGGGCGAAGTTCCGCGGCGAGTTCGAGGAGCGGCTGAAGGCCGTCATCAAGGAGGTCGAGGAGTCGGAGGGGAAGGTCATCCTCTTCATCGACGAGCTCCACACGCTCGTCGGCGCCGGCGCCGCCGAGGGGGCGATGGACGCCGGGAACATGCTCAAGCCGGCGCTCGCCCGCGGCGAGCTGCGGGCCATCGGCGCCACGACGCTCGGCGAGTACCGCAAGCACGTGGAGAAGGACGCCGCCCTCGAGCGGCGCTTCCAGCCCGTCCTCGTCGGCGAGCCCTCGGTCGAGGACACGATCTCGATCCTCCGCGGCCTGCAGGAGCGCTACGAGGTCCACCACGGCGTGAAGATCACCGACGCGGCGATCGTCGCGGCGGCGGTCCTCTCGAACCGCTACATCGCCGACCGCTTCCTCCCCGACAAGGCGATCGACCTGATCGACGAGGCCGCCTCGCGGCTGAAGATGGAGATCGACTCGCTCCCGACCGCCATCGACGAGGTGGAGCGGAAGGTCCTCCAGGCCGAGATCGAGAAGAAGGCGCTCGAAAAGGACGACTCGAGGAGCGCCCGCGAGCGGCTCGAGGCGCTCGAGAAGGCGCTCGCCGAGCTGCGGGAGAAGTCGCTCTCGATGAAGGCGGTCTGGAAGAACGAGAAGGACGCGATCGGGAGGATTCGCGACCTGAAGAAGAAGATCGAGGACGCGAAGGCCGACGCCGAGAGGGCCGAGCGGCAGGGCGACCTGAGCCGCGCGGCCGAGCTCCGCTACGGGGTGCTCAACCAGCTCGACCGCGACCTCGCCGCGGCGACGGAGAAGCTCGAGGACCTCCAGAAGGACGGCGGCTTCCTCCGCGAGAAGGTCGAGGAGGAGGACGTCGCCGCCGTCGTCTCCCGCTGGACCGGCATCCCCGTCTCGAAGATGGTCGAGGGGGAGACGCAGAAGCTCCTCGCGATGGAGGAGCGCCTCCGGCTCAGGGTCGTCGGGCAGGACGAGGCCGTCTCGGCGGTCTCTGCGGCCGTGAGGCGCGCCCGCGCCGGGATGAACGACCCGAAGAAGCCGATCGGCTCGTTCCTCTTCCTCGGCCCGACGGGCGTCGGGAAGACCGAGCTCGCCCGCGCCCTCGCCGAGTTCCTCTTCGACGACGAAGCCGCGATGGTGCGGCTCGACATGTCGGAGTACCAGGAGAAGCACACCGTCTCGAGGATGATCGGCGCCCCTCCCGGCTACATCGGGCACGACGAGGGGGGGCAGCTGACGGAAGCGGTCCGCCGCCGGCCGTACTCGGTCGTCCTGTTCGACGAGATCGAGAAGGCGCACCCCGACGTCTGGTCGACGCTCCTTCAGGTGCTCGACGACGGCCGCCTCACCGACGGCAAGGGGCGCGCCGTCGATTTCCGGAACGTGGTCGTCGTGATGACCTCGAACGTCGGCTCGCAGCTCATCCAGGAGCTGCAGGGCGTCGACGAGGAGGAGATGAAGAAGGGGGTCGAGGCGGAGCTGAGACACCGCTTCCGGCCCGAGTTCCTGAACCGGATCGACGACGTCATCGTCTTCCGCCGCCTCACGCTCGAGGAGATCGGACGAATCGTCGACCTCCAGCTCGCGCGCGTCGCCGCGCTCGTCGCCCCGCGCGGCGTGAAGCTGGAATGGACCGACGCCGCGCGACGTCTCCTCGCCGAGCGGGCCTTCGACCCGCTCTACGGCGCCCGGCCGCTGAAGCGGAACATCCAGAAGCTCGTCCAGGACCCGCTCGCGCTCAGGATCCTCTCCGGAGACGTCCCGAACGGGTCCACCGTCTCCGTCGACGCCGGCGCCTCGGGCGAGGGCGTCGTCTTCTCCATCGGGAACCCGGCCGCACCTGCGGCCTGACGAAAGCAAGCAGGGAGGAGACCATGGCCGCCGTTCGTCGATACGACCCCTTCCGCGAGCTCGCGACCCTCCAGGAGAGGATGAACCGGATCTTCGACGACACGTTCTCGAGCGCCTCGCGCCGCGAGGACGAGGGCCTCGCGGCGACCTGGGCGCCGCCGGTCGACGTCCTCGAGAAGAGGGACCGGATCGTCCTGACCGCCGAGCTCCCCGGCTTCTCGGAAGACCAGGTCCAGCTCCGCTTCGAGGACGGGGTCCTGACGCTCGAGGGGGAGCGGCGCTTCGAGAAGGAGGTCGACGAGGCCCGCTACCACTGCGTGGAGCGGAGCTACGGCCGCTTCTCCCGCTCCTTCCGGCTTCCGGCGAACGTGGACGAGGAGGCGATCACGGCGACCTTCGTGAACGGCCTCCTCGTCGTCGAGCTGCCGAAGCGGGAAGAGGCCCGGCCGAAGAGCATCCGGATCCGCGCCGGCAGCCCGCCGCCGATCGACGTGAAGTGAGCCCGGCGGCTCAGGCCGCCCCGTTCGCGGAACCCGCCTCGTCCTCCTTGAAGAGGTCCGTCGAGATGTAGCGCTCGGAGGTCGACGGCACGACGAAGACGACGAGCTTCCCCGCGTTCTCCGGGCGCTTCGCGATCCGGAGGGCGGCGCAGGCGGCGGCGCCGGAGGAGATCCCGCCGAGGATCCCCTCTTCGCGCGCGAGGCGCCGGGCGTGCTCGAAGGCCTCGTCGTTCGTGACGCCGACGACCTCGTCGACGAGGGCGGTGTCGAGGTTCGCCGGGACGAAGCCGGCGCCGATCCCCTGGATCCGGTGCGGCCCGGGCGCTCCGCCCGAGAGGACCGGCGAGTGGACGGGCTCGACCGCAACGAGGCGGACGGACGGCTTCTTCGGCCTCCAGAAACGGCCGACGCCCGTCATCGTTCCCCCCGTGCCGACGCCGGCCACGAAGACGTCCATGGAGCCGTCCGTGTCGTTCCAGAGCTCGACCGCGGTCGTTGCCTCGTGGATCGCGGGGTTCGCCGGGTTCTCGAACTGCTGCGGCATGACACCGTTCTCGCCGAGCTCGGCGAGGCGCTCGTTCGCCCGGGCGATCGCCCCCTTCATCCCCTCCGCGGCCGGCGTCAGGATCAGCTCCGCGCCGAGGAGACGGAGGACTTTCCGGCGCTCGAGGGAGACCGACTCCGGCATCGCGACGACGAGCCGGTACCCCTTCGCGGCAGCCACGAAGGCCAGCGCGATCCCCGTGTTCCCCGAGGTCGGCTCGACGAGGACGGTCCGGCCGGGGACGATCCGCCCCTCCTTCTCCAGCGCCTCGATCATCGCCACGCCGATCCGGTCCTTCACGGAGTTGGCCGGGTTGAAGTACTCCAGCTTCGCGGCGACGACCGCGCCGGGCGCGATGTCCTTCGCCATCCGGTTCAGGCGGACGAGGGGTGTGTTGCCGATGAGCTTCGTGACGTCGGACGCGATCCGCATGGCGGCCTCCTGGACTCCGGGTTCCCCGGCGTCAAATCTCCCAGTCGATGACGTGGCGATCGGCGCGGTGCCGGGCGACGAGGTCGCCGACGGTCCACCGCTCGTAGACGGCGAATCGCGCCGCGGCGGCCTCGGACTCGACCGCCTCGACGATCCGTGAAAGCCCCTTCTCCGCCGCGCGGGCGCGGCCGGACGGAGCGCCGTACACCGCGAGAACGGAAGAGAGCGGCGACTCGAGAAGCCCCGCCCCGGCCCGATACCCTCCGGTCCGCCCACGGACCGCGACGAGCAGGCCCGCGCGGACGTACGGCGCGAGGAGCTGGTGGACCGATTCTCGCGAAAGGGCGAGCAGGGCTGCCATTTCGGCGGCGCTCCGGTCCCGATTCGGGTCCGATCCGATCTCGACCATCGCCTCGATCGCCTTTCTTTGCCTGAGGTTGAGAATCTTGAAATCTCCGTTCTACTTTACTAACATTAGTTTGAGGCCGAATCTCAAAATGTCAAGATCCACCATCGCCGCTGCCGTCCTTCTCCTTTCCGCCACGTCGGCTTTCGCCCAGCGGGGGGCCCCTGAGGTCCGTCGCGCCGAGGACGATCCCCGCAGGAGCCCGATCGTGAGGGCGGTCGAGCAGATCGGACCGTCCGTCGTGAACATCTCGGCCGAGCGCCTCGTCCAGCGGCGGGCGACGCCGTTCCAGGAGTTCTTCGGCGTCCCCGGCGACCGCGGCCGCCGCTCCGAGTCGCTCGGCTCCGGCGTCGTCCTCGACGCGTCCGGGATCGTCGTCACGAACGACCACGTCGTCTCGGGCGCCTCCCGCATCTTCGTGACGACCTCCGACGGCCGCGAGCTCGAGGCGGAGGTCCTCGGCGCGGACGCCGACAACGACCTCGCGGTCCTGAAGGTCGACGGAAAGGGGCTGAAGCCGGTCCGCCTCGGGACGACGGGCGACCTGATGATCGGCGAGGCGGCGATCGCCGTCGGGAACCCGTTCGGCCTTTCGAACACGGTGACGACCGGGATCGTCTCCGCCCTCCAGCGGACCGTCCGGGGAGAGACGCGCACCTATACGGACTTCATCCAGACCGACGCGGCGATCAACCCGGGGAACTCGGGCGGCGCGCTCTGCAACGTCCTCGGCGAGCTGATCGGCATCAACACGGCGATCGTCGGCGGCGCGAATACGATCGGCTTCGCGATCCCGGTGGAGCGGGTCCGCCGGATCGTCGACGACCTCCTCCGGTTCGGCGAGGTGAAGCCGGTCTGGGTTGGGGTCCGCGGGACGACGGTGACGCCGGAGCGCGGGCGTCCGAGCTCGCGAGGGCTCGGGATGCGCGTCCGCTCCGTCTACCCCGCCTCTCCCGCCGAGGAGGCCGGCCTCGAGCCCGGCGACGTCGTCGTCTCGCTGAACGGCCGCCCCGTCGAGTCGCGCGAGGACTTCGACACGCTTCTCGCCTCCGTCCCGCCCGGCCAGTCGGTCTCGCTCGAGGCGCGCCGCTCCGGCGAGCTCCGCAAGCTCTCCCTCGCGGTCGCCCGCGCCCCGGAGGACCTCGGTCTGGAGGTGCTCCGCCGGGAGATCGGCATCTCGGTCGCGCAGGCCCGCGGTGGCCTGTTCGTCACGTCGGTGGCTCGCGAGTCACCGGCAGATCGAAAGGGCCTCGAACGCGGCGACGTCCTCGTCGCGGTGAACGGCCGAAGGGTCTCGACCCTCGAGGACGTCGCGCGCGCGGTCGAGCGCGGCTACGGGCGGTCCGGCCTCGTCCTCGTCGTCGGGCGCGGCGGCTACGCCTACACGCTGACGTTCGGCCTCGAGTGAGACGGAAGCGGAGCGGGCCGCCGCACGGCGGCCCGCTCCGGCCCTCGCGTCACTTCCCCGTCTTCGCGATCCCGAGCTCGGCGAGCCGCTTCGCCATGTCGGGTCCCGCCGTTCCCGCCTTCACGTCGCGGTCCACGTGGAGCAGCTTCCCGTCCCTGCCGATGTAGAACGTCCATCGGCGCGGGAACCCCATCACCGGGTGACGGACGCCGTAGGCCTTCGCGACGGAGCCGTCGGCGTCGGCGAGCATCGGGTAGTCGGCGTCCAGGGACTTCGCGAACTTCGTGATCTGCTCCAGCGGGTCGACGCTCGCCGCGAAGTAGGCGACGTCGAACGCCCGGAGCTCCTCGCCGCTCTCACGGAGCGACTTGCACTCCAGCGTTCACCCTCCGGTGAAGACCTTCGGGAACCAGGCGAGGACGACGGCC
>ERZ795054.4539-NODE-4539-length-10146-cov-8.325835_pt1 | contig 10146 bp, 3 predicted proteins | sample MGYA00375138_ERZ795054 | MGnify/ENA primary metagenome ERZ795054 (study PRJEB30183, sample SAMN05720215) | anaerobic digester metagenome | isolation source: active sludge of municipal wastewater-treating anaerobic digesters | place: USA | collected 2014-12-23 ...
TGCAGCTCGCCCCGGTGATCATCTCCCGTGAAGGGCTGAAGAAAGACAAGAAGAGCGAGAAGAAGAAGCTGGAAGACCTGCCCATGCACTCCACCAATGCCTCAGATTCTGCCGATTACATCATCTGGGGGTTATATGCACACCTGTTGCCCCGTAGCAACGCCGCCCGGTTTTACGATATCTCGATGGCGTAGCATTGTTGGGTTTGAACCTCCCGCCCTTTCGCATCCACCCCAAAACCAGAAAGCAACTGCTTTCCCTCCGTCGGGCAGTGTCGCGCTCCTTCTGAGGACATACTTTTGAAAAAAGTATGCAAAAGGGGGTAAGAATCAGTTATTCAATTGCATGCATGCCATGTGCATGCAAATTGTGGTATTTTTTAAAGGTAATTGGCAACCATATCGTCTTTTTTAAATAAATATCTTGATAAACATTGGATTCACATTCTTTCATAGTACATTTGTGGGTACACATTCAGCATATAACTGTGCTGTAACTAACCATCATCCGAAAACACAGCAACTTTTCAGATCACATCTTAGTTTTTGGGCCGTTCTTTCTGTTATTATGACTTGCATTTTCACCCTTGATCCAATTGAACAGCATGTGGGGCAGGATTGGGTAGATTGGATTTTAATTACATACAATTCAACGCCTTATGAAAAGCAAATTCCTGGTTTTCCTATTACTGCTCCTGTCACAAACCACCTGGAGCAGACCCGTTGACAGCACCATGGCCGTAACAGTTGCTAGAAATTTTTATGCGAGGGTGACACCTTTTTATGTGGTACAGGTAACCCTGGCTGATAAGGAATTACCTGATTTTAGCAACTTTAAGAAAAAAAAGAAAACCAAATGGTTGCCGATGGGGGAAATTGATTCCGTTTTGTAATTCATTCATTGTAAAAAACATAACCTATGAAACTAAAATTAGCATTTACGGGGTCGGGTAGAATCCTCCCAATAGAACTAAAGGGTTTAATTATCTTTTTTTTGTTTAATCTTTTAATTTTAAATACCTATGCACAAGTCAGCGAAGGTGGGATTCCCTATGCCTTTTTGAATACTCAAATGAGCAAACACGGTTTAGAAATTCCTACTTACAATCTGCCATTTTATTCAAATGATTCGTTAATTCAAAAAGTTGAGGAGATGAAAAGGGACTGCCCAAACTGCAATAAATCATACTGGGGAATTAAACATGACATTAAAATTGACATTATTGCAAAAGGGGAAAAAGTAATTGCGGATGATAAAGGAGTATTATGGCTTTATAGGATTTCTTCTGCACAAGCGTATGGTTTACAGTTGTATTTTGAGAGGTTCAAACTGCCTGAAGGAGCAAAACTATTTATATACAATGAAACAAGAACAATGGTACTTGGTGCATTCACAAGTAACAATAATAGAGAAGATATGCGACTAGCAACACAACCAATTATAGGTGATTCAATTATTCTAGAATATTTTGAGCCAAATAATAGTGCTTTTAATGGTGAATTGTGTGTTTCAAGTGTGGTTCATGATTTTAAAGGACTATTAATTCAATCCGGACCCTATGGAACCGCAGGAATCTGTCATGTTAATGTGAAATGTCCACAAGGAAATGGATGGGAAGAAGAGACTAACTCAGTTGCTTTAATATTAATTTATGATGCCAATACTAACTTGGTGTCTACTTGTAGCGGAAATCTAATAAACAATACGGCTCAGAACGGTACACCTTACTTTTTAACTGCAAGCCATTGTGCAGGATCAGCAGGAGCTAACGAGTACTGGAATTGGGTGTTTTTATTCAATCATGAATCCAATACTTGTACAGGCACATATGGGCCTACCACACACTCGATTTCTGGGGCCACCTTAAAAAAAATTGGAGTGCAAAATTTACTCATTAATAATGACTATTTGCTGTTAGAATTAAATGAAACTCCACCATCTTCTTATAATGCTTGTTATGCAGGTTGGGACCTGTCAAGTTCTACGACTACAACTTCTGTTACTGGAATCCACCATCCAGCAGGAGATATTAAAAAGATAACTGTTGATAATTCAACACCGACTCTAACGAATTTAAGTGGCATAACTCTAAATTATGAAAATTATGAAGTTACAGATCCTGATATTGGTGACTTCGAACCGGGTTCATCGGGCTCTGCCTTATTTGACGTCAATCATAGAATCATTGGAATAGCAGATTACACTTCAACTCCAACTCCCTGTGTACAAAAGGTTGTGGGATTCTTTAGATTTTCTGTGGCGTACAAGCCAATATATGGTAACTTTTCGCAATGGTTGGATCCGATTAACACAAATCCCTTGACAACCAATACATTCTGTCCTAAGTCTGATCTAACAATCATAAACCATTCGGTTAGCAATCCTACAACCAATCCAGGCGGAACTATTTCTGTTTGTTGCGCAGTCAATAACCAAAGTAATGTGCCAGCGAGTCCAAGTGTAGTTTCACTTCATATTTCGTCAGATGCAATACTAACCCCTGCTGCAAATGGAGATATTTATGTCGGAGAATTGCAAATACCTACTATTCCATCAAATGCAACTAGTTTAGTTTCTTGTGATAACATAATCATCCCAACAAGTGTGCTGCCTGGGAACTATTCTCTCTTTTTCTCTGCTGATGGAGGCCAAACCGTCAATGAATCCGATGAACTCAACAACTTCGCCACGCAGCAGATCACAATTACTTCCAATGCGGGTTGCACCCTGTCAAACATCGTCCCTACGGCGGTGAGTCCGGGGACCACTACAAATCCCGGAACTGCAATATCCACAACAACTCCAACATTAACCTGGAATGCGGTGAGTGGGGCCAACAACTATGATGTTTCTATACAACAGGACCCACCTAATGGGACGCCCTATCCTTACAATTGTGTGGGTAATGTTACCTCTTTTACTGTGCCGGCCGGTGTTTTGGTCAATGGCGGGAACTACAGATGGAACGTTCAGGCCAACGACAATTGCGGCACTTGCGAAAGCTTCTATGCCGATCCGCTGTACTTCAATGTCAATACCGGGTGTAATTATTCGCTTTCGGCAACCACGGCCAACTTCACGATGAATGGCGGCATAGGCTCCTTCACCGTAAATACCGGCAGCAGTTGCAACTGGACTGCCTCCACAAACCAGCCGGGATGGATTTCCTTCAGCAACTCCAGCGGAACCGGAACGGACAATGTCGTCTATTCCATAGGGCCATCAACAGGTTCAAGCAGAACCGGCTACATTTATGTGGGGGGACAAACCTTTTCAGTGTTCCAGGCAGGTTCACCCCCTGCCCCCGGCCTTTACTGGATTGGCGGCACAGGCGACTGGAGCGATGGCAGCAACTGGTCAAATTCCAGTGGAGGGGCAAGCTGCAACTGCATCCCCACCATGAATGACAATGTGTATTTTGATGGGAATTCGTTTTGGGCTAATGGACAGGGTGTAACGATTGACCAATCAGCATATTGCAAAGATATAAAATGGGCCAATATTTCAAACACCATCATCCTCACTGGCACTGCTAGCTTGAATATCAATGGTTCTTTGACCCTAATTTCAAATTTAAACCTGACATACTCCGGGCCTATATCATTTACCTCAGACCAAATCGGAAACACAATCACCTCTGCTGGCAAGCAATTGTCTTCAATCACATTCAATAACTATGGAGAATGGACCCTCTTAGATAATTTAAATATTGGAAGTCAATCCATCACACTTAACAAGGGCAGTCTTATCACGAACAATAAAACAATTAATGCCGGAAGATTTGAATCAAATAATTCCAATTTCAGAAGTCTATCATTAGGTAATTCAATAATCAATTTATCTTATTGTCATTATCATCCTTCTCTTGCCACTTGGAATATTGGAGGAAGCAATATGTCACTTGATGCAGGGACATCAACCATTAATCTAACGGGATCCAACGAGAGTTCGAATTTTAATGGTGGAGGTAAAGCATATTACAACGTATGTTTAAAGAATACAAATCTTCAATTTAATTCCATTATTAATTCAGAAAACAATATTTTTAATTCATTAACCTTCGAGGGTTCCGGGGCAATTCAGTCTACCAATCAGATTGGAACCCTTGTTTTGTTTCCTGGTATTAGTTTGTATATTGTTGGAACACAAACAATCACTGATAATATTCAAGCAAATGGAACCTGCAGCAATCTGATCAATATCTCCAACGGTACTATTAAAAAGCTCACAGGAAGTATCTCTTTAAACTATTTGAGACTTCTAAATACTGTTGCCTTGGGAGGTGCCGTTTTTACAGCGAATAACAGCACGGATCTTGGAGGAAATTCTGGCTGGATTATTAATTACCCAACCTCTCAGAATCTTTACTGGATTGGAGGAACAGGCGAATGGACCGATCCTTCACATTGGTCTTTAAATAGTGGCGGCCCATCGAGTGGCTGTATACCGTCACCTTACAATTCTGTTTATTTCGATGCAAACTCTTTCTTTGCAAATGGCCAAGGAGTCACTATCAACCAAACAGCGTATTGTAAGGATATGACATGGTTCAATGTCACCAATAACCCTATTTTTGCTGGTACCTCCAGCTTAAATATCAATGGTTCTTTGACGCTAATATCAAATATGAACCTGACATACTTCGGGCCTATATCATTTACCTCAGACCAAATCGGAAATACGATAACCTCTGCTGGCAAGCAATTGTCTTCAATCACATTCAATAACTATGGAGAATGGACCCTCTTAGATAATTTAAATATTGGAAGTCAATCCATCACACTTAACAAGGGCAGTCTTATCACGAACAATAAAACAATTAATGCCGGAAGATTTGAATCAAATAATTCCAATTTCAGAAGTCTATCATTAGGTAATTCAATAATCAATTTATCTTATTGTCATTATCATCCTTCTCTTGCCACTTGGAATATTGGAGGAAGCAATATGTCACTTGATGCAGGGACATCAACCATTAATCTAACGGGATCCAACGAGAGTTCGAATTTTAATGGTGGAGGTAAAGCATATTACAACGTATGTTTAAAGAATACAAATCTTCAATTTAATTCCATTATTAATTCAGAAAACAATATTTTTAATTCATTAACCTTCGAGGGTTCCGGGGCAATTCAGTCTGCCAATCAGGTTGGAACCCTTGTGTTGTTTCCTGGAGTAAATTTGAATATTTCAGGCACCCAGACAATCGTCAATAGTGTTCAAGCAAATGGAAGTTTCAGTGAGAAAATTAACATCTCTAATGGAGTACTATATAAAACAAATGGTTTAATATGTATAATCAACACTAAACTCACCAACACCACCGCTACCGGAGGCGCTTACTTCTTTGCAGACAACAGTTCCGATCTGGGGGGTAATACCGGGTGGATTTTCGCTCCCTGTGCCTCTTTGCCGGCAGATCCGGGTGCACCCACCGTTAGCAATATCACTTGCACCAATGCAACCCTTACCAGAAGTTCGCCTCCTCCGACCGGAATACTTTACTACTGGCAGGGAACCACAACAGGAACCAGCAAGACATTGGGTTCAGGTGTTACCTACAATGCCACAGCTTCCGGAACCTACTATCTGAGGGCTTATGATCCTGCGACGAATGTATGGTCATCGGGCTATGGTAGCGTTCAGGTTGTTCTTCAACCATTTCCTTCATCACCTGTGGTAACCAGCCCGGTAACCCTTTGCCAGTACAGTACAGCCACTTCACTTACTGCAAGCGGTACTAATTTGCTTTGGTACACTTCAGCATCGGGTGGCACCCCTTCTGCCACCCCACCCATTCCAACCACCAATGCTGTGGGCAATTCGGTCTTTTATGTTTCCCAGACGGTGAACGGATGCGAAAGTCCGCTTGCAGGCATTGATGTCATTGTCACCTCTGCTCCTGCCGGACCGGTTGTGGTATCCCCGGTGGGTTACTGCCTGAATGTAAATCCAGCCTCACTGGTTGCCAGCGGAAACAATCTGTTGTGGTACACCAATCCCACCGGTGGCACTGGTACCGGAACAGCCCCAGTACCAGGCACAAATACTCCAGGAACGGTTACTTACTATGTGACCCAAAATACAGGTGGTTGCGAAAGCCAACGCACACCTGTTCAGGTGATCACCTATTCCCCACCTGTCAGCCCAACGGTTACAAGTCCGGTAGGGTACTGCCAGAACGCAACCGCAAGCGCTCTTGCTGCCAACGGAAGCAACCTTCTATGGTATACGGTGCCTGCCGGAGGAACTGGATCTGCAACAGCTCCGGTGCCTGCCACAACCACCATTGGCACAACCACCTACTATGTTTCCCAAACCCTCAATGGCTGCGAAGGTAACAGAGCCAGCATTGATGTGGACATCAGTCAACCCCCTGCAGCTCCAACAGTTTCAGGAACAATTACTTATTGTGAAAACAGTACAGCAAGCCCTCTAACAGCCACAGGCAGCAATCTTTTATGGTATACAACACCGTCTGGAGGAATCGGACAATCACAAGCACCTGTACCTTCAACTTCAATTTCTGGCACCACAACCTATTATGTATCACAAACCCTAAATGGATGCGAAAGTAGCAGGACACCTGTAAGTGTTTCAGTTGTGGCATCACCTTCAGCCCCTGTAGTTTCATCATCAGTAAGCTATTGCCATAATACCGTTGCAAGTTCTTTAACCGCAACTGGTAGCAATTTACTGTGGTACACAACCCCCACTGGAGGCCTGGGTAACTGGCCGGGACCAACACCTTCAACGGCCAACATTGGATCTACAACCTATTATGTATCCCAGACAGTAAATGGTTGTGAAAGCCAAAGAGCCGGAATCAATGTGATTATCGATGCCATTCCTTCTCAGCCACAGGTTACTTCGCCCGTTTCATATTGCCAGAACAGCAGTGCATCAGCCTTAACGGCAACTGGAAGTAACCTGCAATGGTACAATCTGCCAACTGGTGGTACCGGGATGGCTACCCCTCCTACTCCAGGCACAGCTATTGCCGGAATGTCAACCCATTACGTATCACAGACCGTCAATGGGTGTGAGAGTCCACGTGCATCCATTGATGTAACCATTATTTCTGCTCCTGCAGGTCCATCCACAACAACGCCTGTGAATTATTGCGAAAATTCCGCTGCAGCGCCACTCTCAGCAATCGGTAACACTTTGCTATGGTACCTTAATTCTACCGGTGGCACCGGTACATCAGTAGCCCCAACACCGGTTACAAATTTGCCTGGAACCAGCCATTACTATGTTTCACAAACGGTTGGAGGCTGCGAAAGCAACAGGAAGATGATTGATGTGATTGTACATCCATTTCCTGCATTGCCTGCCGTTTCATCACCCATTACCTTTTGCCAGAACGCCCCGGCACCTTCTTTAACGGCTTCGGGAACCGGTTTGCTATGGTACACAGCGCCAACTGGCGGACAAGGAGTCTGGCCGGGTCCAACACCTTCAACGGCCAACGTTGGATCCACAACCTATTATGTATCTCAGACTGTAAATGGATGCGAAGGCCCAAGGGCAGGAATTACAGTGCAAATCAGCCCTGTTCCGGCATTACCGGGGGTGTCATCTCCGGTTGTATATTGTCAGAATGCAATAGCACAACCTTTATCTGCTATTGGGGGTAATATATTATGGTATTCAGTTCCAACCGGAGGGACAGGTTCCGGAACTGCACCTGTTCCCAACACTACCTTTGCGGGTGTTTCCTCCCAGTATGTTTCTCAAACGATCAATGGATGCGAAAGTCAACGCGCCAGTATAGATTTGATTATAAATGCCTTGCCTACAAATCCGGTAGTGACCAGCCCGATTAATTACTGCCAGAATGATGCAGCAACATCGCTAACAGCAACTGGCACCAATGTGTTATGGTACACAGCACCCACGGGTGGAACAGGTTCATCAGTCGCTCCAACCCCATCAACCAGCACAACGGGTTCAACCTCCTTCTATGTGTCGCAATCATCAGGTGGATGTGAGAGCAACCGATCCACTATTGGTGTAAATGTGAGCGCTTTACCATCTGCTCCAATCGTGACAAATCCGGTAACCTACTGCCAAAACAGCACATCTTTACCCCTCACTGCCACAGGCACTAATTTGCTATGGTATCTGGCTCCCACGGGTGGACAAGGAACCTGGCCGGGTCCAACGCCAGGCACCTCAACCCCGGGTTCAACATCCCATTATGTTTCTCAAACAGTGAATGGGTGCGAGAGCCCCCGGGCACAAATTAATGTGATAACGAATCCCATTCCATCCTCTCCGGTTGTCATCAGCCCGGCTTCCTATTGTGAAGGCACTCCGGCAACACCTCTTACAGCCATCGGATCAAATCTTTTATGGTACCTGTCTGCCACAGGTGGCACCGGTTTGATCAATCCGCCTGTACCCAGCACTGCTGCCCCGGGTATAACCACTTATTATGTCTCCCAAACGGTGAATGGCTGTGAGAGCGCAAGAGACAGCATTGTTTGTCAGGTATTTGCGATTCCTGCCCCACCTATTGTAGCAAGCCCGCTCACCTATTGTCAGAACAGCACCGCAATACCCCTGACAGCCACAGGCACCAATTTACTCTGGTATGCCACAGCAACAGGAGTTGTCGGATCCACAGTGCCTCCAATACCCACAACCTTAACCCTGGGCACCACCTTTCACTATGTAACCCAAACCCTCAACGGTTGTGAAAGCCTGAAGGACAGCATACGGATTGATGTTATTACCACCCCAAATTTGGCAGGACCCATTTCAGGGTTATCACCGGTTTGTCAGAATCAAAATGGAGTGACCTATACCATACCACTGCTCAATGGCGCCACCAACTATGTATGGACTTTACCAGGTGGTGCAACAGGTCAAAGTACAACTTCAACCATTTTGGTAAACTATGGCGCCAGTGCTCAATCGGGATCGATCACGGTTGCCGGGCAGAACATTTGTGGAACAGGAGCTTCTGCCAGCAAATTTATAACTCTGGTTCCGGCACCGGTAGCCAACGCAGGAAGTGATACGAGCGTATGCCCGGGTTACCCCGTTACACTCATCGCATCCGGTGGCAATTCCTATACATGGAGTCATGGAGCTTCGCAAGGAGTACCGATTATTCCCGATTCCAGCACTACCTATACGGTGACCGTATCCAATGGATATTGCACCTCCACCGACAGTGTCAGAGTTACGGTGTATGATCCACCTGAGCAACCCATTATTTACCAGGTAGGCAACGATTTATTATCCACAGTGACCAATGGTAACCAATGGTATGTTGATACCGCAATGATTGCAGGCGCCATCGCAGCCACCTATACTCCCATCAAAACGGGCAACTATTACGTACTGGTTACCGATTCCAATGGATGCACCTCAGATACCTCCAATATTCTGTATTTCGTTGTTTCAGGGATCTCTGGCACCCCCCTGATGGAACAGAATGTCAGGATTTACCCCAACCCCGCCAGTGATCGAATCACCATCGAAATCATTGATTTCCACGCTAGCGATGATCTAACCTTTGAGCTATACAATATAGAAGGCCAGATGGTTAAACGGCTGCCCCTGGTATCCAACCAAACGGTAATCGACCTGATGCCTTTCAGTTCGGGGATGTATATCATCAAACTGACAGGGAATAATGGGATTCTGTTGCAGCGGGTTTTGAAGGAGTAGGAATGGAGGTTGGTAGCCACCCCAGCCAGCAGGAGGCTGCCATATACCGCCTTTCCACCCACAAACACCACCCCGTGGCAATCCTCGGGGTTTTTCTTTTGCCATTCATCCAAATGCAAAGCAAAGGTATTGATCGGGTGGCCGAAAATGTCAAGTGCTTTCGCCATGACGACTGCAGCCCTTCGGGTTCCTTCATTTTTCCCTGCTGTTCCGTAACGACCCAATTTGTGTATTAGCCCCCCGGGGATTTCTCTGCTGCCAGGATTGCGGAATGCTGGTCCCTGATCTGGTCCCTGAGCGGAGTCGAAGGGGGTGTGGATGTTTCGGATGCCGGGGTAGCCCGGTAAATGCTTTGTTCCATAAAAGCACAAATGCAACGTCCCATTGAGATTAGGTTTTCCGGTTTTGTGGCGTCTTCGGGTTGTCTTGCCCTGTGATTACCTGCGAAGAAAGGCTCCAGGA
>ERZ795054.4542-NODE-4542-length-10146-cov-3.680606_pt1 | contig 10146 bp, 6 predicted proteins | sample MGYA00375138_ERZ795054 | MGnify/ENA primary metagenome ERZ795054 (study PRJEB30183, sample SAMN05720215) | anaerobic digester metagenome | isolation source: active sludge of municipal wastewater-treating anaerobic digesters | place: USA | collected 2014-12-23 ...
TTTATCCGTTAAAATCGCCAAATATTTATTATCATCAGAATCTTTCAAAAGGATACACCAACGTTCGGGTTCTTTATTCACATCCCACCCACCAGCTAAAACCGAATTATCAAAATTCAACTTCAACTTTCTCAATTCCTCTTGAGGCTTACGTGTTAGGTAATTTCTTATAATATCATAATTTTTCGTTGGATTTTCTTCACCAAACAAAATCATCTTAAGTGCCTCAGCCAAAGCAGGGTCCACCGGAAACTTATTTTCTTTAACTTTCCAATATTTCACCATCTGATTTACATACAACAAACTATCCAGAAATTGTTTAATTTTTTGTACATTTTCCTGATCTTTAAAATCTGTGATCTTCAAAACAACCTCTTTCAAGCTTGAAAAATCCTTAGCCATATTTTTAACATCAGCCAAAATCATTTTCAAAAGCGCTTCACTCGGCTTCATCGCCTTCTCAATAATTTTTTTCTTATGGTTCTCTCCTTCAAATAGACTTTCCTTAAACAATGCACCTTTATCTTGCCAACTCTGCGTTCTATCCAAAATCTCAAACAATTTCTTCAGCTCCACGGCTTGTGGAATTTTTATATCCTCATCATCTTTTTTCTTACCATGAAAAACCCCACCATCCTTCAATGCCTTTTTAAGAACAAACCAATTCGCAAAATGCTTTCCAGAAATTATATTTAACGCCTTATCACTCCAAAACACACCTTCGTTCCAAGCATTTTCTTTCATCCAAGTAAAAAACTCTCCAATCGTATCAACCTTCCCAACAATTCCCTTATCAAAATCTCCAAAATATTTATCTCCTTTAACCCCAACATCTTTTAAAATCTCTTTCAATTCATCATCACTCTTTATCGTCTGAATAAACTCACCTTTATCACCACAACCAATCTGTTTGTACAAAGTTTTAAAAATACGTAATTTATCCTTTTTATCAGCCTGTTGCTGATTATACCTATTGATCAGATTATTAGCGTTACCAACCTGTAAATTGTATTTTTCAATTTCAGGTTGCGACAAACAATTCACAAAATGATCAATTTTATAAATATCTTCCATAATTGGCTCCAAATCAATATCTTGGCCATCCTGACTTTTCCCTTTTAACTCAATACCTTTCCCCTCCAAAAACTTATAAACACCCAAATATTCAGTCTTCTTTTTTTCAAATTCAATCACATTATCGCAAAACTTTGGCAAATTTTCTCCAACTACCCTATTCGCCACCGCCGTACTCTTTTCATCTATAGAATAATAATTCTCACGATTTTCATTAAAACCTGAAAGATAGGTAAAAAATCCTTCAAATACACCTTTATTTTCTTCCCCATTTTTAACCAATGCTTTCTCTAAATCCACCTTTCCTACCAATTTCCCATCACGGGTTTTCAGGTTCATCGCCACAAAAGCATCAATCCTCGCTTTGATATATTTTAAAATACCCGCCTCCGTCAAAACTTTGTAACTTTTCTCTTCTAAAAACACCAACTTCTTTATTCCTTTTTCTATCTTCTTTTTTTCTTTAGCATTCACAGCATTAGCCAACTTGTAATCAAGAATGTTTTTCGCATTTTGATCAATCGCATCCACCTTAAATTGCTCTCCTGATTCCTCGTAAATATCACCAAAAAACTTACGTAATTCAACCTCTCCCTTTTCAATATCTTTTTCAATCACCCGTTTTTTCTCCCTATCCTGTTCTGCTCGCATCTTTTGATACAACTCAAAATACCTTTTCACATCCAGTTTTTTCGCTCCCGCGCTTTCCAAACTCTTCGTAATAAACTCCTCATGCAATTTATCAAAAACAGGTTTTAAAACCTGATATGCATTTTCAATTTCCTGATCATGAATAAATTTCGGATTAGCCTTTTCAATATTTATACGTGTCCTCCCCACCGGCTTCAGCTCAAACCTCAAAGTTTTTGAAAGTGAATATAAGTTCGTAAAATTTTCAAACATAGAATATGATTAAAAATTAATTACACAAACAATCCGACCATACTCCTACCCCCTCTTATTTTCAACAAAACATCCTCGCCTATCCCTTGTCCTCACACGGAAAACAAAAACCTGATTTACAACTCAAAAACATGGTATAATCCCGCCAGCTTACCCATCCTACATTCATAAATTGAACCCCATGCTCACCACCATTTCCCACCTCAAAGATCATGTTGATAAAGAAGCCTCCATTCAGGGCTGGATGTTCAACAAGCGCGGCAGCGGCAAAATCATGTTCCTTCAACTGCGCGACGGAACCGGCATCACCCAGGGCATCGTTGAAGCATCAAGCGTTGATGCAAAAACCTGGGAAGCCGCCGAGAAAATGACCATGGAATCATCACTCAAAGTCACCGGCCTTATCACCAAACATCCCAAACTGGAAAACACTTACGAAATTCAGGTCAAAAAAATCGAAATTATCCACCTGTGTAGCGAAGAATATCCCATCGCCAAAAAAGATCACGGTATCGACTTTTTGATGGATCAACGCCATCTGTGGCTGCGCTCACATCGCCAATGGGCTATTCAGCGCATTCGCAACACTATCATCAACGCCACCTACGAATACCTGAACAACAACCAGTTTATCAAAATCGACTCACCAATTTTGACCCCCGCCGCCTGTGAAGGAACCACCGAACTTTTTGAAGTCCCCTACTTTGATCTTGGTTCAGCCTACCTTTCCCAGTCCGGACAACTTTACCTTGAAGCCGCCATTTTCAGCGTAGGCCGCTGCTTTGATTTTGGCCCTGTTTTCCGCGCCGAAAAAAGCAAAACCCGCCGCCACCTTACCGAATTCTGGATGATGGATGCCGAAGCCGCCTTTGTGGAACATGATGAAAATCTTAAAATTCAGGAAGGACTAGTCACTCACATTGTTAAATCCGTCCTTGAAAAAAATCTGCAGGAACTGAAAATGCTGGAACGCGACATTGAACCACTTAAAAAAATTGAAGGCCCGTTCATCCGTATGACCCATGCCGACGCCGTTAAAGAACTACGTTCCATGGGCTCCGATATCGGCGATATGGACGACCTTGGCGGCGACGACGAAACCATCCTCACCAAAAAATACGACAAACCCATCTTTGTGGAAAAATATCCCGCCGAAGTAAAAGCCTTTTACATGAAACGCGATCCCGAAGACAATTCCCGCGCCCTCTGCGCCGATCTGCTTGCGCCCGAAGGTTACGGCGAAGTCATTGGCGGCAGCCAGCGTGAAGACAACTACGACACTCTGGTAGCAAGCATCAACAAACACATGCTGCCCATGGAAGCCTTTACCTGGTATCTGGACCTGCGCAAATTCGGCTCCGTACCACACTCCGGTTTTGGCTACGGCCTTGAAAGACTGGTCACCTGGATCTGCGGACTTGAGCACGTGCGTGAATCAATCCCGTTTGCCAGAACTATTTACAGGTTGACACCATAAATAAGGTTAAAATGATCCTTTCCCAAAACAAGAAAGCTTTCGCCGATTATGAAGTCCTGGAAAAAATCGAAGCAGGAATAGTTTTAACCGGCCCCGAAGTTAAATCGGCCCGCGCCGGACAGGTCAACCTGAAAGGCAGTTTTGTGGAAGTAAACTACTCCGTCCGCCATTCGCAAAAAAAACGCAAAAAAACTCAACCGCACCCGTCTTCGCAACCGGCGTCCCCGCCCCGCCCCGAAGCCTTCGTCCGCAACATCCACATTTCCCCTTACAAACAGGCCCCCAATCCCGCCTACAACCCCACCGCCAAGCGCAAACTGCTCCTGCATCAGAAAGAGATCCTCAAAATCGCCACCCAGCTGGACACCAAGGGAACTACCGTTGTCCCTCTGGATTTTCATTTAAGTAAAAATCACATCAAAGTAACTATCGGCATCTGCCGCGGCAAAAAAAAGTATGACCGCCGCGAAGAGCTTAAAAAGAAAGGGCAAAACCTGGAAATCAGACGTGCCCTCAAAAAGTTCGCCCGTTAAGCTCCGGGAGCTACCCAACGCGGGAGGCAGGTCAAACCCGTGCCGTCCAAACCTTGACTAAAGTACCTAAAGTAGTATAGTCCCGACGACTTTGTATTTTTAAACATAAAATATGTCAGAACGCGCACCAAACAGCCCCTGCGATACGGATCAACTTTCCGAACTGTCGCCTTCATTTGTTATCTCCCTTTGTACTATTGCCCAAAAGTTTCCAAATGACGTAGAAGTATTTAACAAACTTGCGGCGGCTCTTGCGCCCCATCATTCTCAAATCATCGACCTCATCAATCGTGATCAGGACCCTTTTGAAGAAGCAATAGCCTCACTTGAAAAATACGGTAATAACATCCGCGTTGAAACCATTATTAAACTCATTCTTGATACAGTAGATTCACGGCCCGCCAGCACCCGCAATCAAATGGTAACAAGTGACGTAGCCGAAATTTTCGCCGAAGAAGCCGATGCAACTAGAGCACGCATCAGCTCAATCGGAGTTTTCAGCGAACTTGACCATCAGGGACTTTTCCCGGGAAAAGAGCCATCCACCAAACCCGGACTGGATATATATGACATGACCGCCAGTCCCAGACGCGCCCACGAACTCACTGCCACCGGATTACACCATGAAATAGAAACACCTCTTCAACAACGCGAAGAAGGTTGAGGTTTCATAAACTTTATTGATAAAATAGCCGGGTAAACTTCGGTTGTTTCGTCGTAACCACTAACCAGCCACCATGATTAATCCCCACATCTTCCGCGCCTATGACATTCGCGGCATAGCCATGGCCACCGAAAAATTTCCCACCCTCGATCTGACCCCGGAAACAGCCAATCTGATTGGAAAAGGCACCGGCACTTACATGAAACGGACCTACCAGACTAAAAATATGGTCGTCGGCCGTGACAACCGCCTGCACAGTGAAACTCTTCAAAAAGCCTTTATTGAAGGCGTCCTTTCAACCGGTGTTGATGTTATTGATGTCGGGCTATCCACCTCTCCACTCATCTATTACGCCATCTGCAAGTACAATTACGACAGTGGGGTAAACATAACCGCCAGCCACAATCCCAAAGAATACAACGGCATCAAAATCAACGGCAAAGACGCCCATTCCATTTGCGGCGACGAACTGCAGTCCATCCTCAAATTAATCCAGGCCAACGATTTTGAAAACGGCCAGGGGCAGCTTTCCACCCGTACCGACAACTTTGACATTTATCTGGCAGATATAACTTCCCGCATGAAACTGGCCAGGCCGCTTAAGGTAGTTATCGATTGCGGCAACGGCGTCGCCGGCATGTTTGCGCCAAAACTTTTCCGCGCCCTCGGCTGTGAAGTATTTGAATTATACTGCGATCTCGACGGCAACTTCCCAAATCACGAAGCCAACCCTGAAGACGAAAAAAATCTCACCACCCTCATGGTCAAAGTCAAAGAGCATGAAGCCAACCTGGGCCTCGGCTTCGACGGCGACGGCGACCGCCTTGGCATCATCGATGAAAACGGCAAACACTATTCCGCCGACCTGCATCTGCTTTTTGTCGCCGCCGATCTGCTTAAAAACACGCCCAATTCACCCGTCATCTTTGACGTAAAAGTTTCACTTGTCGTAATCGACGAGATCAAAAAAATGCTCGGCATCCCCACCATGAGCAAAGTTGGACACAGCTTTATTGAACGCAAAGTCCACGAAATCAACGCCCCGTTGGCCGGGGAAGTAAGCGGTCACATGTTCTTTGGCAAGCCATACTACAACTGGTACGGTTTTGATGACGCCTTCTTTGCCGCAACCAAAACTCTTCAAATCCTCAGCCAGACCGATAAAACTTTTTCAGCCCACTTTGCGGATTTACCGGTAATGTATACCACTCCGGAATTCAAAGCCCATTGCCCCGATGATAAAAAATTCGACATCGTCGCCAAACTGGTTGATCACTTTACCAAAATCTACGACTGCATCACCATGGACGGGGCCCGCATCAATTTTGACAGTTCCTCCTGGGGAGCCGTCCGCTGCAGCAACACCAGCCCAAACCTGACCCTGCGCTTTGAAGCCAAAGACCCAACCCGCCTTGCCGAAATCCAGGCAATTATGGTTGAAGAACTGAAAAAATATCCTGAAGTCAGCCTGGACTGGTACAAGGCGTAATCATTACTTTCTACTTTGACCAACTCCGCCCCACCCCTCATTAAACGGCACCGCCTTTGGCGGCTGCTTGAAATCATCCCTGGACTCATAACCTGGCTAGCACTTTTCCTTCCCATTCTCCTTTCTTTTTTTGTACCGGCGCTGGTTGCCAACTTTATCATTGTCTACACCGTCATCTGGCTTTTTAGATCAGTAAAGCTTTCTGTAAATCTTTACCGTTCCTACAAGCTCACCCAAAAAGCCCTCAAAACCGATTGGGGAAAAATGATCAGCTATAACGACTATCCGGAAAAAATCGACTACGAACTAAAAAAGACCAACCAGGAAGAGGATCCCCAAAAATACATCGAACTATTTTACCTCAAAAAACAAATCCAAAACCTGATCCAGTCGGGCCAATACAAAAAATCCAAAGATATTTGGCACACCATTATCTTTGTGACTTATAAAGAATCATATGAACTCATCCGTGAATCCATCAAGTCCTACGCCCAAAGCCGCTATCCGTTAAATCGCATTATGCTGGTGCTGGCCGGTGAAGAAGGCGACCGTGAAAACTTCCTTAAAACCGCAAAAAAAATTGAGCAGGAATTTGGCCACACCTTTGGGCATTTTATGGTAACGATTCATCCCAAAAATCTGCCTGGCGAAATAAAGGGCAAATCCGCCAATGCCACCTGGGCGGCCAAAGAACTAAAAAAGTATGTCGACCAGCAGCCAGCTCCGGGAGCTGGCCGGCTCCCGGAGCTGGCTGCCCAAAACGAAGTCCAACGCTGGCCCTATGACAATATCATCATCAGCAATTTCGACGCCGATACCGTCATCCATCCCTGGTATTTTTCTGAACTAACTTTTAAATATCTCACTGCCGACGCCCGCACCGAAAAAGCCTACCAGCCCACCCACATGTTCCATAACAATATCTGGGATGTTCCCATGATGGTCCGCATGGTCGCTTTATCATGCACCTTCTGGCGCATGGCCGAAAGCATGGAAAAAGACAAATACAAAAGTTTCTCATCGCGTTCGCTTAGTTTTAAAACCGTTATTGATGTCGATTATTGGGATCCATCCGTCATCCCCGAAGATTCCCGCCAATACTGGAGCGCCTATATAATTTATGACGGCCGCCACAGGCTGATCCCCATTTACTCCCCCGTTTACATGGACGCCGTCCTTTCCGAAACTTACTCCGGCACCTTCAAAAGCCAATACCTCCAACTGCGCCGCTGGGCTTGGGGCGTTTGCGATTTCCCGTTTGTAGCACTCAACCTGTGGTACCATCCCAAACTTTCCATCTGGACTAAAATTCACCAAACCGTTGACTTCCTAAAAAACAGCTTCTTCTGGGCAACCAGCCCCATCCTTTTAACCTTCACCGGCTTCATCCCCGGGTTGGTCAACAAAGGCTTCCGCGAAACCGTTTTAGCTTACAACCTGCCGCAAATCATGAGCAACCTGCTCACTTTCGCTTCCAGCGGTATCATTGTTTGCGCCCTCATCAGTGTAACCATCATCCCCTACAACCCCAAAAAAGGATGGTGGGGGCAGGCATCTCTAATCCTTCAATGGCTGTTAATACCGGTCGTCAGCCTGCTCTTAAGCGCCGTCCCCGCACTCGACGCCCAGACGCGCCTTATGTTCGGCAAACATCTGGAATACAAAGTAACCGCTAAAGCCCGGCTCCGGGAGCCGGCAAGCAACGGGTAGAATAAGGCCATTCTTCTCTCTTTTTTACAAGCCCCTTTCTAACAGGATTTTCCATAATATAATCCTGTACTTGCAAAAAATAACTTTCCGAATTAATTATCTTACTTTGAAACCTTCCCTGAAAAACAGCACCAGAATGCTTATATTTGCATATAAAATAATGGGCATAAGAATTTAACAAACATTGCATCAACTTTGAAACGCTCGACAAGCCACTTCCACCCACAAAAGTTCCACCAGAAACTCCACTCACTTCCAACGCCCCACTCTCATCCAAATCTCTCACTAGCAAATGAAAATGATTAGGCATAAGGCAAATTGTTAAAAGCTCAACGTTATACTTAAGCTTATACTCAAACAGCTTGTTTAAAAACTTTTCATAATCTCTTTTTTCCTTAAACAAAGTCATTTTTAAAACGCCTCTCCCATAGACATGATATATTTGACCGGGATAAATATCTCTATATGGCATCAAACACTAAATACAGAATAAGCAGGAGAACCTTACCTCCTGCTTATTAAAAATATTTAAACTAGATTTTAAAGCTCCCGGTGCTGCCCGGCTCCCGGTGCTGCCCGGCTCCCGGAGCTGGATAAGCGATCAGCTTCCCTGCTTTGTGTAAAACTCAAGGATTGGTGCAAAGCCTGGCAAAGTCGGTGTCGGAGGATCAAACTTAATATAAGTCGATCCAAGTTGCCGGTCAGGATCATTATTTTGAACTGCAGATTCTCCAGATGCAGGCTTAACCAGACATCCGCCATCTTTCTGTGCTATTGGTTTACCCTGAGCATCAAACATCTTAGCATACAGTTCGGTATCAGACGTAACTGGTTGCGGCGGATCACCGCACATTGGAACCTGTGTTGCAGGATCACGCATCAATTCACCAATATATTGGCGCAAGAAGTTCAAATCATAGAGTTGAGCCTCCAGCTGGGTTGTCGCTTCCTGGCCCAGACCTGTCATAATCTTATCTCCGGTTGCCGTTGTAGGCACTGAACCTCCAATTGTATTGTAAGAAGCCAAGCTTCCCGTAATCCAAAGCTGGTTCTTGCTTAAAAGATCAAGAGCATTATTGGTAGTTCCAAAAGCCGGTAAACCAGTCAACGGATCAGCATTCACATCATATCTGGGCGCGTAGGAAAATACCGACCCCCCGGCAAACATATTGGCCTTAATATCCTTCACCCCTGCGTCAATGTAAATATTTCCCTGAAAAGCGGGTTTTGGACTTCGATCCAAATCTTTCAAAACAATAATACCCAAGCGGGCGGAAGCATCAGCAGGCAATAAACTTGCATTGATATAAAGATTGCCTCCGTCCACAATAATAGTCTTCTCTCCTGTCCACGTTAAGGCCGGCCCTCCCACTCTTCCCAAATTAACATCCCCTCTTACATAAAAAACTTTTCCTCCCTGTAAACACTTTAAAAGCCCATTGAAGAGAGCGGGATTCCCACTACAGGCATCCAGAACTGTATTACTAATTTCAACCGGCGTAGAAGCAACCTCCGGCTTTACGTCTCCTACTATCGCAGCTACATTCTGCCTGAATTTAGCCTCAAGCTGGTTAGTGGTAATATCACCAAGTGATACGATTGCTCCTGCCGTTTTGGTAGTTGCAATAGCTCCGGAAGAATAAATACTTCCCAAAATAACAGCTGTCGGCTGGGCACCAAACGTACCAAGCGTACGTGGCAGCTTATTCCCATAATAAGTTGCCCCGCCTGAATTTATCTTGCTGTAAAGATAGAATCCACCAACATACTGGCTGGCCTGCTGACCCTTAAATCCAAATAGCATATTAAAAGGTTCTGACGTATAACCAGTCTTTAGCTGATAGATATCAGCAAACTTAGCATCCTTTGGATCAACATTAATAAAACCAAATGTATAATTCGGATCCGTCATCATACCTGCATACAAATCAGCCGAACCTGAACCTGAGACTGTTGGATTAAAGGTCTTCGGCAAACTTACAAAAGCCGTCAAAATATCAGGATTACCCGGGAGATCATTGTTAAGATCTTTAATCTCCATTGGCGGCTTAAAACGGATCGCCAACGGACTATAGGTACTAACCGGCAATAACTTAAACGTACAGGTAGAGAAATCCTCACCATAAGCGCATTGGTCAGCATCATTATCGTAAACCTTAACGCCAACATCCTGAAGCACCAGATCGTTGCTTTCAACTCCATTCAAATCGGACGGATAAATAAAACCTTCATTAGAGAACCAGGTATTATCACTAGCCTTATATGTCTTATTCTCGTTTGAAGTAGGAGCAATCGA
>ERZ795054.4545-NODE-4545-length-10142-cov-26.854268_pt1 | contig 10142 bp, 8 predicted proteins | sample MGYA00375138_ERZ795054 | MGnify/ENA primary metagenome ERZ795054 (study PRJEB30183, sample SAMN05720215) | anaerobic digester metagenome | isolation source: active sludge of municipal wastewater-treating anaerobic digesters | place: USA | collected 2014-12-23 ...
CCGCCGCCGACCGGCACCGTCCACCGCTGGCTGCTCTCGGCCTTCCAGTTGGCGGTGATGATCGGGGCGCTGGTGATGTAGAAGCCATCCGGGAAGTTGTAATTGACGAAGGGCTGGATCAGGCCGTTGTTGTAGGAGCCGCCGGTGCCACTGTCGGAGAGCGACCAGATGTTGTTGACCAGGGCTCCATAGACCCATGGATTGCCTTTTTCCAGACGCAAGACCACGACCGATGGACCAAGACCCCAGTTGCGGTTGCCGAGGTCGGAATTGCTGTTGGTCGGCAGCTGCACCACCGGTCCGGCACCCCAGATGAAGTGCCCGGGATTGGCCGGCGACAGGAATGCGGAGAATACCGTGTCGCCGATGCCGTTGGTGCGTTCACCATCCGGCAGCGGCTGCGAGATGACCGGGACGATGGTGCGGGTGATGATGTTCCAATCGTCATTCACGGAAACCGGAATGACCGGCTGGATGTTGAGAATATTCTGCGTCCGCTTATCCGACCCGACGTTCAAATTGGTGTTGTTCTGGAATGGTATGCTGATCAGGTTGCCGACCGGGTTCTGGGCGAGTTTGGCCAATTCCTCGGCGCTTAGCTCGGCGAGCGCGGGCGTGGCAGCAAGCAGTGTTGCGGTCGACACCGCAAAAACACCGATTTTATTTTTCATGGTGAAGTTCATCGAATGGTCCCGATAAGGAAAAAAGAAACCTCCCGACCGCTGATCGATCTGACGGTACGATATTATGAAGCCGGCACTACTTCGTAGTACACCCCGCCTAATCTGAAACAAGGCTAGTACCAGATCGAACCGCGTAAATAATAGGTCACACCTTGTCTCTGCGCGAGAGGTATTGACGGTAGTGCGCGACTTTGATTGCTCAGGCAGCAACACGCGGCGTCGCATTAGGAAGGACAATGGGCGCCATAGCGCCAATTGATTCATTTCAATGCGGCTTGGTGACGCCTATTTTTGCAACTCGATCTCGCCCGGCCGCCAGCTCTTGTCGAACCAGGGTTCCAGTGGCCCATAAAGGCGCAGAATCATGAACCAGCCCTTGCCGGGAATCGTCTGTACCCAGTTATTCTCGAACCCTGCCGGAGCCTTGGGTCCGAACCAGACGTCAACAGAGCCATCGGCATTGGTCTTGAATCCTTTGTCCTGACTACTGACACTCGGTGCCTTCTGATCAGTCTGCAGCATCGAGCGCGTCTGGTTATCGTACACGATGACCGACCAGAAATCCTTGACCGGAACATTCGGAGGCAGGCGCAACTTGTAGGTTTTCCCACCGTCAAAAGGCTTGCCCTGCGAGTCCTGAGCGGCCCAGGGGTACTGAGACCCTTCGCCGACCATCTTCATCGCCATTGCCGGGGTCACGCCGGTAGCGAAGTAATAAAAGAAAGCCGCGCCGTCGAGATTGGCCACCCCTGGCGCAACCTCGAACTTGTAGCCGCCGAAGAAGGGTAGCCGCCATGAACTGTTCGGGTAGAAGTAGGCGTCCTTCTCGCGCATCTTGAAGGCGATCGTTCGGGCGGTGACGGCGCCGATGTTCGCGGCATCGGTCAGGATCTTCTTCATCCGTGCATCGGGGCTAAATGGCTTGCCCTTGACGATACCGATCGAGGCAAAGAGTCCCAGCGTGGTCGGATCGGAACCCTCGCTCGGCTCTTCCTGTATGGCCTTGTTCAGAAGTTCCCAGAATGGGTAGTCGCCGGGTGGGACAAAGTTGGACGGAATGCCAGAGGCGTCAGCGAACTTCATGGCGGGCGGGTTGGCCGCATCAGCCAGGTGGTAAACCTTCAGATGCTTTTTGACCGACTCGACGCCAGGCTTGGGCGAGCCGTCGACCAGGAAGGAACGGAACGGCATCCAGTTGCCGTAAGTGCTTGGTCGAACGACGTGGTAACCCGTGGGAATGTCGCCCTGATAACCGGGTGGCAGAATGAGGTATTTTCCGCCTTGTCCCTTGTCTGCACCGGTAATGCCGACGTCGGCGACCCAGCGGTACCACATGTCGTCGATCAACCCCAGAACCTTGGGCGGAATCTCGACGACCAGCGGCCCCTTGCGGGTGTCGAGCCAGACAAAGCTGTAGACCGTGTTGTCGTTCGCCGTCAGTTCCACGGTTTTAGGGTCGACCAGACTTTCCCAGATCACGTCGGTCTGGTTGTCGGGCCCGAATTTGCGCATCGAATCGCGCATGCCGATCTGATTCACAATCGGAATCGCCAGCAGATAAGCCTGCAACGCCCGTGAGCGATCAAGGTTGTCGTAAATCTTCTTGGCGGTCTCGGCAGAAGGGTAGCCGTCGAACAGTTTCAGGGTGCCGATCGACGTCTCGACCTTGTCCGGCGTAGCGACTCCGGGTGCAATCGGCGTGGTCATCTTGTAATCGCGGGCAGTCGCTGCCGCCACGAAGGCGGCGGCGAGCAGCGCGCCAAGAAGTGCTTGTTTCGTCATATTCATCACTCCAGTAAATTGCACAACTCAATGTTCATGGCAGATCCGCCGGCCGCTGGGTTGAAGCGTCTAGGTAACACTTCTTATTCGTCAGCGTATCAGCTGCGAGGAAAAGCTACTTTGCAATTCCGGCCCTCCCATTGACCGGCTTGCCAAGCTCCGCCTAGGATCGAGCGCGCCGATGGTGCCTCAGGAACCGGCAGATTGCGGGATGGCTCAATTAAAACAATCAGCAGCATAAAGGACTTCCATGAAACACGCGGAAATATGCATGAGTGAACTCCCAATACTTCAGGCCAGCGTCTCAACCTCGGCTGGGTGCGCCGCTACGCGGGTCACTGACGACGGTGATGTCAGGATCGGCCCAGTAGCTGCGGTGCTGATGGTATTGACTGAACTCGGTTTCAATCCACGTCGGGCGTTCGTGCGGGCCGGCGTGCCGCTTCGCACGTTCAAGAACCCCGAAAACCGCATCGCATTCGAGGCGCTGGGGCGTTTGCTCTCGGAATGCGCATGCCAGACGAATTGTAGCCACTTCGGCCTGCTCGTCGGCAGGCACTTCGATCTGAAAGGACTCGGTGCCATCGGTTACACCCTTCTTGATGCAGAGATCGAGTGGCTGAAGCAGATCATGGCATGTGCCATTGCGATCCCGACGAATATTCTGCGTTGCCTATTTGGCCTGCCGTGGCGGCCGTATCAAGTGTTGTTCGCGTTCTCACCGCCGACACGCGTGGGCTCCTACCAACGGTTCTTCGGCGTAGTGCCGAACTTCGATGCGGACAGGACGGGTATCGTCTTTCAGTTGCACTTACTGCGCGCGCCTGTACCCAGCGCAGATTTGCTATTGCATTAGATCATGGGGAACGCGTGCACGAGCTAAAGCAGATAACTGAGGCAAACATTGTCGAGCACGTTCGCCGGATTCTGCGGACCATGGTCACGTCGCCGAACTGCTCGGTAGGCGCTGCGGCAGACCAAATCGGCATGCACCGTCGGGCGTTCAATCGGAAATTGGCGGCTGCCGGAACCACGTTTCGCCAGATGTGCAATGAAGCGCGCCGGGATCTCGCTTGCCAGTTGCTCGATAACACGAGTACGGCAGTAACCGATATTGCCACGATCCTTGGATATGCTGACCCTGCGGGCTTTACCCGAGCGTTTCATCGGTGGACTGGAGAAACCCCTACTCAGTGGCGCTCCCGCCGTCGGTGTTAGCCGCTTTGGGGTTCTCAGCCACCAACGGCCGCAACGAATCAGTGAGCGGCCGTACCGATACTCCAGACGTTATTATCCTCAAACAGTGCGCCATCTTGTTTTTTCGTGGCGAGCGGGTTGTGGCGCTTTCACACGTTCCCGCCAGTGTGTAGGCGTATCCCCCGTCCAACGTTTGAACGCATGGTTGAAGGCGCTCGTGTCGCTATAACCTAGGGTTGCAGATATGCTTTTGATCGACATGGTGGTTTCGCTGAGTAGCTGCCGTGCAAGTTCAGAACGGACTTCCTCAGATATGCGACGAAAAGTCGTGTTGTGCTCGCGAAGCCTTCGGTGCAAGGTGCGCTCATGCAGACAGAGCTGGGCAGCGATATTGGCGACGGTGCATTGCCTTGCCAATATTGACCTGTGCAGCAGCTCTCGCACTTTGACGACGAAGTTTGTTTCGCGCTTTCCGTGCAGTCTGGCTGCTTCCTTCTCGAGGTATTGATGCAGCAGCGCATCCGCACCCGGCACGTGGTGGTTCAACCATTTGGTCGGGAAAACCAATGCATTCTGGACTGCATTGAAGTGCAGAGGCGCCCGGAAAAACTGACTGAGGGGTGCGATGTCCTGTGGCGGCGGCCGCGTCAAAAGCACCTCGTCTGGGTTCCAGCTTTCGCCGCACATGCTGCGCATGAAGTTGCATCCAATGGCTATTGATAAGTCATAAATTTGATCGGCGGCCTCCACGTCAGGCAATTGGATGGCGTAGCCAACGAGGGAGATGTGCCCCAGGGTCTGCAGCACTACTACGCCGCCTTGATCATGAAGGCCCAGATGCTGCGCGAAGTCACGTAGCGCCGTACCCACATCGGGGGAATTCTGCAGCATGAAACCTGCAACACCGAAAGCGGAAGGCGTAGCGCGCTGCCCTGCTAGTAAACCGAAGTGCTCACATCCCGTGATTGCTACGCACCTTGCCAGCAATTTGCCCACACTCTGGTAGGTAGTTTCAAAGTCCGGATCCGCGAATTGAGTCAACTTGAAGTTGGACTCAGCCAGGATGCCTTTGGGTTCCTGGCCGAACTCGCGCAGGATTGACGGTATCGCCATCAAGGGACCAAGGCGGACAAACCCGTCGGTTGAATGAAGGTGGTTTTTCAAAATATGCTTCGGTTCCATTACGGTTTCTGGCCTGTCAGAAATTATCAAATATTTGTCAGAAAACGACAATGTATTGAAGCATAAGGCGCTTACACTCACTGCTCATAATTCTTATTATGAAACTAGTGAAACTCTGCATAGCCATTTGTCATTTCGCGTAATTTGAGAAAAATGGGCCATTGTCATAGCGCCCGCCAAATAGATGAAATCGATAAAGCAACTGAGTCTGGCCGAAACAGGATTCTTGCCCAAGGTCGCCAAGCAAAGCTGGAAGGCCGTCTTCCTGTCGGAGATGGAAACGGTCGTGCCGTGGTCGCGTCTTGAAGCGCTGATCGAGCCGCTCTACCCCAAGAAAGGTAACTGCCGTCCGCCGATACCGTTGGGTGCAATGCTGCGCATTCACTTCATGCAACAGTGGTCTGGCTACCCTGTTCCGGCCATGGAAGAAGCGCTGCACATTGTTCCCGTATTGCGCCAGTTTGCTAGGCTGGGGTCCTTTGAAGATGTGATGCCAGACGAAAGCACCATCCTGCATTTCCGTCACTTGCTGGAGCAGAACGAACTGGCCGCCGCCATCTTTGCCGAGGTCAATGTTGTTCTGAGTGAAAAAGGGCCGAGCATGAAACATGGCTTTGTCGTTGATGCCACATTGATTGCAGCCCCGAGTTCCACCAAGAACCACAAGTGCGACGAGCTGACTGAGCAACAGAAGAAATCCAACTGGATTCTGTCGGCCATCCGGGCACTCGTCGAGCATTCGTTCCGTGTGATCAGGCAGCAATTTGGTTTCACCAAGGTTCGCTATCGTGGACTGAAGAAGAACACTGGACAAATCGTGACCTTGTTTGCGCTCTCCAATCTGTGGATGGCACGTCATCGTTTGATGACAAAGATAGGCGAGGTGCGCCCGTGATGCGGGAAATCTGGGGCAAAACCCCCTTGCGTCACGATCAACACGCGAAATTTAATCTTTTTTTCAGCAGTTTTATAACGGACCACCCAGAAATCATGGCTTGTTTAGCTCATCTTTAAGGAGATGGATCATGAAGAACGCACTTGGATTATTCTCAGCATTTTTGTTTGTAAGCTTAGTAAACATAGTGGACGTCACAGCAGCAGCAGACCCCTTGGCATTAAACGCGATAGATCCAAAAGTTGGGCCTGTGGGTGGACAGCCTGCAGAAGGAGCCAAGCAGTCAGTTAAAGATTTAGATTATCAAGTAAAGTACCAAAGAGCTTTTGAGGCGGTTATTTGGGCAACGCCGGCACTGGATATCTACAATTTCATAAAAGCGAACAATGCGGTCGGGGCGCAGTCGAACGACATAGTTGCATTCTCAAAACCAGCGACACAAGTACTCGAGGCGCTTACGGCAAACAACCAAGTTCCTTATACAACTGGTTATTCTGATCTGTCGGTAGAGCCTGCGGTACTAGTGGTTCCTGCTGCATCAGATATAGCGAGCTTTTTTGGGCAAGTGGTAGGGACATGGCAAACTACCGTTGCAGATGTTGGCCCTCCAGGACTGGATAAAGGTAAAGGCGGTAAATATCTATTGCTGCCTCCGGGTTACAACAAGCCAATTCCAAAAGGCTATTACGTTATTCATACGGGTTCTAACATCGTATATTTTGCATTCCGCGCATTACCTGGACCCAAGGGTGATTTAGCTAAAGCTGCTCAATATGTTAGGGACGGAGTAAAGCTGTATCCTTTGTCGCAAGCTGCAAATCCACCAAAGCAAAAATTCATTGATCCATCGCCACAGCAATTAAGGTTTCCAACATTGCCTGCTTACAATCTATCAACATTTGAAACTTTGCACAAAATCATCAACTCAGAGCCCGTTCTGCCCAGGGATAAAGTGATGATGGATATGCTGGCATCTATCGGTATTGAAAAAGGCAAACCTTTCAACCCTGATGCTAAAACCAAGCAAGCGATGGAGGCGGCTGTTGTTGATGCATATCACTATATGTTGCAAACAAATGCACAACCTCTGGCGAAATACAGGATTTGGGAAGGCAGAAATTACTACGATATTATTTGGCCGGATAGCAACGGTGAATTTAATTTCGACTACCTGGATAGGTTAAGCTATACAGAACGAGCACTCACTTATTTCCAGGTTACGTTCTTCCCGAAAAAATGGGATTCTGCTCGGCCTATCAATGCATACATTACGCCCAAGTTTGATAAGGCAGGCAATCCACTTCTTGCCGGAAAAACTTATAAAGTGACTATCCCTAAGAGTGTTCCTGCAAGAAACTTCTGGGCAGTGAATATGTATGACGATGCGACTGGCGCATTTATTTATAACCCACTTGTACGTGCCGGACTTTCTAGCTTTGACAGAAAGACGATGAAGTTGAATTCTGACGACAGCGTTACCATTTATATCGGTCCAAAAGCTCCTGATGGCCTGGAGTCAAACTGGATTCCTACTGAAGGGAAAAAACCATTTGTTTTAATCAGGATTTATGGAGCAGAAGAGGCGTACTACAACAGAAGTTTTGTATTGAATGACTTTGAGCTTGTAGAGTAGTTTGTTGGATTAAAATAAAATTCTCGGAAGCCAGCTACTACCTGTGGAGATCGAAGTTTGGTTGGATGAGCATTCCCTAGGCACGGCGGCTGAAGGAACTGAAGGCGGAGGGTCACCAAGGAAGCCCTCAGCCGAAAGTGTAGCCGTCCCAGCCAAGCGCGAACAGGTATGGCTGTCGCAGTCGATGGGTCTTTCCGAACGTCGAGCACTCAAGTTGGTGGAGATGATCCATCGGCACAAGGGGGCTGTGAACCTGTACAAGATTGAAAGAATGTCTTGTGCAACGGTAATCAGCCCTCGCTTGATACTTGAGACTTGCCTTTACTTCGCCTGGCCCATCAGAGGATGTCAGCGCGAAGACGTGTGTGCTTCAGCGTGTTGATTTACGGGCCACATGAGGGTCGACTATTAAATCTGTCAGTATTTTATGCAAATAGGTCGCAGGATTAGAGTTCGAACATCGCGGGACCGAATCGATAGGGAGAAATTGCCTTGGAACTGAAGATCTATCACTGGTTGTTGATTGCCGCCTTCGTCGGTGTTGTCATCTGGGCATTCGGTCGCAAGCGCAAGGGGCGCTTCGAGGACGACGCCAAGATTCCCTTCGAAGACGGGACGAACTGAGACTGGAGCGCAAGATATGGAATCTCTGCTTGGATTCGACCTCGACCTCTGGGACTACCTGACGTTTCTGACCATGATGCTCGTCGTTGTCGCGGTCATCACGATCTGGATCGTACTGGCGGGACTGCCCGGGCGTATTGCGCTGGCCCGCAAACATCCGGAGGCCGAGGCGGTCAAACTGCTCGGCTTCGCCGGGCTGCTACCGACCATCTATCCATGGGTTCAGGCCTTCATCTGGGCCTTCAAGCCGACCAATATTATCGACATCCGGCGCTTTCCGCGCGAAGAGGCCAAGGCGATCGACGAAGAGATTGCCCGCTTGGGAGGTCAAACGGCCAAGCCCGACGCAGCGCCAATACCGGCCCCCCCCCCAAACCCACCTGCCGCCCCCAACCCGGAAAACAAGTAATGATTGCCGGTCTCGTTATCTGTTTCCTGTATGCGGTACTCGTCTTGGCGGTCTTCTTCCATTTCAAATGGCTGAAATTCAGCATCACCTGGGGTGTTGTATCCGCTTTCGTCGGGCTTCACCTGCTGATCATCTTCATGATTGGCCTGCGCTTCATGACGCCGTATGCCACCGAGGCCAAGGTAATCCAGCACACCATCCAGCTGATCCCGCGCCTGCCTGATCCGACGCTGGTGACGGCTGTACTGGTTGAGCCGAACATCCCGGTCAAAAAGGGGCAGCCACTATTCCAGTTCGACCGCCGCCCCTATGAATTCAAGGTCAAGCAACTTGAGGCGCAACTGGCGCAAGCCAAGCAGAATGTATTGGTGATGAACGCGGATATCGAGGCGGCAACGCAAAAGGTCGTGCGCTATAGGAGCGAGCTTACCTACGCAAGCTACCAGCTGAAGCTGTCGACCAGGTTGGCAAAGCAGGGCGCCGGGCCGGAAGAAGACGTGCAGAAGTGGCGTGCCAAGGTCGCTTCCGATGAAGCGGCGATCAAGGAAGCTCAGGCTGACGAGTTGCGCGCCAAGCTGCGCTACAACTCGCAAGTCAACGGCGTCAATACGACAGTGGCCGCGACCGAGGCTGAGCTCGCCCAAGCGCGCTATTACCTCGACAACACACTGATGACGGCCCCCGAAGATGGCCACATCATCAACCTGCAGGTTCGGCCCGGCATGGTCGCCGGCGAGGTTCGCTTCGGTGCCATCGCCTCGTTCATCTGCGATGCCGACCGTTATCTGCTGGCCAACTTCTTTCAAGAGAACCTTAAATACGTGAAGCCGGGGCAGGAAACCGAAGCCGCAATCGACCTTTATCCGGGCCAGATATTCAAGGGCAAGGTGCAGGCCATCTGGCGCGGCAGCGGTGCCGGGCAGATGCTGCCGAGCGGTACACTGCCCAATTTCCAGGCCATGCCGACCGGGGTGCCGCAAGGCCAGTTTGCTGTTGCGATCACTCTTGACGACCTCGACCAGGAGAAGTTTCCCATCGGCACCCAGGGCCAAGCCACGATCTACACCAACCCGAGCAGCGGCTTTGCCATTCTGCGTCGAATCGGCATTCGCGCCTACTCGTGGTTCAACTGGCTCTACCCTTTCTCCGGCTGATGCGTTCCCCGACGCCCGTTGTCTCGCTGATCGCGATGTTTCTCGCGGGTTGCGCGCTGGCGCCGCCACCGCCGCATACGGAACTGGTGAGCCAGGCGCTACCCGCGACAACGAAGATCCCGCCAAGCTGGCAGGCTGCGGCGGACAGCGGCCAAGTCGCCAATGGCTGGCTGAAGTCACTGAACGATCCGGTCCTTGAGGCAATCGTCACTGAGGCGCTGGCCAACAACCTCGACCTGCGCCAGGCCGTAGAGCGGGTCCAGGCCGCCCAGCAGACGGCGGTCAAGGTCGGGGCGCAACTCCAGCCGCAGGTCGGCGTGACGCTTGGTGCGCGCGCCCTGCATGATGAGAGCCACAGTGGCGTGAGCGATGCCACGGCCGCCTACGCCGGCATCGCGTGGGAAATCGACATCTGGGGCAAGCTGCGGGCACAACGCGCTGCTGCCGAAGCGGCCTATGAGGCGACGGCGCTCGACTATGCCTACGCGCGCCAATCGCTGGCGGCAATGGTGGCACGCAACTGGTATCTGGCGATCGAGACACGCCAGCTCCTTGCCGTCGCCGAGCAGTCGGTCACCATCTA
>ERZ795054.4549-NODE-4549-length-10141-cov-4.556415_pt1 | contig 10141 bp, 7 predicted proteins | sample MGYA00375138_ERZ795054 | MGnify/ENA primary metagenome ERZ795054 (study PRJEB30183, sample SAMN05720215) | anaerobic digester metagenome | isolation source: active sludge of municipal wastewater-treating anaerobic digesters | place: USA | collected 2014-12-23 ...
CGGTCCTGGATACCGACTTCACCGCCGACCTCACCATCATGGAAGAAGGCACGGAGCTCCTCACCCGCCTGAAGAAGGCCATCGTGGATAAGGATGAGACGGTTACGCTGCCGATGACCACCTCCTGTTCCCCGGGCTGGATCAAGTTCATTGAACATACCTTCCCCGAGCTGCTGCCCAATGTTTCCACCTGCAAGTCGCCCCAGCAGATGTTCGGTGCCCTGGCTAAAACCTATTATGCCCAGAAGAAGGGGTTGGATCCCAAGAACATCGTCTCGGTTTCCATCATGCCCTGCACCGCCAAGAAGTTCGAGGCCAACCGCCCGGAGATGCGGGCCAGCGGATATCAGGATGTAGACTATGTGCTGACGACCCGTGAACTGGCTATGATGATCAAACAGGCGGGCATAGAGTTCACCAAGCTGGACGACATGCACTACGACAGCATCATGGGTGAAGGTACGGGGGCTGCCGTGATCTTCGGAGCCACCGGTGGGGTAATGGAGGCCGCGCTGCGTACCGCCTACGAGATCGTTACCGGCCGTGAGGTACCATTCAACAACCTCAACATCACCCCGGTACGTGGCATGGAAGGGGTGAGGGAAGCCACCATCACCATTACCGGCACCCGTCCGGAATGGAGCTTCCTGGAAGGTGTTGAAATGAAAGTGGCCGTGGCCCATGGACTGGTCAACGCCAAAGAGCTGATGACTGCGGTCCGCGACCAGAAGGCAAGCTACCACTTCATCGAGGTGATGGCCTGTCCAGGAGGATGCCTTGGAGGCGGTGGGCAGCCCATTCCTACCTCTGCTGATATCCGTGAGAAGCGGGCTCAGGCCATTTATGCCGAAGACGAAGGCCTGCCGATCCGCAAGTCGCATGAGAACCCGGAGGTGGTGCAGATATACAAGGACTTCCTGGGTGAGCCCCTGGGGCATCGCTCCCATGCCTTGCTGCATACGCATTACAAACCGCGGAAACGATACTGAGACTGAATTGAGAGCTGCCTGCGGGCGGCTCTTTTTTTCTCCGGATGAACAGAAAGGCGGACAGGAAAGTCATGTGGGTTGCCCTGGGTATGGGCGACACTCAGCTGTGCGCCTGTTCGCATGGGCACATGGGCGCATTTATTGCTGACCGCGTTTTGGTCTGACTAGCGTTGGGAGGCTCACCCGGGGAGATTAATTGGAATCATTATAAAATACTGTTATTTTATTCACATTGTTACTCTTTTCACACATTTTTCTTTGAAGATCCGTCGCAATACCTACCTTTGTGCTGTTATTTGAATAACAACGGTTATTGAACAGTATACGCAACGCATGGAACGCATCAGAACAGCAGAACAATTGCACCGGATCCGGGCTTCGCGGGAGCAGATGAGCCTGGAGCGCCGTGAGCAGGGCATAGTGGAGGTCAGGGTAGCCCTGGCCACCTGCGGCCTGGCCTCAGGAGCGAAAAGCACTTATGAGTACCTGGTGGAGGAGCTCCCCAAACGCCACATCGAAGCACGCGTATTGAGGACCGGCTGCATGGGCTACTGCTATGCCGAGCCTACCATAGAGGTCACGCTCCCCGGCGCTGAGCCCATGGTGTTCGGTGGGGTTGACCCGGCCCGGGCAGACCAGATCATCGAGCGGTACATCCGCCAGGGCGAGATGGTGGATGGGCATATCCCCCGGAACTACGAAAAGGTGACCCTGGAATAATACGCGACGGAAATGTTGAACGAGGAAACAGTAATCAGGAACAGGGCAGAAGGAGGCAAGACCTCCGCGACCCAGCTGCGCATTGCGCTCAGGAACTGTGGGGTGATCGACCCCGAGGACATCGAGGATGCCATTGGACAGGGTGCCTATGCCGCGCTGGCCAAGGTGCTGGCCGACGGGGACCCGGAAGGTACCATCCGCACCATCATGGATTCCGGTCTACGGGGCCGGGGAGGCGGAGGCTTCCCCACCGGGCTCAAATGGCAGTTGTCGGCCCGTCCGCAGGCCGATCAGAAATATGTGGTGTGCAATGCCGACGAAGGGGACCCCGGCGCCTTTATGGACCGCTCCATTCTGGAAGGGGATCCACACACCGTGCTGGAGGCCATGGCCATTTGCGGTTACTGCATCGGGGCCACCAAGGGGCTGATCTACATCCGCGCCGAGTACCCCCTGGCCATCGAACGACTCCATATCGCCATTCGCCAGGCCCGTGACTACGGTTTTCTGGGGGAGGACCTTTTCGGATCGGGCTTCGCCTTCGACATTGAAATGCGCTATGGCGCCGGTGCCTTCGTATGCGGGGAAGAAACAGCCCTGATCCACAGCATGGAGGGACTGCGGGGTGAACCGACCTTAAAGCCTCCCTTTCCCAGCGAATCCGGCTACCTGGGAAAACCGACCAATGTAAATAATGTGGAGACCTTTGCCAGCGTGCCGCCCATCATCCTTAAGGGCGCCGCATGGTTCGCCTCCATAGGCACAGAAAAGTCCAAAGGCACCAAGGTCTTCGCCCTGGCTGGCAAGATCAACAAGGTAGGCCTGATCGAAGTACCCATGGGTACCACCCTGCGTGAAGTCATTTATGAGATCGGTGGGGGGCTGCAGCATGGCAAGGCCTTCAAAGCCGTGCAGACCGGAGGTCCTTCGGGAGGCTGCCTCACTACTGCCCATCTGGATACACCCATCGACTACGACAACCTCATCGCTGCCGGATCTATGATGGGTTCGGGCGGGATGATCGTGATGGACGAGGACGACTGCATGGTGAGTGTGGCCAAGTTCTTCCTCGATTTCACCGTAGAGGAAAGCTGTGGCAAATGCACTCCCTGCCGTATTGGAAACAAACGGCTTTATGAACTGCTGGAGAAAATCACCCGAGGCCAGGGTACGCGGGAAGACCTGGATCATTTATACAACCTGAGCCTGGTCATCAAGGACACCTCGCTTTGCGGTCTGGGCCAGAGCTCGCCCAATCCCGTTCTTTCTACCCTGCACAACTTCAGGGATGAGTACCTGGCCCATGTGGACGAGCATAAATGTCCTGCCGGGGTATGCCGCGAACTTATCCGTTACGAAATCGTGCCGGAAAACTGTGTAGGATGTACGGCCTGCGCGCGCAACTGCCCGGTGAACGCCATCAGCGGAGAGCGCAAGCAAATCCATTTCATCGACCAGGCCATCTGCATCAAGTGCGGAGCCTGCCTGGAGAAGTGCAAGTTCGATGCTGTGATCATCAATTAAGGAGGAAGCTGGACATGAACACGATCAACCTCACCATAGACAAGAAACCGGTTAGTGTGCCAGCTGGCACTACCGTGCTGGAAGCGGCCCGCAGTCTGGGGATACAAATCCCCACCCTGTGCTACCTGGGGCTGCACGACCTAAATATTGAAAACAAGCCCGCAGGCTGCCGCATTTGTGTGGTGGAAGTGGAGGGGCGGCGCAACCTGGCGCCAGCCTGCGCCACCGATTGTGCCGAAGGCATGGTAGTGAGCACCCATAACATCCGCGTACTCAACGCCCGCCGGACGGTGATGGAGCTTATCCTATCCGACCATCCCTTCGAATGCCTGACCTGCGCCAAGAACGGCACCTGCGACCTGCAGTCCATGGCCCAGGAACTCGGCATACGGGAGATCCATTATCAGGGAGAGAAGTCGACCTACCGCAAGGACACCAGCCCGTCGATCATTCGCGATGTGGACAAATGCATATTGTGCCGGCGCTGCGAAATGATGTGCAACGATTTTCAGACCGTGGGTGCCCTGAGCGGCGTGAACCGGGGATTCCAGGCCGTAGTCGCCCCTGCCTTCGAAATGAACCTGGAGTATTCCTCCTGCACCTATTGCGGGCAATGTGTTGCGGTTTGCCCTACGGCAGCCCTTACCGAAGTGGACCATACCGGCAAGGTGCTGAGGGCCCTGGCCGATCCTGGGAAAACAGTGATCGTACAAACCGCTCCCGCCGTGCGCGCAGCCCTGGGCGAGGCCTTCGGCATGGAACCCGGAACCCTGGTGACCGGGAAAATGGTGAGCGCCCTGAGGGAACTGGGGTTTGACCATGTTTTCGATACCGACTTCGCCGCCGACCTGACCATTATGGAAGAAGGCACCGAGCTCCTGGGGCGGCTCACCCGTTTCCTGGAAGGTGACAAGCAGGTCCGCCTGCCCATCCTCACCTCCTGCTGTCCGGCCTGGGTTAACTTCTTCGAGACCTATTTTGCAGACATGAAGGACATCCCTTCCACCGCCCGTTCTCCCCAGCAGATGTTCGGCTCCATTGCCAAGACCTGGTTTGCCGAGCGCATCGGGGTAAACCGGGAAGATCTGGTCGTGGTCAGCATCATGCCCTGCCTGGCCAAGAAGTACGAATGCCAGCGGGAGGAGTTTTCGGTAGATGGAAATCCGGATGTGGATTATGCCCTCACCACCAGGGAACTGGCGAACCTGATCAAACAGGCCAACCTGGACCTGAAGCAGCTGCCCGATTCCGATTTCGACCAGCCCATGGGCGAATCGACTGGTGCGGCAGTGATCTTCGGCACAACCGGAGGGGTGATCGAAGCTGCCGTACGCACCGCTTATGAGATCCATACAGGTAAGAGCCTGAATCGCGTGGACTTCAAGGAGCTGCGTGGCCTGGAAAACATCCGCAGCGCCACCGTGGACTTCAACGGATTTCCGTTGCGCATCGGCATTGCCCATGGACTGGGAAATGCCCGCAAATTGCTGGAAGAGATCAGGGAAGGCAAGTCTGAATATCACGCCATCGAGATCATGGCCTGTCCGGGAGGTTGCATCGGAGGGGGCGGGCAACCGCTTCACCATGGGGATTCTTCCATCCTCAAAGCCCGTCAGAAGGCGATATATACCGAGGATGAGCTAAAAGTGATCCGCAAATCCCACGAGAACCCAGCGATACAGGAGCTATATGCCTCCTTCCTGGGCCAGCCACTCAGTGAGAAGGCCCATCATCTGCTGCATACCCACTACTTCGAAAAGAAGAAGCGCAAGGTTTCCATTGGTTAAGTAAGGCGAAATCAAGAAGAGAAAGTCATGACAAGCATCAAGGTAGAACTGAAGCAGCACCAGGCAGAGAAACTGCGCGAGGTATGCCGTTCCTTCGGGAACCAGGAAGGTGAATTGATCAACGTCCTGCACAAGGCCCAGGGGATTTTCGGTTACCTGCCGGCCGAGGTACAGGAAATGGTGGCTGAGGAACTGAATGTGCCCGTAGCCCGGGTGTATGGGGTGGTTACCTTCTACTCCTTCTTCTCCATGATCCCGAAAGGGCGCAACCCCATCTCTATCTGCACAGGCACAGCCTGTTACGTGCGCGGGGCAGAAAAAGTACTGGACGAGTTTCGCAAGCAGCTGAGCATCGGTATTGGCGAGACTACCCCCGACGGAAAGTTCTCGATCAACTGCCTGCGCTGTGTAGGCGCCTGCGGATTGGCCCCGGTGGTGATGATCGGAGAGAAGACCTACGGGCGTGTGGCTCCAGATGAGGTGAAAGCCATACTGAAGGAATACGAGAATGACTAACTGAACAGGAAACGCTTGTCCCACATTATTGGTTGGTTAGGTAAAATGGGGGCAAACGACCGCCGGTTGGGCACATCCCTCCGGCGGTCCTGTTTTTTGGGGCCTAAATGATCAGAGGAAACGTACGTCGACTTCCTTCAGGAACTTTTCTTCCAGTAAACGGGCGATGCGGCGCACCACAGTACGGCGGATCTCAAGGTCGAGGGGCAGGCTGGGGTCCTGATGGGCCTCATTGATGCGCGTTCCGATGAGAAAATGGATCTCATCGCTTTCCATGAGCATACGTACGATGCGATCGGCAGGTCCTTTGCCCAGTTTATAGGAGGGGTTGTAATCCCGCAGTATGTCCGTGACCTTGGTCAGGGTCAGGATACCCTCAGTGATGAGGTCGATGCCGGGCATGGATGAAACCGGCGGCAGATCAGGATCATCGAACTCAAAGGTATCCGTGATACTCTCCTTCCATTCCCTGGCCACGATGTCGCTGGTGGTGGCCCCGCTGAGGATGCGGCTGCCCTTGAATTCTTTCACGGTGGATGCGAGTACAGTATCGTTGGCCTCGTCGATGGGAGGGCCGGTGCACAGCAGCAAGCGTCGGGGTTCACGAAAATAGACCACCCCGCAACTGGTATCGTCCTTGGGCGCATAGCCATCGTTGATGTGCGCCAAATTCACCACCTTGGCTGCCAGATGGCGAGCGGATACATCCGGGTTGTCGCTCACCAGTTTAAGCACATAGTCGCGCATATTGTCTCTTCCCCAGCCAAAAGGAAACTTCTCGCTGCCCATGCCGCTCTGCGGTATACCATCGGAGCAGAAAACGATGCGATCCTCTTTTCGGGGGCGGAAGGTGCAGGTCAGTATCTCCTTGCCGGAATGCTGGTCTCCCCCCAGCATAACGCACTGCCAGTTGGGCTGGAACTCCTCCCCTCCCCTCAGGATGAGGGTTTGGGGGTTATCGTATTCCATGATGCGCGTTTGTCCGTGGTGTTCGATATCGATGATGGTGAAGGTGGAGTAGCTCATTTTACGCTCCGAACATACCGGGAGCGTATTCATGATGATCTCAGCGATGCGGGCTACGTCCTTATGCTCCTCGGTGAAGTTGAGCGCCATGGTGGAGGTGAGGGTTGCCAGCATATTGGCCTTGACCCCATGGCCCATGCCATCGGAGAGGACGACGATGGTACGGCCTTCCTCCTTGACGCGCCGGGAAACAAAGACGTCGCCGCAAATCCTTTCCTGGCTGTGGCTTTTCTGTTCACAGAACACCTCGATATAGAAGCTGTCATCCATCGCTTTCCGGCTTATCCTTGCTCCCCTGCTGATAGGATTCGATGATGGAGTTCAGCATGCGCTCGGTGCGCGCAGCCCCCTCTCCCAGGAGGAAACCGATTTTCTGCACCATGCCAAGGTTCTCGGTAATGACCTCGGTAACCCGCTTGATAACCTCATCCTTTTGAACTTCGGGCATATACATGTCACGGATCACGGCCCCGACCACTTCATGCTTCCGGATGGTAAAAACGGTCACGTTCAGTAGTTTGTCCTCGAGATGAACATCCCGGTGGATGGCTTCATCCCCATTCTGGAGCACATAGAGGAAGAGGTTATAGAACTGGAAGGGGAGCAGGGAACGCAGGTCGGCGCCCACCAGGCCGGGGATGATCTCACTGATTTCGGCGGCTTCCTTACCCAAGAGGTATATGAAGTTGCGGTTTGACTGGACTATCCTCAACTCCTGGTCGGCCACGACCACTGCTGAATGCAGTTTCTGCAATACCGTGGAGGTACGGTCAAGGGCCTCGTTCACTTTCAGGAGTTCTTCCCGGGCGCTGCGCTCAGACTCCATGAGGTCGCGCTGGACATTCTGGAGACGTTCGTTGCTGCGCCTGAGGCTGGATACATATTCTTCGCGGGTCCGGATGGCATACTCCACGCACATATCGGTCTTCACCAGGCCATGGGCTACGGCGGTGGCAAATTCGCGGCAGGACCGGAACCCGCAGGCGGCACAACCCGTGTCGGGTCCGTCACCTTTGCCCAGAAGGGTAAGTATCTCATGGATCTTCTCTTCCGGAGGGTCAGGGAGGCGCTGGTCGTTGACATGAAAGACCGGGCTCAGGTCGAGTTTGCCGAAACGCAGCATATACGACTCCCAGGTATCCATATCGAAGTCGGAAAGGCGCTTATTGACATAGCGGGTGATGGCGGTCCTGCGGCGGAGCTTATTCCCTCCGGGTGAGGTTCCGGGGCCCATCATGCAACCCTCGCAATAGAAGAGGTTGAAATGGTGCTGTATCCCGGCAATATTGCCTCTGAACTCTTCGACAGCCCGCTGCATGCCTTCGCTTCCGTCCACGGTGATCACGGTTCCCGAAAGCAGGCCGCGGTCGATATTCCCGGCCTCGAGAATTCCGGCGGGGATGGGGTACAAGGCCCCCTTGTGACCGAAGGGCGGGTCAAACTCCGCAAACTCCAGGGTATTCTCGTCGATATTATTCTCTTTGAAAAGGGTCCTGAGTTCGGTAAAGGTGAGCACCGCATCGATGGCGGGGTCGTCGGGGTAGCGTAGGGCCTCTTCCTTGGAGGCGATGCAGGGGCCGATATAGACCAGACGCACGTGGGGGCCATGGATCTCGCGCAGCACCCGGCCGGCGGCGATCATGGGGGAGACCAGTGGGGCCAGGTTGGATACCAGGTCGGGATGGTATTTCTCTACATAGGACACCAAAGCAGGGCAATTGGCCGTAAGGTAGAATTTCCCTTTGTTGTCCTCAAAAAGCCGGCTGTACTGCATGGCCACCAGATCAGCCCCGAAGGAAGCCTCGTGCACAAAGCGGAAACCGAGGCTTCGTATCATCTGCACGAACTTGCGGTAATCCGTGATATCCTCGAACTCCCCGGCGATGCTGGGGCCCACTATTGCGGCCACCGGAGCTTCGCCGGCCAGCAGAGTGCGCAGGGCTGCCATGGAATCACGGATGCTCACGCTCCCTTCAGGGCAGGCCCTGAGGCAGTCGCCGCAGCCGATGCAGCGGGCCGGATCGATGTGGGGGCCGCCCTTGTTGACTCTGACGGTGATGGCCGTCACCGGGCAGGAACGTACACAACCATAACAGGCATCGCATCGGCGGGGGTCGATCGAGAACAGCGGAGGAAATGATGTCGGAGCGGATTTCATTCGGTAGTTCTTAGGTTGAAAGGTCTCCTTCCGCTGCACAGAGCGGGCCGAGCTCGGCATCCAGGATGCCTTCCAGTTCGGACAGGTTCACTTTGCGATACTCGTTGCCGTTGATCCGGATGACCGGGCCATGCTCACACAGACTGAAACAATGCGCTCCCCGGAATACCACCTCCTGGGTAAGGCCGCGCTTATCCAGAAATTCCTTGATGGCTCCCACCATCTTCTTGTTCCCCCGGGAGAAACAGGAGCTACCCAGGCAAATGACGATCTCGGCCTTCATTAAGGAATCTTTGATTCAAAGATATTAAAAAGCATCCCATGTTAAAAAACTAACATTGTTATTTTTGTAACAAGAACTACATTTGTATTGAAAACAGCAGCGGTATGCGTGACCAGATAGTGCAGATACTGCGAAAGTACCCCAAATCGGCCCCCGATGAGGTTATCCCTATGGTTCTGGCCTTACAGGATCATTTTGGGTACTGTCCGGAGGCAGCGTTGGAAGAGATTTCCCTGCGTACAGGTATCCCTTCGGCGCGGCTGCACGGCATGATTACCTTCTTCGATGGGTTGCACGAGCGGTCGGATCCATCACCCAGGGACAAGCATTATGATTGTCCGTTACCCCCGGCAACTGCTGACCCCATGGCCGGGACTGCAGGACCTGAACTGCTCCGCGACATCCTTACGGGAAGGCTGGATACCGCCCGGCTTTTCACGGTCCTACGACGGCTTCGGCACGAGATCATAGAGGCGCCGGTGATCAGCGTACCGCGCACCACATGCTCCTGCGGCGCAGGGGCCGAAGCGGTGAGGGAGGCCGTGGCCCGTTGGTGTGCTGAGCAAGTGCACCCTCCCAGGATGCGCGACACCGGCTGTTTTGGGTGGTGCTCCCGTCAGCCCTCCATGGAGCTGCAGCTTCCGGGCAAGTCACGGCTGCTGTACTCGGAACTGGTGCCGGAGGACGTGGAAGAGATACTTGACAGTCTGCATTCCGGTGTAGCGGCCAGCCGCAAGCTGGTCGGGCAACTGCCGGTTCCCGGTGCGGAGGACTGGGAGAACATACGTTACATCCCGCGCATGAGCTGGATGCGCCCCCAGCGCAGGGTGCTGCTTGGGCTTTCGGGCATCATTGACCCGGGGAGCATCGCCGAATACATCGCACACGGAGGCTACGCCTCATTCCTTAAATCCATTACCGGCCATCCCAGCCGCCACGTTTGTGACCTGGTGGATGAGAGCGGGCTCAGGGGACGGGGCGGCGGCGGCTTTCCCACAGCACTCAAGTGGAAAACGGCGCTGGAGCAGTCGGCCGACCAGAAGTATTTCGTGTGTAATGCCCAGGAAAGCGATCCAGGGTCACGCATTGCCTCTGCCCTGATCGAGTCAAACCCGCATCAGGTCCTGGAAGGCCTGGC
>ERZ795054.4560-NODE-4560-length-10126-cov-5.335419_pt1 | contig 10126 bp, 8 predicted proteins | sample MGYA00375138_ERZ795054 | MGnify/ENA primary metagenome ERZ795054 (study PRJEB30183, sample SAMN05720215) | anaerobic digester metagenome | isolation source: active sludge of municipal wastewater-treating anaerobic digesters | place: USA | collected 2014-12-23 ...
GAAAATCCCGGCCCGGAGAGGAGGCGATGGGCGAAAGCGCGGAGGGCCCGGCGCTGCCCCGCCCTCCGCGGCCCCTCGACGCCGCCGGCGGGAGTGGGCCGCCGGCGCGTCCAGGCTTGGCCTGCCAGGCGCGGCCCGGGCGGCGGGCGAGCTTGCGGCCTCCCCGCGGCCGCCGCTATACTCGTCTCGCCGTGAAGGAACTAGAGCTCCTCGCCGCCCGCGCCCGCGAGATCCACCGGATCCTCGTACCCCTCTGGCCGGAGGCCGTTCCCCTCCTCAACTATAAGAATCCCTTCGAGCTCCTCTGCGCGGTGGCCCTCTCCGCCCAATGCACGGACGAGCAGGTCAACCGGGCCACCCCCGGCCTCTTCGCGCGCTGGCCCGACGCCGCCTCCATGGCCGAGGCTCCCCTCCCCGAGCTGGAGGACGCGATCCGGAGCGTCGGCTTCTTCAGGACCAAGGCGCGCCACCTCAAGGAGGCGGCCCGCATCCTCGTCCTCCGCCACGGCGGGGAGGTGCCCGGCACGATGGCCGAGCTCCTCGAGCTGCCCGGCGTCGGCCGCAAGACGGCCAACCTGGTCCTCTCGGCTTGCTTCGGCCAGCCCGGCCTCATCGTCGACACCCACGTCCTCAGGGCCTGCCTCCGCCTGGGCCTGGCGGAGCGGCCCGATCCGACGGCGGTGGAGGCGCGCCTGGCCCTCCTCCTCGAGCCCTCCATGAGGACGGCCTTCTCCCACGCCCTGAACCGCCACGGCAAGCACGTCTGCCGCGCCAGGCGGCCGGCCTGCGCCGCGGCCTGGGGCGAGGAGGAGCCCTGTCCCCTACTGGCCCTCTGCCCCCGCGTCGGGCTCGAGCCCGGCGCCAAGCCCCGGCGGCGCTGAGGCGCTCATCTCCGTGACGTGCCTCCAGTAGCGCTCGGGCAGGAGCTGGCGCTGGAGCCTCGGGTTCCTGCGCAGGGGATTCTCCGTCGCGGCGAAATAGCGCCGCCACAGCGCCTCGTCCTCTCCCTCGGCCGCGGAGCGGGCCAGGGCCAGGGCTTCCCCGCCGAAGCGCGCCTCCATGCGGCCGTCCCGGGAGACCAGGGCCGCGCCGCGGCGCAGGTCCACCAGGGCGAAGGGCTCCCCTCCGAAGCGCCTCGCGAAGAAGGGCGCGAGGGCCGGGAGGACGTTGTGGTCGGGCTCTAGGAGGGCGACGTAGCGGCCGCCCGGGTCGAGGCTGAAGCGGGCGAAGCCCTCCAGGCGGTGGATCTCCCTGGTCACGCGGCGCACCGAGGCGGCCAGGGCGCGGAGCTCCGGCATCGAGAAGTCGCCCAAGGCGGCCTCGCCGCGCCGGCCGACCTGGACGGCCGCGAAGAGGAGCTCGGGCTCGACGGCCTCCTCGCTCATCCAGGCCCGCGCAGCGGCGGCGTAGAGGCGCCGCGAAAGGGCGAGGATCCTCGCCGCGGCGCCGCCGGCCGCCTCCTCCCTGTCTCGCGCCGGGCCGCCGGCCGCCTCCTCCCTGTCTCGCGCCGGGCCGGCGGCCGTCCCCTCCCGCACGGCCGGTTCCGCTTCGCCGAAGAGGCCGCCCTCGGCCCTGGCCTCGCTCCGGACCAGGCAGGGCGCGGAGTCCAGGGCGATGGCCCTGTCGGCGAGGGCGAGGAGGCCCTCGAAGGAGCCGTCGTAGGACCAGGCCTCGGGGCTCATGGGAAGGCGAGCTCCAGCTGGGAAGCGCCCGGGGCCGGCGGCCGGAGGGCCGGGCGCGGGGCCGAGGCCCTGAGTCCCGCGCCGGCCGCCACGGCCCCAGCTGATCCGGCCGCTCCGGCGACGTAGCCCGCCGCGGCCGCGCCCGCGCCCGCCGTGGCGGCCCCCGTCGCCGCCGCTCCGATCCCGGCCGCTTCCCCCGCCGCCCCGATCCCGGCCGCGGTCGCGGCCGCCGGCGCGAGCTCGGCCTGGTCGGAGAGGAGTGCCCTGAGGAGGCCGGGCTCGGGGGGCTCGGCCAGGCGGCGGCCGTGGAGGCTGAGGAAGTAGCGGGCGCGCTTCAAGACAAGGCCGATGCGGGGCAGGTCGGCCTCGCGCAAGGAGCCCGTCCTCCTTGTCGCGACTATCCTGCGCGCGCTCGTGAGGCCCAGGCCCGGCACGCGCAAGAGGGCGGGGAGCTCGGCGCGGGAGAGCTCGACGGGGAAGAACTCGGGGTGGGCCAGGGCCCAGGCGCACTTGGGGTCGAGGTCGGAAGGCAGGCTCGGCCCGGCGGCGTCGAGGAGCTCGCCCGCCCGGAAGCCGTAGAAGCGCAGGAGCCAGTCGGCCTGGTAGAGGCGGTGCTCGCGGAGGAGGGGCGGGGGAGAGCCCGGGAGCCGCGGGTCGGGGCGGACGGGCACGAAGGCCGAGTAGTAGACGCGGCGCATCCCGTAGCGCCTGTAGAGCCCCTCGGCCAGGCCGAGGACGCTCCGGTCGTCCTCGGGGCTCGCGCCGACGACGAGCTGGGTGCTCTGGCCTGCCGGGGCGAAGCGCGGGGTCGAGGCCAGGCGGCGCCTGTCCTCCCTCTCCTCGGCGCAGGCCTCGCCGATGAAGCGCATCGCGCCCAGGATCTCCGCGCCCGACTTGTCGGGGGCGAGGCGCGCCAGGCTTTCCGCCGTCGGCAGCTCGATGTTCGCGGAGAGCCGGTCGGCGTAGAGGCCGGCCTTCCTGAGGATCTTGGGCCCGCAGCCGGGGATGGCCTTCAGGTGGATGTAGCCGCCGAAGCCCTCGCGCTCCCGAAGGAGGCGGGCCACCTCGACCAGGCGCTCCATCACGATGTCGGGGTCGGAGAAGATGCCGGAGGAGAGGAAGAGGCCTTCGACGTAGTTCCGCCGGTAGAAGGAGACGGTCAGGCGGACGAGCTCCTCCGGGTCGAAGGAGCAGCGGCGCTGGTCGTTGGAGGAGCGGTTCAGGCAATAGGCGCAGTCGTAGCGGCAGACGTTGGAATAGAGTAGCTTGAGGAGGGAGACGCATCTGCCGTCCCCCGCGAAGGAATGGCAGACGCCCGCCGGGCTCGCGGCGCCGAGCCTCGCCCCCGTCTCCGGGCCCCTCGAACTGCCGCTCGAGGCGCAGGAGGCGTCGTAGCGGGCTCCCGCGGCGAGGATTTCCAGTTTTTCCGCGAGTTCCATGAGGACAACTATACAGACGTGTGCTAGTATCCGCAAGCGCCGTCCGGGAAAAAGGCCGGCGCGGAAAGGGGACTGCGATGAGCGATCCGATCCTGGGCCTTCCCGAGGGCCTCGCCGAGTTCCTCCTCAAGGCCAAGCGCCGCACCTACGCGGCCGGCGCCCCGCCGACGGCCTCCTCCCGGCCTTCCTCGAAGGACTTGGGCTGGGCCGAGGGCGGTTTCAGCTACCTCGACAGCTACTTCGGCTCCAGGGACTTCCTGGGCGAGGAGGTCGTCCTCTTCCAGGGCAAGCCGGTCTGGGGCATGAACTACCACGGCCTCTCCCTGGCTCCCGAGGCCGAGCTCGAGGGCATGGTCCCCTGTCTCCTCGGGGCCCTCATGGAGGTCCCCTTCGAGGCTCCCTACCGCGGTCCGGCGCGTTTTTTCCTCGGCGACTGCGAATACCGCTGCCGCTGGGAAGGCGGCCTCGGCTCCTTCTCGGGCGAGGAGGAGATCCGCAAGGGCGGCAGGCTCGTCTACACCCTGCGCTTCCACGGCGGCGCGATCGACTAGCTTGACGGCCGAGGCCTCCGCCCTGTAGGATCGGCCCATGCTCAAGCGGGACCTACGTTCGGCCATCCTCGTCCACGGGCGGCGCTCTACCGGTGCGGCTCTCTCCGACGGGGAAGGTCTGCCCGAAGCCCTGCTTGGAGATATTTGAGATAATCCATAGCGAGCGACGCGCGGCCTTCCTTGACGGGAGGCCGCGCTTTTTTTATGCCCGCCGCCGGTCCGCGCATGGACCGGCGGCGGGCAGGCCCGGAGCGCCGCGCGACGCCCTCCCCCAAGGAAGCCGCTCTCGCCGCAGGAAGGAGCGAAGATGAAACTGGTGGAAGCGATCGGCCTCTCCAAGGACTGGGCGGGCACGCCCGTCTTCGAGGGAGCGGCCTTCTCGATCGAGGAGGGGGAGAAGATCGGCCTGGTCGGGAGGAACGGCTGCGGCAAGTCGAGCCTCCTCGGTGTCCTCGCGGGTCGGGACGAAGACTACCGCGGGACCCTGAGGCGGAAGCCCGGCCTCCGAGCGGCCCTCGTGCCCCAGGCCTACGAGCCCCCGGCCGGCCTGGCCTGCGCCGCCCTCCTCGCGGAGCCCGCGGCCAGGCTCGCGCTGAGGCTCGAGGCCCTGGGCGAGGAGCTCGGGAGCCTGGAGGGCTCAGCCCTGGAACGGGCCCTCGCCGAGTACGGGGAGCTCCGCGGCCGCTACGAGCTCCTCGGGGCGGAGGGAGCGGAGGAGAAGGCGGAGCGCCTCCTCGAGCGCCTCGGCCTCCCGGGATCGGCGGGCCGAGAGGCGGCCCGGCTCTCCGGCGGGGAGAAGAACGTCCTGGCCCTCGCCCTGGCCCTCATGGGCGAGCCCGAGCTCCTTCTCCTGGACGAGCCGGGGAACCACCTCGACTTCGCGGGCCTCTCCTGGCTCGAGGAATTCGTCCGGGGCGAGCGGCGGGCTGTCCTCATGGTGTCGCACAACCGCTGGCTCCTGGATCGCTCCGTGGACTCCGTCCTCGAGCTCGAGGAGCGGCGCGTCTCGCGGTACTCGGGCGGCTTCTCGGCCTTCCGCCTGGAGAAGCTCAAGCGGGCCGCGGGCCAGGGCAAGGAATGGCAGGCCGACCGGAAGCGGGTCGAGCGCCTGGAGGCCCTGGTGCGGCGCTTCGCGGAGATCGCCGCCGCGCGGCCCGACCCCGCCTGGGGGAAGCGCCTCCGGGCCCGGCGGAGCCAGCTCGAGAGGGAGAAGGCCCAGGCCGCCGAGCGGCCGGAGCTGGGCGGGGCCAAGATGAGCCTCTCCTTCGCGGGCGCCGAGTCCAAGGCCGACTTCGCCCTCGTCGTCCGGGGCTACTCCAAGGCCTTCGGAAGCCGCGTCCTCTTCGACGGGGCGGAGCTCGACCTCCTCGTGGGGGAGCGGGCGGCCCTCGTGGGCCCCAACGGCTCGGGGAAGACGAGCTTCGTGCGCGACCTCGTCGCCGCGGCGGGCAGCCTGGACGGCGGGCCCATCCGCGTCGGCCCCTCGATGGTCCTGGGCTACTGCGCCCAGGAGCGGGAGCTCTTCAGGGCGGAGCGGACGGTCGCCGAGGAGTTCGGCGCCCTGGGGGCGCGCGACGCGGAGACGGCGAAGCTCCTCCGCCGCTTCCTCTTCGGCCGCGAGGTCCTCGAGAAGCGGATAGCCTCCCTCTCCGGCGGCGAGCTCAACCGCCTGCAGATCGCGAGGGCGGTCTACCTGGGCGCGAACTTCCTCGTCCTCGACGAGCCGACGAACCACCTCGACATCGAGGGCCGGGAGGCGGTGGAGGAGGGACTGGCCGACTTCGAGGGCACGGTCCTCGTCGTCTCCCACGACCGCTGGTTCCTGGAGAAGGTCGCCGAGCGGATCATCCTCGTGGAGGACGGCAAGCTCCTGCCCTACGAGGGGAGCTTCGCGGAGTACTGGCGCGATCGCGGAGCCTCCGCAGCTCCGCGGTCCTCGCGACCCGCGGTAAGCCGCGCCCTGGAGGACAGGGGCGCCGAGCTGTCCCGCGCCAGGGAAGCCCGCGGCCGGGCCGCCGGGGGCGCGGCTTCCGGCGCGGCTTCGCGGACGCCTTCCGGCGCGCCGCCGGGCGCGGCCAAGGGCGAGACCGCGCGGGCGGCCAAGGGCGCGGCTTCGGCGGCGGCCTCGCGGGCCGCCGCGCTGGAGGCGCGGATCGGCGAGCTCGAGAAGGAGAAGCTCAGGGCCGAGGGCGAATCGGCGAGGGCGATCGGCCGCCGCGACTTCGAGAGGGGAGGGCGGCTCGCCGAGGAGGCGGCGAAGCTCGGCCGCCTCCTCGACAAGCTCTACGCCGAGTGGGAGGCGCTGGCCTAGGGCCTCGTCCCGCGGCCGCGCGCGGCGGCCGCGGGAACCTCGCCGGCTTGTGTCGCTTCGCCCTATCGAATTTCGATCAAGGAAAGGTCTATATCACTTAAATATGTATAGCGCATATAATGTCGAATCTCTGATTATCGATAAAAAAATAGCTTTACAATAGATGTTTCTGTTCCTAAGATGACGCCATAGGCCCGAGCGTCACGCAAGGGCACTGACCGATCTTTTTCATCGTACTCCGAACCGCCCGGCCTGGACGCCTCTCCCAGGCGATGGCCGGCGGTCTTGAGGCGCGGGCGTCGCCCGCGGCCTTAAAGGCGCGGGGGGAAACCCCTCCGCCTCCCGCCTCTTCCGGCATTGGAAAGGAGAAACGATCATCGATCCCCCTACGGCAGGGGGCGGGCCCCTCTGGGCCCCGCTCCAGGCCGGCGAACCGGAGGCAGAAGCGATGAGCGATTCCACGGAGAAGCGGGAAGGCATCCTCGACAAGGACCAGACCCGTCGAGACTTCCTCAAGATGACGGGCACCGGCTTGGCCGGCGCCTTCGTCGCCCTGACCCTGGGCTGCGCGACCACGGTCCGCACCCGCGAGGGCAACGAGCTGCGGGTCTGGGCCACCCCCCAGGGCGCGCTCGTCCACGACCCGAACCGCTGCGTGGGCTGCAAGCGCTGCGAGGCCGCCTGCACCGTCCGCAACGACGGCAAGGCCTCCGCCCACCTCTCCCGCATCAAGGTGTCCCGCAACCTCAACTTCGGCGTGGCCGGCGTCTCCGCCGCCTACGCCAAGGCCGACGGCCAGCTCGGCAACTTCCGCGTCGTCGCGGAGACCTGCCGCCAGTGCGAGAAGCCCGCCTGCGGCATCGCCTGCCCGGCCGGCGCCATCGGCACGGACAAGAAGACCGGCGCCCGCGTCGTGAACGCGAAGCTCTGCGTGGGCTGCGGCGCCTGCCACGACGCCTGCCCCTGGAACCTCCCGACGGTGGACGCCGAGACCCGCAAGTCCACGAAGTGCCTCGTCTGCGACGGCGATCCTTCCTGCGCGAAGGCCTGTCCCACGGGCGCGATCCGCTACCTCCCCTACGCGGAGGCCGAAAAGCTCCTCTGGGGCGCGGAAGTCGTCTCCGGCGCGACGGCGTAAGGCAAGGAGGAAACGAACATGGCTACTACCTACGGATACACCGGCAGGATCCTCCGCGTGAACCTCACGACGGGCAAGGTCTCCACCGACGATACGCTCAAGTACAAGGACTTCATCGGCGGCGAGGGCATGGCGATGAAGATCATGTGGGACGAGGTCGCCCCCGGCGTCAAGCCCTACGACCCCGAGAACAAGCTCGTCTTCGGCACCGGGCCCCTCTGCGGGACCGGCGTCCCCTGCTCGGGCCGCACGAACATCACCTCCCTCCTCCCCTCGAGCCCCTTCCACGGCGTCTCCAGCTCCCACATGGGCGGCTACTTCGCCACGGAGCTCAAGTACTCAGGCTGGGACCTCATCGTCGTCGAGGGCAAGGCGGTCCATCCCGTCTGGCTCCGCATAGAAGACGACAAGGTCAGGATCGAGGACGCCCGCTGGATGTGGGGCAAGGGCATCTTCGACACCCAGGCGATGGTCGCGAGCTTCATGGGCAAGGAAGCCCAAGTCGCGGCGATCGGCCAGGCCGGCGAGAACCTCGTCAACCTCTCCGTCATCCGCACGGGCTCCTCGCACTCCGCGGGAGGCCATGGCGGAGTCATGGGCTCCAAGAACCTCAAGGCGATCGGCGTCAAGGGCTCGGGCTCCGTGAAGATCGCGGGCGACAAGCAGGCCTGGGCCGAGCTCGACAAGCTCATGATGAGCGTCATCGGCGCCAACAACCAGATGGTCGTCCCCTCCACGCCCCAGCCCTGGGCCGAGTACAGCGACAAGTCCTCCCGCTGGACCGGGCGCAAGGGCCTCTTCTGGGGCGCCGCCAATCCCCCCGTGGAGACCGGCGAGTGCGACCCGCACGACATGCAGTCCGTGGGCTTCCGCACGATGAAGGCCGTCTTCGACTTCGGGCCCCAGGCGGAGAAGCGCACCGTCCGCATGGGCGGCTGCTCGCACTGCCCGATCCGCTGCCACTCGGAGCTCAAGGTCCCCGAGCTGTCCAAGTACGGCATGGACGAGTATGTCGCCAACACCTGCATGGGCTGGTTCAGCCCCCGCGGCGTCATGTACAAGGGCATCAAGGCCTTCGACGGCTACACCAACGAGGACGCCCAGGTCATCGGGCCGGCGCTCGGCGCCAAGCTCGCGGACGACTACGGCGTCTGGTGCAACTACGGCCAGATCGGCCGCGACCTCCAGTACGCCTACGACTCCGGCGTCCTCAAGAAGGTCCTCCCCGCCGACGAGTACGCCTCCATCCCCTGGGAGAAGCTCGAGAAGGGAGACGCCACCTTCCTCATCGACTTCTACGAGCGCGTCGCCTTCAAGAAGGGCGAGTTCTCCCACATCGCGGACGGCACCTACTGGCTCGCGGAGCGCTGGAAGTTCGGCGACGACTTCTGGAACGGCAAGGCCTACAAGGTCTGGTCCAGGATGGGCTTCCCCGTCCACCACTCCAACGAGGCCGGCGGCCAGGTCGGCGCCCTCATCTCCTGCTTCTCGAACCGCGACGCGCAGAACCATTCGCACATGAACTTCATCGGCTCCAAGCTCCCGATCGCCCTCCAGAAGGAGATCGCGGGCGAGATCTTCGGCTCCCCCGACGCGCTGGACGCGCCGGCCAACTACAAGCCGATGAACGAGTACAAGGCCCGCTTCGTGAAGTGGTCCCTCGCGCGCGCGATGCTCCACAACTCCCTCACCGTCTGCAACTGGATGTGGCCCATGTCCGTGAGCCCCCTCAAGGAGCGGAAGTACCGCGGCGACACGGCCCTCGAGTCCAAGTTCTACTCCCTCGCCACCGGGATCCCGATGGGCGAGAAGGAGCTCGACGAGGCGGCGGCCCGCGCCTTCACCCTCTTCCGCGCGATCACCCTGCGCCAGATGGGCACGGCCGACCTCCGCAAGGAGCACGACCAGACCACCGAGTGGGTCATCCACCGCGAGAAGGACAAGGAAGGGAAGGAGATCCCCCAGTTCACCCCCGGCACCATCGCGATGGAGGAGAAGGACCTGGAGCTCGGCCGCACCCTCGTGTACAAGGAGTTCGGCTGGGACGAGAAGACCGGCGCGCCCACCAAGGCCTGCCTCGAGAAGTACGGACTCTCCGACGTCGCGGCCGACCTAGCCGCGCGGGGGCTCTTGCCGGCATAATGACGGGAGGCTTGGCCGGTTCCGGCCGGGCCGGGGTGAGAGCCCCGGGCCGGCCGGGCCAGCCAGGCGGCATCCTTTTACGGAAACCTTATCGATAGCGGAGCGGCATGGCGATGAGCAAGACAGATACCGAAGCGGCCGTCCCCGAGCCCACGCCAGGGCCGGCGGCCGCGCTCGTCGCGGCCATCCGCGCCGCGAGCTCCGAAATCCGCCTCACGCGGCTTTCGGAGCTCGCCTCTTCCTTCCCCGAGGCCGCCGCGGCCCCGGGCGGGCTGGCCCGGCTCCTTGAGGAGTCGGGCGCCGCCGACCTCCGCCGGATGGCGGGGGAGGGCGGCGAGGCCTACTACTTCAGCGCCGATTCCATGACGGAGGCCTACGCCCTCCATCTCTTCCGCGTGGAGGAGCGCGATCCCGTGCGCCTCGTCGCGGATACCGTGCGGGACGAGTCCCGCGTCTATCCCCGGCCCACCGACCTCCGCGTCTTCTCCGAGCCGCCCTTCTCCCTTCCGGAGAGGGAGGTCTCGGAGGTCCTGGCCCGCATCGCGATGCGGCCGGACACGGCCGACATCAAGACCCTCAGGGCCTCCAACGGGGCCCCCTACCTCTTCTCCGACCGCCACCTCGACCCGGCCCACGCGGCCAGCCTCGTCGAGTGGATCGAGGTCCTGCAGAAGGAGAACCCCTAAGGCCATGGCCGCCTCCCATCCCCTCGCGCCCGAATCGCCCGTCGGCCTCCTCGTCGACGGCAGGCGGCTCGCCACCCTCATGTGCACGCCCCTCGACCTGGACGAGCTCGCGGCCGGACACCTCCTGGGCCGCGGCCTCGTCGGGCGGCGCGAGGACCTCAAGATCCTCGCGGTCTG
>ERZ795054.4563-NODE-4563-length-10117-cov-5.361260_pt1 | contig 10117 bp, 9 predicted proteins | sample MGYA00375138_ERZ795054 | MGnify/ENA primary metagenome ERZ795054 (study PRJEB30183, sample SAMN05720215) | anaerobic digester metagenome | isolation source: active sludge of municipal wastewater-treating anaerobic digesters | place: USA | collected 2014-12-23 ...
CGTGCTTCGCGCCTGGCGGGCCGGCCAGGTTGTCTGCCCCCTCGAACCCGACCAACCGCGTCCCGACGTCCCGTGGCCGGACGCGCCAATCGTCCACGTCAAGACGACCTCGGCGACCACGGGGCGCCCGCGTCTGATTGCGTTCACGGCGAAGCAACTGGCCGCCGATGCCGCGAATCTCACTCGAACGATGGGCTTGCGGCCCGAGTGGCCGAACCTCGCCGTGATATCCTTGGCCCATTCCTACGGGTTTTCGAACTTCGTCACCCCGCTCCTGCTCCAGGGGATTCCGCTGATCCTGGGCGTGGCGGCCCTGCCCGAGGCGATCCGCCTGGCGGCGCGGGACGAGGCCGGATTGACACTTCCCGGCGTGCCTGCTCTGTGGCGCGTGTGGCATGAGGCGAAGGCCATCCCGTCCAATACCCGGCTGGCCATCTCCGCCGGGGCGCCGCTGCCGATCGCGCTGGAAACCGCCGTCTACGAGGCCACAGGAATCAAGATTCACAATTTCTACGGATCTTCCGAGTGCGGCGGGATCGCCTATGATGCCACCAGCACACCGCGGCAGGAGGCTGCGCTCGCGGGCGCTCCGATCGAGAACGTGACGCTGGCCGTGGCCGAGGACGGCTGTCTTGAAGTGCGCGGGCACAATGTGGCGGAGGGGTACTGGCCGGAACCGGCCCCGGCGCTTCGAGGGGGAGTCTTCCGCACCTGCGACCTGGGGAGCATTCGAAACGGCCGGGTCTATGTCACGGGCCGTGCCGGTGATGTCATTCATGTCGCGGGGCGCAAGGTGGCGCCGGAATCGATCGAGCGCGAGTTGCTACGGCACCCCGAGGTGCGCGAAGCGGCTGTGCTTGGGGTGTTGCAGCCCGATGCCCACGAGGAGACCATCGCGGCAGTGGTCGTGTGCGATGCGCGCGTGACGGAAGGCGCCCTGCGCCAGTTCCTCCTCGAGCGCCTTCCGGCATGGCAGGTGCCGCGGCTCTGGCGCATCCAGAACGAGTCCCTGACCAACGCCCGCGGCAAGATCGCCCGCGCCCAGTGGCGCCGCGCATTTGTGTGAGCTTGTGGGGCCGGGCTCCGGGTCTCGGGACTGCGGCGCGGCCCTCGCGCCAGGCAGGCCCGGCCCGGTTTACCCGGGTCGGTTGCGCGTGATCGCGTCGCGCAGGCCGGCGCTGACGCCGCTCAACGCCAGGGTTGCTTTCAACAGCGGTCTTCCGGTCAGTGTGACTTCCACTTCGCCTTGGATCAAAGGTCCCAGCCGCCCTGTGACGCGCGCGGCGATCTCGATGGTCTCTCCCGGTCGGGCCGAGCCGGTGATCTTTGCGGCGCGGACGGCTGTGAGCTTGAGGTCCGCCAGCGGCCCGGTCTCGGGATCGGTCTGCGCCACAATCCCGGCAAGCTGCGCGCCGGCCTCGATCAGGAGCACTCCCGGCATGAGGGGTTGCCCTGGGAAATGGCCCCGCAGAAACGGTTCGTCGCCGCGCACCCGGTACTCGGCCACGGCCTCCTTGCCGGGCGTGAGGCGCAACACGCGGTCCAGAAACCGAAACTCGGGCCCGTGCGGCAGCAATTGGAGGGCCGCGGCGAGATCGATGGGGGCGGGGGTCATGGCGCGAGCGGTTTGGAGATGAGAAAGTCGGGCGGGATGGCGGGCCTGAACAGGTCGTTCGGGAGATCGCGGTTGAACGCGGCGCCGCGATAATCGCTGCGCATTCGCGACCCATCGAGAAACTGCATTTCGGTGGCCAGCAACGAAAAGTCCGTGGCGGCCAGAACCACGCGGAGCGTCGGCATCACGCGCCGGGCGGACGCGTTCGAGGGCTCGAGTTCGATCTGCCAGGCCTGATCGACGGACTCGAGAGAGCGCACCCGGAAACGGGCGTCGAAATCAGCGCGATCCCGTGGAAAACCGGCGTCCAACAAGCCAAGCGCTTCGCTCATCGGGCCGGATTGGGCGGCATCGAGCGGGTAGTGCTCGACCCGTTTGAGGCGGGGATAGATCACCTGGAGCAATTGGTCGTCTCGGACCGCGATGGTCTGGGCGGGGACGCCCAATTCCCAGCGGAAGCGATTTGGCCTGGCGAACCAGACGTGGCCGGTGGACACCAGCGGTTGGTTGAGCGCCTTGAGCCGGCGCGTCTGAACGAATTCCGCCGTCCAGGTGGTGAAGTTGGTCTGCGCGGCAAGCCAGGCCTCGATCACTCCGTTGGTATCCGCTGCGCGGAGCACTGCCGGCTCGAGGAGGAAGGCGAGCAGGACCACGCCAAACAACGAGCGGCTTTCCGATGTCCTCATTCGATCTCCCGGTTTCTTGTTTTCGGGGCGCCCTCGCCCCACAACGGGACGAAGTGATACCACTGGTCGGCATGTTGCCGGACGACCGGTTCGAAGACACGCAGGATCTGCTCCGCCAACCGGCGTCGCGCCTCGCGGTCACCGATCGCTCGACGGTCGTACAGGATTTCCGGCAGGACGTGGGCGGCGTAGGCGTCGCCGTCGGCAACCACATATACTGGCACCAGAGCGCACCCGGAGGCGCGGGCGAGTTCCGCGGGGGCGATCGAGGCCTGGAAGGGGCGGCCGAAGAACTCGACCGTGACCGCGGTCGGTGGGGGCGGCCGATCGACCAGGAGCGCGACGACGGCTCCGTCCTGCAAGCGCTTGATGACCTCGACAAACGCGAAGGCGTCCTGGCCGATGACGAGCGTTTCGACGCCCCATCGAGCCCTGGCCTGCTGGCGCAGTTCGGTGAAACCGCGGCCGGGTTCGGCCTGGGTGAGAACGAGGAGTCGGACGCCTCTTTGGGCGAGCAGCCAGCCGCCAATCTCCCAGTTCCCGAGATGGGGCGTGACCAACAACACACCCTGGCGGCGCTCGAGAGCGGCCTGGAATATTTCGTAGCCGCTCCAGTGCGAAAGGGAGATTCCTTCTGACGCGCCGCTTTCGTGGCGCAGCAGGTCGGTGATCTTCGAGGAGAAATTGGCGAGCAACCGCCGCGCTGCCACTCGCGCCGCCACTCGATCGCTTCGATGGATCGGCAGCAGATTCGCCTCGATGACGCGGAGCCGCTTGGGTCGGAACGCGCCATAGGCCGTTGCGCACAGCCGACCGATGGCCCAACAGGCCGGGCGGGGCAGCAGGCGAACGCCCCGGAGCCCAAGCCGCCACACCCGCGGCCCGTACGTCGCCGAGGGGCGTGCCAGCGCGGCCTGACCGACGGCATCCAGGTTCGGTCCGTTCGAATCCCCGTCGCCACTCCCCTGTTGTTCGTCCCGCCCGATGCAGATCCACCATGCCGGCACCACAAACAGCGCGGTGATGCAGGCCGTTGCGACGCCCAGCGCACAGATGAGGCCCAGGCTTGCCAGGCCTGGATTGCCCGACAGGCCATTCGAGCCGAATCCGGCGATGGTGGTTGCGGCGCACAGCGCCAGGGCGCGTCCGGTGATGCGCCGGACGGCGCCGAGGTCGCCACGATGACGCCGCAGGGCCATCTGGATGTGAATCGTGTAGTCCACCGCGGCTCCGAGCAGGAGCGGCACGGCCGCCAGGCTCATCAGGTTCCAGGCGATTCCCGCCGCGCTCATCACAGCCTGGAGCACGAGCACGGTGAAGCCGAGCGCCCCGAGGCCGATTGCGACCTCCGTCCAGCGCCGGAACGCGAGCCAGAGACAGAGCGTCACCACCGCGGCAATGCCCAGCGCCACCCATGCCATGCGCCGCTCGACGTGGGACACCAGGCTCTCGCCCAAGAGCGGCCACCCCGTCAGCCAGACGCCCGGCATGCCCGGATCCAGTTCCGCGGCCCGCCGCGCGGGGGAATCGGATGTCGGATCGAGAGCGCCCAGGGCCAGCCAACCGTCGGCGCTTCGGGCCGAGACGCGTTCGAGAAGCCAGCGGGAGGTCTCGTTTGTGGGCCATGAGCCGGTGCGGGACGACGCTCGGTTGCTCCAGACAGCCAGCACTTGTTCGGCAAGTGCGGTGGCTTCGGGCGTGAATCCAGCCTGATGCGCGGCGCCGCGGATCGCTGGCGCCCGCCGCGCCAGCTCGATGGCGGCAGCTTGGTTGATGTCGTGCCAATCCGGGCGCGGCCAGATCGTCGTGGGAAGCCTCACGGAGTAATCGACGGCGTGTGCCCGAGCATCGGCCTTGCCCGCCGCCCGGACGCGTTCTTCCGTCGCATGCGAAGGAGACGCGGCGTGGGCGCTGCGCGGTGTCTTCTCGTGATCGACCCGGGGGCCGAGTGGCACATCGCGATCCAGGACACGCTCGAAGTGCGTCTCGAGATTGCGCAGCGTGCGCCCGACCTCCGCCTCGTCCTGCCCGGACACCACGAGCAACAGCGGTTCGCCGTACCGGCTCATTTCTTGGCGCAGCTCGGTCAGCGCCGCGTTGGCGTGAAGGTTGCGCGGTTCGAGCGCCACGTTCCCTCGCTCGACCCGGATTCCGCAGCGCAGGAGCGTGGCCAGCGCGATGGCGGTCGCGAGAAAGGATGCGATGCGCCAGCCTGCGAGGTTGCCGGCTGGCCGTGACATCTCACAGGCCTGCGCGCGGTCTGATGTATGTCCTGGCCCGGACCGATCGCGGGCTCCGCGCTGAACCTGATCCGGGCCGGTTGGCAAAGCCGCGCCTGGATGGGCTCCAGAAGGCAAGTGCCGATCGATCGGAGAGCCTCTCGATCCCGATATTCCGGACGCGCGGCGCTCGACGCCGCGCCTGGCTGCCGGCAGGAAGAGAAAGAGCATGATCGGCGGCGTCAGCAGCACGCCTGCGCCGACGAGCGTGCCGAGTTGCGAGAGCCCGGGCAGGCCGGCGAAGTTCAACATCAGGAAGGCGGTTGCCGTCGTCAGGGCCGCCCAGGTCAGCGACGGGAGCAGAAGCCGGCGCAGTGCGCTGGGGTTCAGGTTCGGACGCGCCGCGGCGTGTTCGTAAACGACAAGACCGTAATCGGCCGCCAGGCCGGCCAGGATGGCTCCAAAGCCAAGGCTGAGGGCGTTGAGCGTGCCGAACACGAAACCGCAGGCTGCGAGCGCCCCCGTCATCACCAGGAGCAGCGCCGCGACGAGCCAGCACAACGGACGCCAGTTCCGGTGCGCCCACCAAAAGAGGGCCGCGATGACCGCGAGCGTAATCAGCACGGTCAGACGCATGTCACTCGCCATGCGTGTCGAAATCTCCGCCACGAATGCGGGTGGGCCCGTGTACCGGACGATGGTGTCAGGCGGCCAGTCCGGCGACCGGATGACCCGGTTGGCGGCCTCCTGAACCGCCGCAAGCCAGCGGGCGCACTCGCGATAATTGCGGAACTCGGACATGGCCTCGAGAAACAGGACGCGGAAGGCGCCGTCGGCGGAGGCGAAGCCCTCCTGCCAGGTGTTCAGGAAGGCGTCATCCGTGGCCGCTCCGGCCAGTTGTGTGAATCCGAAGGGATCGTAACTGAGTCTTGCGATTTCCGTGGGCGACAGCGAGGTGGCCAGCCGATCGCGCGCTTCGAGGGCGACCGTGGCGAGGCGGTCGGGCGCGAGGCGATCGGTCAGTCGAGCCATCCCTTCGGGAGGTTGATTGAGCCAGAGGCAGGCGATGAACTCCGCCATTTGTTCCGGGTGCTCGATCCACGGCGGCTGCCACACGACGCGGTCGGCAAGGTTGGTTTCGCGTCGCAGCGCCTCCCCAAGCAACCGGGCCGCCGTCTCGGCGGAGTCGGCGCCGGGCGCGCGGATTGTGAGGATCAGTTCGCGGGAGTTGGCGAAGTGTTTCTGATAGAGCCGCAATCCGCGCACCGCCGGCACGGACTCGGGGAGGAGGTTCAACACTTCAGTGTCCAGTCGCACGCGGGCGAGCCCCGCGACGATCAGGAGTCCCGCAAGCACCCAAGCCCAACGCCGGCGGATCCGCGTCATGGCGCCAGAAAGCCTTCGAGCCCCTCGCCCGTGGCGACATTGGTCAGACGCCAGCCCGCCCCGGTCCGCCCTTCAAAACGCCAGCCGCGGCCAGCCGGCCGTCCGCGGATTTCCTCGGCTAGCGCGAACCAGACAACACGCGGCGGCGCGACACCGCATCCTTTGGATCGCCGACGCGAGGCGGCGGATTCGACCGACCAGAGACCGGCCTCGGCGCGCGCCGTCGCGAGCGTGAAGGGCGGTTTGGCGAATTGCACGAAGCAGTCGCGGTCCGCGCGCGTCGCCAGCAGGATCTCGCCCGCCACGCCTCTCTCGGTCCGGGAGCGAGTCCAGACCGCCTGTCCATGTCGCAGCGACCAACCGGACTCCAAGTCGGCCGGGGGCAAAGACGGAACCGTGCGACAGTTGGTCAGCAGGCACGCGCAGACGAGCCAGGCCAGGGGGAGGGCCCGACGCCTGCGTGCGGCGCAGAGGCGGTTCATCGTGAGCGGGTCGTCCATGCGCTCGGAAGTCTAGTCGGGGCACTGACATCAAGGCAAGGCGGTTGCCGCATGATCACCCGGCCCCAGTGCATCTGGAGGTTGTCGGTGGGAATCGAGCTTGCGCCGCGTGGGGGCACGCGGCCTACACCGGGAGTCTCCATCCTTTGCAGGCCCGGCGCCCTCGCCGGGCGACAGAACACCGACAACAACCAGATGGACCGGCCCGGGCGACCGGCTTGACGGGATCCGGCATAAAACATAGTTTAACATCATGACAAAGACCATTGCGAAGATTGGCAACTCGCAGGGGGTGATCTTCGATTCCGCCCTGATGGACCTGGCGCGGCTCAAGGTGGGCGATCAGGTGACAGTCACCGTGCATAGAGGCGGGTCGATCGTGCTGACGCCAGTGCGTCCGGTGATCCAGCCGGACAAGGCGGCGGCCACGGCGAAGCGCTTGATCAGGAAGAACGCGGAGTTGTTCCGGCGATTGTCATGAAACGGCCGCTGGCCCATCCCACCGTGGACGCGGTGAAGGCGATCCACCGTGAGGTGCTGGCCGCGCATGGTGGGGCCGCGGTTGTGCGCGACGAGGCGTTGCTCGAGTCGGCGGTGGCCGCACCCCAGGCCACGACAGCGGGCAGACCGCTGTTCGCCGATCCCGTGGAGATCGCGGCGGCGTATCTGTTCTACCTTTGCAGGAACCATTCCTTCGTGGACGGCACCAAGCGGACGGCCCTGGCGACGTGCCTGGTCTTTTTGAGCGAAAACGGCCTGCTGCCGGACGACACGCTCGATGTGGACGCGTGGGAGGCGCTGACGCTGGATGTTTCGGCCAGCCGGCTTGACCGGGAGCAGACGACCAAACGGCTGCGGGGACTTCTTCGTGCACGGGAATAGAGCGATGTCTAACCCGCATATTTACACCCCGTCGGTCCACATGGCAGTCAGACTTCGCAGGAAGAGTGCTATGCGGGTTAGAGAAGCCGGGAGACACGGACTCACGTTGATCGAGACGAGCGGCCGCATTGCTTCAAGCGAGCGCGCGGTTGACGTAGTGGAGGATATCGAATTCGGGGTTTGTCTCGAGGATCTTCGCCAGGTCGAACCGATCTTCGAACGGGGGGAAGAACGTGTCGCCGTCGACCTCACGTTTCACGAGAGTCAGGTACAGATCCGAACACCGCGGCAGCGTCTGAGTGTAGATCTCCGCGCCGCCGCAGATGAAGAAATCGCGCGGGTCCGAGGTCGGATCGAGCGATGCAAGGTCGGACACCGTTCGGACGCCGGGGACCTGGAAACCGGAACGGCTCAGAACGATGGTCTCGCGACCGGGCAGGGGTCGACCGATCGACTCGAAGGTCCGGCGCCCCATCACCAGCACATGCCCCATGGTGAGGCGTTTGAACCAGCGGAAATCGTCCGGGAGATGCCAGGGAATGTGATGGTCTCGGCCTATGACGCGGTTGAGCGCCATTGCCGCGATGGCCTTGAAATGCTTCAAGAGGTCAGTTTCTCCATGAGCAGTGCATCGACACACCAGTCGAGCTCGACGATCGCGTCGCCCCGGTAGCCGAGGCTGGTCTTGCCCTGGAACCGTTCGTGCGGCATGCGCGGGACATGGATGTCGTGCGAGGCGAAGAACAGGAAGAAGGGGCGGTTGCGGTTCTGCTCGATCCAGTGCTGGGCCTGCCGAAGCCAGGCATCGGCGAGATCTTCGTCCCGAAGTCGGGCCTTCATGCCGCCGGTGTAGAATCCGATGCGTCCGATCCCGTTGTGGATGCTTTGGTTGTGCCTCGTGCCTGTCAGGAAGGAGTAGCGGGTGGGGGTGCAGGTCGAGGCGGAGCAATAGCCGCTGGTGAAGCGCACCCCTTCGAGTGCCAGGCGGTCGATGGCGGGCGTCTGCACCGCCGTGGCGCCATAGCATGACACATCGCCATAGCCGAGGTCATCCGCCATGATCACGATGATATTCGGTTTGGCGGCGGCTGCGCCCGGACTCGTGTCGGTGTTGGGGCCGGCGCTGGTGTGGGCGGCGCCGAGCGCGGTGAGCAGCGCCACAAGGGCCTTCGTTCGTTTCGGATCCATGCGTTGTCCTGGCTCCTGCGCAAAGAACGGCGGTCTCGTCCCGCGGGGCTTGCGTGCCGGAGCGACCGCATGTTGTCGCCTGGGAGCGGACGGGAAAGGAGAAAATTCGATGAGCTTGACTTGGAGGTCTGGGGCGGGAAGATGCGGGTTAGGCCCACTGACACCGCCCTGCACCGTTCGGGGACGGGCATGCGCCCCAGAGAACACGAAGAGCACAACGAAGAGTGCCTCATGAATCGGGGCGGATCGTGAACGACGGATGACTTCCTGCGTTTCCCTTCATGTTCCGTTGTGATTCATGAGGGGGTTCGAATTGGACCCGGCTGTCGACCCGGCCCGGCAACAACGCGAGCACTTCGTCCGCCGTCACGGACGTGTTGACCGCCCAGGCCGGCAACGGGCCGCGCATTGCCCTTGGCAGAGGTCGAGGTTGGTGGCAGGGTCGGTCGGACACCCTCTGGAGGAGCGTTATGGCAGGCAAAATGAAGCGAAGGGACTTTCTGAAAGGCGGCGCGTTGGCCGCGGGGACGTGGCTGGCCCTGCCCGCGATGGCGGGGACGCCCGGGACGGGCGAACAAACTGGCGGGGGCGGCGGGCCGCGGCGTTACCGCAACTCGTGGTATCCGTTCACGGGCCATCCGGACGCCGACACCTGCTGGTCGCTGTCGACGGGCCCGGACGGTCGGATCTATGCGGCGGCGTGCGCCGAGAGTGTTCCGGGCGGCGTCGTCAAAGTGGCGCGTTACAACGAGGAGAAGGACACGCTCGATTACCTGTTTGCTCTGGACGAGATGGTCGAGGACCCGGGCGATTCGGGGCGTGCGACGCAGTGCAAGATCCATTACAGCTTTGCGCCCTCGATGGCGGACGGGGTTTTGTACATGGCGACGCATCTGTCGGGGCCGCCCATTGACCAGCCGGCGTACTCCCCGTGGCGTTCGTGGCACGATCCGGAGCGCTGTTTTCGCGGCAGCGCGCTGCTGGCATTCGACACGCGCACGGACGAGGTGTTGTGGTGGGACACGATGATCCCGAAGGAGGGTTGCCGCTGCCTGCTGCACGATGAGGAGCGCCATCTGCTCTATGCGTTGAGCTATCCGCGGGATCATTTCATCATCTATGACACGCGCAAACGCACGCGACGGGACGCGGGCCGCATCGGGTCGATCAACGCCCAGACCCTGTTCCTCGATCGGAAGCATCGCGTCTGGACGACCGACGACTACGGGCGTCTGGTGCGTTACGATCCGGAGACCGACCGGCTGGAGCGTTCGCCCTTCGTGCTGCCGCACAACCCGCAATTCCAGACCGGCTGGCACAGCGTGTTCTACGATGTGGCGGCGGCGCCGGATGGCGAGAGCGTCTTCGCGGTGACGTGGATTGCCCATCCCCGCCTGATGCGGATCTGGCCCAACGAAAGCCCGTGGCCGCGGGTCGAGGATTTGGGTGCAGTGACGCAGGACCGCGATCCGAGCATTCCCGTGGACACATTCACCGATCACTGCGGCGGATTGGCCTTCGCGGGAGACGGCCAGTTGTACTATGTGGCGTCGCGCTGGCGCGACCCGGTTTACCAGCCGAAGCTCGAGAGCGGGCATCCACGGGAGGGGGTGGTCTGGCGGCTGGACCCAAAGACGCTTG